>Ga0181516_10001150_pt1 | contig 20927 bp, 13 predicted proteins | sample PEATcosm2014_Bin_25_FD_121104 | JGI IMG/M metagenome (GOLD analysis project Ga0181516, IMG submission 121104) | Peatland microbial communities from MTU Mesocosm Facility, Houghton, MI, USA - PEATcosm2014_Bin01_10_metaG | ecosystem: Environmental > Terrestrial > Soil > Wetlands > Peat | place... | reverse complement strand
TTTTTCGGGTAGGTCACAGCAGCAACCTTGTCCGGCCGATTGTTGGTGCCGCCGCCAAGGCCTAGGGTGTCAGAGCCGGTATAGGTGATGTATTGGGGCAGACCGGCTTCCACCGCCGTGATGCCCGAGAATTCCCAGTTGCCGAGAATCTCGCGGGCGGCGAGATTGGAACTCTTGGCGAAAAACGGCAGTTCGTACACGTAACTCACGTTGAGAATGTGACGCCGGTCGAAGCCCGTATCCGACCCTCGGTCGTACCTTGCGTTGTAGGGATTGGAGAGGCCGCCGAGGTCGTTGACCACGATGCTGATGTTATGCGACCAGGTGTAGGCAACTTGCGTCGTAAGCCCGTGCCGGTTCTCAAGGCGCACGCCTGCCTGGAGGGAATTGTAGTTGAAGTTGGTTTCGTTCTCTTCCTGGTTGATGTTGCCGAAGCCGGGGTAGTTGCGATACGGATTGGCGTTGACTGTGCCGTTGGCCACGCCTTCGCGATCGGTCAGGTCCGCCAGGGGAAGCGTGTTGATCTGGCGGTCGTTGTTCTGGTCCCACCCGGTAGAGCCGACGTACTGGATCACCGCGACAATCGACGGCGCAAGCTCACGCTGAACGCCGAAGCTGAAATCGGCAGTGCCGGGCGGCGGATAGTGGTACTTGATGCTGGTGAGGTTCGACGGATAGTACTGCTGCGTCGGACTGGCCGTAGGTCCCGTTGTGACCAGCGCCGTGGGATTCGAGAACAGCACGTTGTTGGCCGAAGGAATGTAGGCAAACGGCGGATTCAGCGCGGCGTTGTACACGTCGTTGCCTTGCACGCGCTCAAAGAACATTCCGTAGCCCCCCCGCAAAACAGTCTTTCCGTTGCCGGAGATATCGTAGGCGAAACCGACCCGCGGCTGCCATGAGTTATACGTGTTCTCCACATTCCCGCGAGGGAAACCGTTAACATTCGCTTCGCGGATACCGTTCAAATAGAACAGCTCGTTGCCGGTCGAACTGAATGTGGAAAGCTGAGTCAAGTCCAGCGTGCCATCCCCCTGGACAGGGTTGGAAGCTGGCGCGACATAATCCGCCGGCACAAAGTTGGCAAACTTGTTATAGCGCTCGAAAGCGTGCGGCAGCCCGTCAAATCGTAGCCCAAGGTTGAGAGTTAGCGCCGGCGTGATGTGCCAGTTGTCGTTGAAGTAGGCGCCGTAGTTGTTGTTCACCCAATGCTTGCCGTACAAAATCTCCAATTGGGAAAAGTTGGAAGCGTCGCCCATCAGGAAATTCAGATACGAATCACCCGTAAAATCGCTGGAACGGAACACCGCCGTCCCGTTGGTGTTGTACTGCAGTTGCTGGTTTTTGTAATCGTGCAGCCAACTGAATCCGAATTTGAATTGGTGGCGGCCTTTGGTCCACGAAACATCGTCGCGGTAGTCGAAGCCCTCGTAACCGTTGCGCCAGGGATAATAGGATTCGGTCCAGGTTTGCTGCAATGGCTGTCCTTGCAGGTCGATCTCAGGCAAGCGGGCTCCGGTGTTGTCGGCAACCGGGAAGAAGCTTGTGGCTGTCCATCCGCTTGGCTGCACAAAACTGCTGCCCGCGCCGGCGACTGGAGTCAGCGTGATCTTGTTGCCGCTATAAAGAAACGCGGTTTCGTTCAGCAGGTTGGGCGAGTAAGTTTGCGTCAGCTTGATGGCCGCGGTGAAGGACGGATTCGTCATTGCGGTGCCGACGGTCGGATAGTCTCCGCCAGGCCCCCACAACGGCGGGAAGAACGTCTTGTTCATTGCGTCGTGGAGATAGTGGCCCATCAACTGGAATTTGCTGTTGATGGAGTGGTCGATGCGCACCACGTCTTCGCGAATGTTCTCCGGCGCCGGAATCGACGCAACGTATTGCGTTCCGTTCGCCTGGTTCGGATGCGGAAAGGTATTCGCGTTCAGTTCGAGCACGGCATTTTGGTCGATCAGGTTGGCAGGGATCGTGTAAGTGCCGTCCGCGTTCTTCGGAATCGGAGTGCCGCGCAGCGCCGGATCGACGTTGTATGCGTTTGGATACTTGGGAACGAAAGGCGTATTGTTCGGGCCGGTATCGCTGGCCGGAATGGTGTAGTTCAAGGGCTGGCCAAGAGTCGGAAAGTTATTGGCCATAATCGTGTTTGCCACCAATGGCGCGCTGCCCTGGATCAGTTTGCGCCACTCCTCGTTCCAGAAGAAAAAGGTCCTGTTCTTGTTGTCGTTATAAACGTGCGGAATCCAAAGCGGACCTCCGATGTTGCCGCCCGGTTCGTTGAGTTTGAATTCCGAAACGGACTTACTGAAATAGTCGGCGGCGTCATAATCGGTGTTGCGATTGAACTCGTACAGTTCTCCGTGATACTTGTTTGTGCCCGACTTGAGCACCATGAGGATGGTACCGCCGGAGCCGACGCCATAATCGGGACTGTAGTTGCTGTTCAAGGTCTGGAATTCGGCAATGGCGTCCTGCGAAGGCAGATTCATGAAGCAGCCGCCGCACCCGCGATCGTTCTGTTCGGCGCCGTCGATCATGTAGATATTGTGTGTCTGCCGCGTTCCATTGAACGTGATCGCATTGGACGAGGTGAGCGCGTCTACGCCGCCATACTGCGGCAGGTTGTTTGACACTCCCAAACCAAGCGCCGCCAGCGACGTGATGTTGCGGCCGTTGGTGGACAGTTCCGACACCTGCTGGCCGCTGATGAGCGTGCTCACCTCGCTGGTCTCTTTCTGCACCTGCAGGGCGTCGGCTTCCACGGTCACGCTTTGTCCCTGGCTGCCGACGGTGAGGCTGATATCTTCTTCCAGTGTTTGCGCCACGTTCACGACGATGTCGTTCTTGGTGTACTTCTGGAAGCCCGGCGCCGATGCGGACAGGGAGTAAGTGCCGATGCCAAGGTTCGCGAAGCGATATGCGCCCGCGCTATTTGAACTCGAAGTCCTGGTCTGGCCGGTGGCTGGGAGGGTAAGTGTGATGGTGGCATTGGGAAGGACCGCTCCGGTGGAGTCGGCGACGATGCCGCTGATGGTGGCGTTGTCCTGCCCCCAGGCCCCGCGCGCGAGCAGAACGAGAGGAACGACGAAAACAGCGCACAGCAGCCGCGATTTCCATGTCGATCTGACCGCCGCGGGCGCCCTGGGGATCCGGCACGACTGGGTCGTGTAAAAGGTCATGGTTTGCCTCCTGAGCAAACTGGTACAAAGCTTGCTGTTTTGTCTCGTACTAAGTGTCGATGGGCGAAATCTGTATTCATGCTTGCGCCGTGCGCCTGTCAAAGGGCTTCCCAGAGAGCGCCTGGTTGCAGACGTGCAGCATTCCGATGCACCGTGCGTCTTGCGAACCTACGCGAAGTCCCTTCGCGGGACTCTCCGCGGGAACGAGATAGTTCCTGCCCCTCGCAGGCATTGTTCTGTTACCAAACTTCCGACGAACAGGGGAACCGGGTGATTGCGTCCGGGGAATCTTGCCAACCAGTTGGAACTAAGGAATTACCAGGGAAGTGGAAGCAGCCTTAGTGGTAAGCGTTTTCCGGACCTTAAAAGAGATACTCCGCACTCCATAATCTTGTCAAGGCGAAATTCGGGTGCGCCGGCAGCCGACGCCGGTGCTTCCGCCCCGGCCGCGCGCGGCCTGAGGAATCGATTTACTCGGCGGGTATTTGGTATCCAGTTTTGTGGAAGGAGCGATCATGGAATCTCCACTTTGGAGGAGGATGCGGCCCTTCGAACTGCCCGGATCGCAGCAGAGTAAGCGATTCCTTGACGAACAGGAAACAGGACGAGCGAGGTACCGAATGGCCCGGGAGGCTGCAGGCTAGCGGCTGAGGGGTTCGCCTTCGCGTACCTTGTAGATGCGGTCGGCAGGCAGCTTCGTGAGCACTTGCACGGCGCCATCCGGCCACAAGATCTCCGCCTTGTCGAGCTGCGTATTTGCGCCAAGGCCAAAGTGGATGCGCAGATCGTTTTGCGAGAGGTAACTGCCGCCGCTAACCACCTCGCCAAGTTGCACCAGGGGGCCGGCGGTTGCGCGGATGCGCGTATTCAGCGCCAGCCGGTTGCACTTAACGCCCTCCAACTCGAATTCGATCCAGTGATTGTGCAAGGCGCTCCTGGGGCGCAGGATCGTTGGCTTGCCAGAGAGATTTTCAATCACGGCTTCCAGCACACCGTCGTTGAACAGGTCGCCCACAGCCATGCCGCGGCTCACTTCTGGAACCTGGATGGCGGCGCCGGCCAGCTTGCTCACGTCTTTGAACGTGCCGTTGCGCTGGTTGCGGAGCAGGACCTTGGCCTCGCGGTACCTGGCGCGCTGCGGAATGGCGTCCATTTGGGGATACACGTGGCCGCTCACGATCAGGACGTCGGGCCATCCCTCGTTGTTGAAGTCGGCGAAGGCGTCGCCCCACTGTACAAATCCTCGGGTCGCCCTGGCCACGCCGGAGGCCGTCGAAACATCGGTAAAACTCATGCCGCCGTCGTTGCGATAAAGCGCCGCATATTGGTTGTCGAAGTGCGAAACCAGGATCGACATGCGCCCGTTGTGCAGATAGTCGCCGACGGCCACGCCCATGTTGGCCTGCGGCGCGCCGTCCTCGTTGTACGCCACGCCGGAAGTGAACCCGGCGTCGGTAAATCGGCCCGCGCCGTCGCCCTGGTAAAGGTAATTTGCGCCGGCATCGTTGGCGACGAAGAGATCGAGCTTGCCGTCGTTGTCAAAGTCGGACCACTCGGCGGTAAGGCCGAAGCGATGGTCCGGGTCCGCAACTCCCGCCTTCTTTGAAACTTCGGTAAACGTGCCGTCCTTGTTGTTGTGGTAGAGATTGTCGGGCGAACCCTCAAGGCCGGCCGGTCCGCATTGCACTTCGATCCCCAGGTACTTGCAGGTGGGCTTGGAGCCGAAGGCCGGCACATCGTTCAAACGGAAATCCACGTAATGCGCCACGAACAGATCCGCCCAGCCATCGTTGTCGTAGTCGCCAAACGCCGCCCCAGTGGCCCAACTGCTGTCCCCGCCGAGTCCGGCTGCTTTAGTCACGTCGGTAAACGTGCCATCGCGGTTGTTGCGATAGAGAACCACGCCCCCAAAGCATGTCACCAGCAGATCCGGCCAGCCGTCGTTGTTGTAGTCGCCGACCACCGCGCCCTGTGCCCAGCAAGGCGATCCCACGCCTGCTTTGTCGGTCACGTCGGTAAAGGTGCCGTCGTGGTTGTTGTGGTAGAGCGCGCTGCGCGCCTTGTTGCCGGCGAGCGCCATCTCCACACTCTGCGCGTTGGTGAAATAGATATCGGGCCAGCCGTCGCGATCGTAGTCGATCAGCGCTACGCCGCCGCTCATCGACTCCACAATGTACTTCTGCTCTGGACTGGAAAGGTGCTCGAAGCGGATTCCAGTGGAGGCGGTGATGTCGACCAACTCATAGGGCGCCGCGTCGGGCGCGGCTTCTGCCTTGGCTCCCTGTGCGGCGGGCGCGGTCTCGCAGGGTGTTGCGGATGCCAGGCAAAGCGCCGCCAGCAGCGTGCAAAAACTCGCAGTTTGAGGCGACCGAATCAGCATGGATTTGTCCTGCGAGGCCGCGGCTGTGCCTGGCGAGGCAAGCGGGAAAGCGCGCCTTGACGCAGCCCGGTTGGTGACAGCATACGCTGAACGGCGCGAAGGCCGTTTGTGCCGCTCCGCCAGCGCCTTGCGGGCAAGCCCGCGCCATGCGCCACGGATTGCCCCGCGTCGATAAGCCGGTGTAGCATCAGCCGTTAGGAAGCGTTTTCTCGCCATGAGGCAATGCCCCGGCTCTTCGCCCGCAGGGCATGTGGAGGATGTATGCGTCATCAAAGATTTGCTGCAGCTGTGTTAGCCCTGGCGCTGACGCCCATCCTGAGCGGCCAGGCTCCCAAAGCCCTCACCTTGAACGGCGACTACCCGCTCACGCACGATCCCTCCATTGCCAAAGACGAAGGCACGTACTATGTGTTTGCCACCGCCCTCTCGCCCGACGAAGGCCAGTTTCCGATGCGCTGTTCCCGCGACCTGTTGACCTGGAAGCGGTGCGGCAAGGTCTTTGACCAGATTCCTGCGTGGATCCACGAGGCCAGCCCCAAAACCGACATCCTGTGGGCGCCGGACATCTCTTACTTCCAGGGAAAATACCACCTCTACTACGCCTACTCCGCCTTCGGCGTAAATACCTCCGGCATCGCCCTCGCCACCAACGAGACGCTCGATCTCAAGAGTCCAAAGTACCACTGGCACGACGAGGGGCTGGTGCTCAAGTCCACCGCGAAGGACGACTACAACGCCATCGATCCCAACATCGTTTTTGACAAGCAAGGCCAGCCGTGGCTCAGCTTTGGCAGCTTCTGGAGCGGCATCAAGATGCGGCGTCTGGACGCGGCAACCGGCAAGACCTCGTCGGCAGACACCAAAACCTATGCGCTGGCGTCGCGCGCCAAGCCGGAAAACGCCGAACCCGCCAAGCCCGGCCTGCCGCCGGACTGGGAGGCGATCGAAGCGCCCTTCATCGTGCGCCACCAGGGCTACTACTACCTGTTTGTCTCGTTCGATCTTTGCTGCCGCGGCACAAAAAGCAGCTATCGCACCATGGTGGGCCGCTCGCGCAACGTGACCGGACCGTATGTGGACGCGGCCGGCAAACCGATGCTCAAGGGCGGTGGCACTGCGTTGCTTGCCGGCAACACCCGCTGGCTCGGTCCCGGAGGCGAGTCGGTCATGCAGCGCCCCGAGGGCGACCTGATCGTCTTCCACGCCTATGACGCCATCAGCGGCAAGCCTGCCCTGCAAATCTCAACGCTGACTTGGGAAGACGAGTGGCCGCATGCCGCGCTGGGAACGGCGGGCGAGTCGAAGTGATCGCCCTCTGGCGCGTTGAGCCGGCGAGCGAGCGACGATTTGGCTGATCCCATCCAGTGGTTGGATTCATCGTTAAACTGAAGCTGCAGCATGACCGGAACCTGGTTGAAGCGGGCCGGCTGCGCAGGTGCGAGTTGGCAGAAGGAGTGCATTCGTGAAGAGAATGTTGGTTGCAATCGGCAAGGCGAGCTTGCTGCTGGCGGCGGGATTTATAGGCGGCGTGGCGGGCCAGTGGCACAGTCCTCATGCCAGGGTGCATGCCGCGTCGAGCGATGTGGGGACGTGCAACGCGGCGATTCCCAAATCGTGGGGCGACTTCAAAGGAGGCTCCGACTACGGCCTCGCCTTCGAAGATCAGAACGGGACGCTGCGGTTTGTGCTGCACCCGGCATGCGGCAACCTCAGCGACCAAAGCCCGCCAGCGATCGACCTGGTGCTGCAGCGCAAGTAGCGGCGCACAACGCGCTGGCCCACCATGGGGAACTCGAGCCATGCGAGCGATTCCGCGCAGGGAGTGAGTCGCCTGAGGCGCCTTTCGGGCAGGACGGAGGGAGCAGGGACCTTCTAGGTCCCTGAAACAAGCGTCGAAAAGCATCTGGCTTTGGCCACGGGCCTTTGGTCTATCCTTCAAAATGCTTCGCGCTGACAGTACGAAGCTTGGGTCGGTCCGAGTTGGCAGTGATTCGGGAGTTAGGTGGCGAGGATAGGAGACGGAAAGCTGAGTTCAGTGGATTGGGAGGGAACCCGCCGGGCGGAGGCGGAATGTATATTTATGCATCTGTTAAAGCATTTCGAACGATACTCGTCGAAATAAAACGTTTGTAATCATCATGTTAAATATTTCCATTTTATGTATTATTGCTGTAAGTTATTGATTTAATTAAGAGTATGCAGTGTTTTTGTGAAAATCCGGGAAGGCCGTTTTTTGCATTTTCGTTGTAAGTGGCTCTATTTATTTGCTTTACGCTTATTATTTGTCGATTTTTTGTACTCACATGTTCTCATCTTGCTCTCCAAGTGCTGTACCTACTATGCGCCAAGAGGGGTTAATTCCCTGCAATCGCACGGAGGTTTTTGGGAGAAGGGCGGGGGCGGCAGCCGAAGCGCGGAGCGTGCCACTTGCGAGCTCTGTCCGAGTAGGCAGTAATACTCCCGGAACGGCTTGCTAATCAGGCAAACCAAGTTTTTGAAGCGATTCGGAAAATGCATCCTCGATGCGCTGAGCAAGGCATTCGTCGGTTCCTTCAAGAAAATCGGAGCAATACTCTTCCAGATCGAATAGGAGATGACGGAATGCACTCACTGGGTCGCTTGAGAATCCGGGATATTGGCTCGCGTTGGGTTTGCCCAGCACGGAGCGCATATATCCCTGATGGGACATCGAATGTGAGTTGAGTTCGTACGTTACCAACCCCAAGCTGTATCGGAAGTGAAACTCCATCCTTCGGTTGCCCTTACTAAACTCCCCTGATGCGAACTGACCACCGCTGCTCCTTCCCTTATCAAGGGTCCTGTACGCGAAGCCGTACCGGAGGAATAATGGTTTGAGAAGCTCCGCACCACGTTCCAACGAATCTTCCGCCTTGTTATCCATCTGGTTTCCTCTAAGGTTCTCTCATCACAACATACGATGGATTCTAGACTTTGACCGCATTCCGGTCGAGTCGTGGCGAACTCGGCAGTAACGCCCGATTGAGGCTTCCAAAAGCAAACGCAGATTCTTCACTGCGTTCAGAATGACAATGCTGTGGGAAAGGCCAATTTGTGCCGGATGGGGGCTGGGCGGATTGTGGCCCGCTCTTCCCCAACCGTGAACCATATCACGCGAACCCAACCCGGCCTCCAAATATCTCCATCGGCAGTCGCGGCGCGGAGTCAGTTCGGCATGGGAGCTACTTGCTCTCCTGCAGCCCGGGGTCGGTTCTCCAACGCTATTGCGCGGGTTGGGGCGGCGCGACTTCCCACCCTCCCTCGGCATTTTTGACCAGGGTGGCAGTCGCTGACTCGATGGATGTGTCGGCAGCGATCTTCGGAAAGGCCCTCATCGATTCCGGGGTGCGCACCCACTCCGGGATGCCTTCCACCTCGTAATGGTAAGTGACGGCGTATTGCGTCGGGTTGGCGGCGTCGTTGGGGATGGCCTTCTCAATGGCAGTGACGTTGAAGTGGCCAAAGCAGAAGTTGCCGTGATCGGGCTGGTTGGGGTCTGCCGTCCAGGCGGGGTGTCCTTTGTCGGAGAGGTTATATTTAACCACCTGCTTGGAGCCGGCCAGAAACCGCTTTTTCTCATCCGGTTCTTCCCGCACGAAAAGGCCGGCATCGGTCAGGGCGTCATAGTCGCGGATTCTCTCGTCCTTGGAGGGATCGGCCTGCACTGGGAGCTTGATCGATTCGGGCCAGAGGCATATGTGCCTGCCGGCGAAGGACTGGTTGATGGCGGATTTGACTTCCGTCCGATCCACTTGCTTCTTGCAACCGGTGGCCCAGCCGAACAGCCCGGTCGCGGCGAGCGCCAGGACGATTCTCTCGCGCATCCCACTTCACCTCAGGAATTTGGATGCGCGAAATGGGCTTGTAGCGAATGATGCCGCGCTGCCGGGAGCACAACCCGACGCGAAGAAGCGAGGGCAATGAAGACGCTCGTGGAGTGCGCGGGGCGATTGCGCTTGGTCTGCAGAAACGGAGCGGGACGTCTTTCGCATATCATGGCTTGATCGATTTCGCGATGCGCAACTGCGGCCGAAAGGCGATTGCGTCGGGTAGCGAGTCGAGGAAGGCTCTGGTTCGGAGGCAAGACGTGCGGTCCTTTTTTAGAATATTGGCAAAGGTTTTCATTGCGGTTGTCGTGGTTGTTCTGGGTTGCTTTGTCTACATGCAGGTGCGGGGCGGACACTATCCCCGTTATGCCGCCGCCGCGTTCGCCAATTTGTCGGCGCCCGTTCCTGGTGGCGCGCCCGCGGGCGAACCGTTGGCGCAGACCGACGCGGGAGCGGTGCGCGGAGCCTATGAGGGATCGACCGCTGTGTTCAAGGGAGTTCCCTTCGCGCGCCCGCCGGTGGGCGACCTGCGCTGGACGGCTCCGGAGCCGATGGCTCCCTGGACCGGCGTGCGCGAGGCGACGCGGCCGGGGCATGTGTGCATGCAGGACCCGAAGGGGCTGACTCCGTTTATCGGAACCATGGCGCGGGCCTACGGATCGGACTGGAACGAGGGGCCGCTGGACATGTCCGAAGACTGCCTCTACCTGAACATCTGGTCGCCGCAGCTTCACGCGAAGCAAGGACTGCCGGTGATGGTGTGGCTGCACGGCGGCAGCAACCGGGTGGGCGCCGGATCGGAAACAACTTATAACGGCGCGGCGCTGGCGGCGCGCGGCGTAGTGCTGGTGACAGTGAATTACCGGCTGGGTGTGATCGGATTCTTCAGCCATCCTGAGCTGACCGCGGAGTCGCCGCACAAGAGCTCCGGCAACTATGGCCTGCTGGACCAGTTGGCAGCTCTCGCCTGGGTAAAGAAGAACATCGCGCAGTTTGGCGGCGATCCCGGGAATGTGACGCTGTTCGGCGAGTCGGCGGGGGCGGTGGACTCCGGGATGCTGATGACTTCGCCGCTGGCGGCGGACCTCTTCCGGCGCGTGATCTCGGAGAGCGGGCCGGTGTTTAACGGTGCGCAGTCGCTGGCTCAAGCTGAAGCGCTGGGCAAGGCCGCCGGGGACCTCGCGGCGGGCGATCCGCAGCAGACGCCGCTGCAGCGGCTGCGCGCCTTGCCGCCGGCGCAGATGGAGAAGTTGCTCGAACAGGCCAAGGAGCGCGTCGGCGGAGATACCTCCACTTTCACCGTGGATGGCTGGGTACTGAAGGAGACCCCGCAGCAAGCCTTCTTGAACGGCTCGATCCAGAAAGTGGACCTGCTGATCGGCTTCAACGGGCGCGAGCTGAGCGCCTTCCGTCTTGCCGCGGCCGCGCCGGGAGAACGGCCGGGGAGCCGCAAGAGCGGCGTCGGGGCAGGCGGGTTGAAGCAGTTTACCGAGACGGCGCGGCCGTTTTTCGGAGCCTGGACCAAGCCGGCAATGGCGTTCTATTTGGGCGACATGGTGGTGCGGCGCGCGGTGGGCCTGGACCACGCGGTAAACGACCTGATCGGCGCCTGCCCGGTGGGCGCAATGGCGGGGCTGGCGACAGCCGCGGGCCAGCGGGTGTTTGTATATCGCTTTGACCGCTCGGTGCCGGGGAAGGGCGAGAAGGAGTTGGGGGCGTTTCACAGCCTCGAGATTCCGTATGTTTTCGGGACCCAGAAGGACTCGACCTGGCAGTGGCTGCCGTTTACCAGCGATGACGCGGCGCTATCGAACCTGATGCAGACCTACTGGACAAACTTTGCCAGGACGGGCGATCCGAATGCGCAGGGGCTGCCGGTGTGGCCGGTGTGGGGCGATGCGCGGAAGGAATTCCTGGTGGTGCGGAAAGACGCGGACATCGCGGCCGAGCGCAATTTTCCGCCGGTGCTGAGCGATTTGTCGGTGGAGGGGTTGAAGAAACGCTTGCAGGGGAAATAGGCCCGCGCACCACTCGCGGCCGCCCGCGCGGATGAAGCGGAGGCATCCCGGTCTCAGGATCGAAACCGGGATACCGGACCACTTGGAGCGGTCAGCCAGAAGCCCGTTGAAATTTACCGCACGGCCGAGGGCGCGCTGGCTACGCCGTCGGCGTTGTAGGCGATGACGCGGTAATGCTCGGAGAACGGAGCGGCAGGGGTTGTGATGATCCACGGCGCATCGGCGTCGGTGGCGCACTTGTCGCAAATGGTCTCCCAGGGCTTGTCACCGACCTTGCGCTGCACACTGTAGACCACGGCGCCCGCGGAGCCGCGCCATCCCATAAAGCCCATCCCCTTGGTGGTGACAACGGGCGCGGGCGGTATGGCGTGCGCGGGCACTGCGGTCCCGGCCATGTTGAAGGCATGCGTGCGCAGCAGTTCTGCCCGTGCCTGCATGTCTTCCGCGGTGTTGACCATGGTTTTGACGCCGCCGTAGTAGAGAGACCACCACTGACCGCTCTCGCCCACCCGGGCAAAGACGGGGTTGGTGACGTTGGCCGGGATGGGCTGCCAGCCGAAATTGTCGGTATGCGCCTGCAGTGCCCACCAGGTGTCTCCGGCAATCCGGGGGTCGTTCTCGATTCCGGTAAGGGCTGCCTTCAAGTCGCTCTGCGTGGCCCAGTCGGTCACGTCCCAGCCGTATTCCTGCACAACGTACACCTTGCCGTGCGCGTTGACCAGTTCCGCATGTTTTTGGAAGGTCTGGGCACTGGTCTTGTCCGCGCTGCCCAGCATCGCGTCCCAGTGCTGGTAGTACTCCGCGGTCATGATGTCGGGCGTCTTCGCGTCGAGCGCGGCCTTGTCGTACTGGAAGAAGCCGCTGTTATCGATGTAGAGGTGGCGCTTGTCGATGGACTTGATGAAGCTGCCGATGGTGTCGACCCATGGGATGAAAGGCGCAAGGCTCTGGCCGGGCGCGGACCATACGGCGCCGAGGCCGCAGACGTTGCAGTTTTCCCAGGCCATGATGGTGGGATCGTCTTTGTAGGCGATGCCGGTGAGCGAGTTCTTGTGGTTGAGCATGGCTTCGATGTGCTTCTCGAATGCGCCGATGACCACCGGGTCGGTGTAGAAGGCCTTGAAGTCCATTTTGCCGGTCCACAGCAGGTATTGTCCCGGGCCGCTCAGGGCGCAGGTGGCGCAGTCCCCGGCCAGGGTCACGATGAGGCGCAGGCCGCGGTCGTGGGCAGCTTTGATGGAGTAGTCGATGGACTTGAATGCGTCGGGATTGAAGACGCCCAGTTTCGGCTCAATGCAAAGATCGCAGTTGACGCTGTCGCCGAGGGTCTGCGAGCGGACGACCTTGGCGCCCATCATCTTGGCGGTGTCGAGGGCGTCGTCGACTTCAAAGTGCGAGGGATAGCGCGGGCCGATGGGGTCGTGCGGGCCGTAAGACTCCAGGCCCAGCCACTCGATGTTGGGGCCGCTGTAGCGGAATTCTTCCCCGCCCAGGGTGAGTTTGGCGCCGGTGCGCTGCACGAATTCGTCGTTGTGGGCGATCTGCGCCAGCGCCTGGCTGCAAGAAAAAATACCGGCGAGGGCCAACAGCGGGAGCCCTGCACGGATCATGAACTTTCTCATTTTCGTTCTCCGGATTTTGTTGACGGCGATCGGCGGATAGAAATCGGCGTTGCAACGGCCGTTTCCCAGGTCCCCAAAATGGCAGGGACCTGGGCGCCCGGGTTCATCGCTACCGTACGTTCGAGGGTTCGCTGCCCACGCCGTCTGCGTTGTAGGCAATCACGCGGTACTTCGACGTAAACATGCTGGCCGGCTTGGGATCGACCCACGGCGTGTCGCTGTCGGTGGCGCACTTGTCGCAGATGGTCTCCCACGCGTCGCCTTCCTTGCCCTGCCGTTGCAAGCTGTAGTTGACCGCGCCGGCCGAACCGCGCCAGGCCACCAGTCCGATGCTCTTGAAAGTGATGACCGGAGCCGCGGGCACCGCATGGGGAGGCACGGGAACGCCGGCCATCACGTAAGCATGCGTGCGCAATTGCTCGGCGCGCGCCTGCATGTCTTCGGCTGTGTTCACCAGCGTCTTCACGCCGCCGTAGTAGAGCGACCACCAGTGGCCGCTTTCGCCCATCCTGGCATACATCGGGTTATTCACCGGGGCGGAGAGCGGCTGCCAGCCGAACTTGTCGTTATGAGCCTGGAGAGCCCACCACAGGTCGCCGCAGATTTGCGGATCCACTTCCATCGCCTTCAATACCGCCTGGAAGTCGTCGCGCGTGGGCCAGTCGGTCACGTCCCAGCCGAACTCGTTCACCACGTAAACCTTGCCCTTGGCATTCGCCAGCTTCGCGTGCTGCGAGAAGGTTTGCGCCGTGGTCTTGGCGCCCGTGCCCAGCAGCGCATCCCAGTGCGGGTAGTATTCCGCCGTCTCCACGTCAGGGGTTGTCGCGTCGTAGGCCCGCTTGTCAAACAGCGCCAGCCCGCTGTTGTCGATGTAGAGATGCTTCTTGTCGATCGACTTGATGTAGTTGCCAATGGTATCGATCCACGGAATGAACGGCGACAGGTCCTTGGCGCCGCCCATCATGATGGGGAAGATGCCGCAGACGTTGCAGTTCTCCCACGCCATGATCGTCGGGTCGTCTTTATACGGGACTCCGGTGAGCGAGTTCTTGTGGTTCACCATCGCGCCCACGTGGGCCTCGAATTCGGCAACGATCGCCGGATCGGTGAAGAACTTGTTGAAGTCGCGCTGGCCGTGCCACAGCAGATACTGCCCCGGGCCGCTGAGTTCGCAGTTGGCGCAGTCGCCGGCCAGCGTGATGATCAGCCGGATTCCCCGCTCGTGCGCGGCCTTGATGGCATAGTCCACCACCTTGAAGGCCTCCGGGTTGAACTTGCCCGCCGTCGGCTCCAGGCACAGGTCGCAGCCCACGCTGTCTCCCAGCGTCTGCGCACGCACTACCCGCGCGCCCATCGCCTTGGCCGTGTCGAGAGCGTCGTCAACTTCCAGATGAGAGGGGTACCGCGGCCCCATCGGCTCGTGCGGGCCATAGGCCTCAATGCCCAGCCATTCAATATTCGGGCCGCTATAACGGAAGTCCGCCCCGCCCAGCGTCAGCTTGGTTCCGGTCTTCTGCACAAACTCGTCGTTGTGGGCAATCTGCGCCAGGGCCTGCCCGCAAACCACCGCTCCCAGGGCCAACGCCAGCAGGCCTCCGCGTAGCAACATCTTCTTCATCTTTGTAGCCTCTCTCCAACCATGTGATCCGACTGCCCGATCATAATAATGAAAGTAACTACTATTAGCAAGTTACTTTCAATTGACAGTTTAACCCGTAAAAAAGCTACAATCGTTCCATGGGGTTACGCGAGAAGAAGGCGCAGCGGAACCGGGATCGCATTGTCAGCGAGGCCTTGCAGTTGTTTGCCCGGGACGGCTACGAGCAGACGACGATGGAGTCGATTGCCGAGGCGGCGGAGGTGAGCCCCTCCACGCTTTACCGCTATTTCCCCAGCAAAGAGCAAATTATCCTGGCGCGCTACCTGGCGTTTTCAAAGGAGTTTGCCGCGCTGTTTGCCGCCCACGCCGCCGCCCACCCGGTGGACGAAGCCCTGGCCCACGCCATTTTTACCGCGCTCGACAAGGAAGACGAAGAGCGCGAAGAGACGCTCCTGGTGCGGTCGATTCTGGACCGGTCGCCGATTCCGCGGGCCCGCCTTTGGGACTACCTGGACGAGCAGCAGCACCTGCTGGCGCAGCAAATTGCCTTGCGCCTCGATACAGCGGAAGACGACCTGCGCGTGGTGCTCACGGCCCGGCTGGCCATTCTCATCGTGGGCACGGCGGCAGACATCTGGCGCGCCGAGGGCGGCGCCGGTTCAGGACGCGCCCGGGCGCTTGAAGTCATGCGCCTGTTCCAGCAGCAAGCGGTGATTCTGCCCCACCCGCCCCGCTAGACCCCTCCCCGCGGCGCCCGGTTCCGCCGTCCTCGAATTATGGTTCCACCGCCCATGCTGCCGCATCCAACAGCAGACTTCCCTTTCAACCCCAACGCATTCATCCCGCACGGAGCCAAAATTCATGCATCTCGACAGATTGATCGACCGCCTTCCAGCCTCGGCGAAGGACCTGAAACTGAACTACTCCTCGCTGGTTCGCAACAACACCGAGTTGACCCCGCAGCAGTTGTGGGGCACGGTCGTCGTCAGCGCCCTGGCTACACGCAGTGCCGAACTAACGAGGGCCGCGCTGGCCGACGGCGCCGAGCAGCTCTCTCCGCAGGCGCTTGAGGCCGCCCGCACCACCGCCGCCATCATGGGCATGAACAACATTTTCTACCGCTTCCAGCACCTGACCACGAATCCCAAATACGGAACCATGGGCGCGCGGCTGCGCATGAACGGACTGCGCGGACACGGCGTGGAAGAGGTGGATTTCGAGCTGTGGTCCCTGGCCGCCTCGGCCATCAACGGCTGCGGCAAGTGCGTGGACGCCCATGAGCGCGTGGTCCGCGAAAAGGGCGCCACCGAAGAATTGGTGATGGCCGTGGTCCGCGTCGCCTCGGTCATTCACGCCCTCGGCGCGGCAATCGATGCCGTGGAAGCGGTCGAGGCGGTTGAGGCCGCGCCCACGCTCGCGTAACCTGTGCCCTGCCAGAACTTTGTCGAGCGGATTCTTTCGGCGCCGCGTCATTTGGTGGACGAGACTCGCCCCGGGTATGCGTCCTCAACTGACAAGACACGTTGAACAGGAAAGCGATACCCTTGAGGGGCAGTGAGCAAGGAGCGGCAATGAAGATCGGAAAGTGGGCAAGGCTCTTGTTGTTGGCGGCGCCGGTTCTGGCGGGATGCAAAGGCTTTTGGGATGCACCGGCGACAGGCACGACCGGGGGCTCCACAACCCTGACCAGCGGCATCTTCTACGTACTGAACCAATCCACCGCCCAGATTGCCGCATATTCGGTGGTCACGGGTACGCTCACCGCGGTTACGGGCAGCCCTTACACACTGCCGGCTGCCCCGTACAGCATCGCCGTGGCGCCCAACGGAGCTTTCCTTTATGTAGGCACCGCGCAAGGCATCTACCTCTACACCATCGGGACAGGCGGCACGCTCACCTTGGCGAACTCCTCGGCAAACGTCTTCGGCGACAATACGCCCTACGCGCTGACGATGGACACCACGAGTTCCTGGCTTCTTGACGCCTCCACGGGCGGCGGCCTCGGCGGCGTGCTGTACGCGATTCCCGTCAGTTCCACCACCGGCCTGCCCACCGCGTCGGCGACGTCTGCGGTGCCGCAATTGGCGCTCAACTCCATTACCGCGCCGCAGGGAATCACGGTATCCGCGGACAATAAATACATTCTGGTTGCCTTGGGGTCCAACGGCTCGGCGATCGTTCCCTTCACCAGCACGAACCAGACCACGCCGATGCCCTCGGCGATCGCCAAGAGCGAAGTGATTGGCGTGAAGGGCAGCGGCGGCGCATCCGTCTCCGTCGCCTTCGATCCGCAGTTGCGGCTCTTCTATGTGGGCGAAGTGGCCGCCACCACCGGCACCTACACTGGCGGCCTGCGCGCCTTCAACTACAGTTCGCTCGCCACCATCGGTACCACGGCCCCCACGGAACTGACCGGCTCTCCTTATTCGAGCGGCGGCCTGGCTCCCTACTCCATCCTGCCCACTCCCTACACCACCGGCACCAACGCGGGCGCGTACATCTATGTCGCCAACCGCACCGTCACGGCCGGCAACACCACCGGGAATATTTCCGGCTTTGCGCTAACGACGACAGGCACCAGCACCTATTCGCTTACCGCGCTGTCCACAACGGCAACCACCGGCGCTTTGCCCACCAGCCTGGCGCAGGATTCCACCGGCGCATTCATCTTTGTGGCGGATTCCGGCGCCGGAACAGCCGCGGGCAACCCCGATCTCGAAGGCTACAACTTCGACTCCACCACCGCCAGCAAACTCGACTCGGTGATCTCTTCGACCACAGGCACCGATCCAGTCGGAGCCATCGCCGTGGTGGCGCTGCCGTAGAAATAGGGGAGCGGAACTTTGCCGATTCATTCGAAGTTTCTGCTAACTTGTCTCTAGTTTCCCATCGGTCTTGCCGACCCACCGGGATAAAACTATACCCCATCCATCGGACGTCTTTGTCCGATGGGTGGGAACCTGAGGCTTCGTTCGAGTTGCATTTTTGTTTCTTGCCAGGTCCAAAGCAGACAAACTGGAGGCGTACGCGCTCGGCGTGTAATGCCCGATCACCAAAGGTTCCAGTACAGTTTTTTCATTTTCAGTTTCTTGTTTTTTGAACCCGCCCCAGCGCGGCTAACCATATGAAAAACAATGGTTTGCTTTCGCCTAAAGAGGCGAAAGCGCAAATTTGGCCAATTTTTGGCTGTGAAACTGTGAAACTGTGACCGACTCGTCCGCCGCTCTCGCAATTGCCCTGCGGCTCGGTCAACTCAGTCCCTGGTCGCTCAGCCCCTGTTATCCTTGAAAAGACCGCCACCGGCCGTGCTCACGCAATCGCCCATCCCATCTGTCCATCCGCACAAGCGCCCACAAGGCGCTGCTGCTTTGTTGCTCGCGGCCGCACTTGTTTTCCTTTGCACAGGCTGCAGCCGCTTCCATCGCGAGCGCCACGAGATCGTCTATGTCTCCGCGCGGCAGATGTATCTACACGATCGCGTCGCCCCCGTCTCCAACCGCGTGGCGCAGGTGGCCAACGGCCAGCAGCTTGAAGTGCTCGAGCACGGCCGCCGCTTTCTCAAGGTCAAGACCGACAAAAACGAGATCGGCTGGATCGAGGAGCGCGCCACCATCACGGCCAAGGCATTCGAGGTCTTTGCCGCCCTTGCCGAGCAGCATAAACAGGACCCTGTCATCGCCTCCGGCGTGCTGCGCGACGACCTTTACCTGCACATTGCGCCCGGACGCGACACCGACCACTTCTACCTGCTGCCCGGCAACGCCAAGGTGCAGTTGCTACAGCGCGCTTCGGTAGCAAAAACCGCTCCAGGCGCCTCGGCCGGCAAGCCCGCTGCCAAGACTGCACCCAAGGGGCCGGTCGCTGCCGCGCAGCCTGTGGCCAAGCCAGCCGCGCCGGCCGCCAAGCCCGCGGCGCAAAATCCCGCGCCCGTCGGCGCCGCCCCCGCCGAACCGGAAACGCAGCCGGTTCCACTCGAAGACTGGTGGCTGGTCCGCGACGCACAGGGCCGCACCGGCTGGCTGCTGGCCGGCCGCATCGACGTGGAAGTGCCCGACGAAATCGGCACGTATGCCGAGGGCCAGCGCATTGTGGGCGCCTACGTTCTCGCCAAGGTCATGGACCCTGAGTCCGCCATTCCCTCCCACGAGGTGCCGGAGTACGTTACGCTGCTTTCTCCGCCCAAAGCCGGCCTGCCCTACGATTTCGACCAGGTTCGCGTCTTCACCTGGAGCGTGCGCCACCACCGCTACGAAACCGCCTTCCGCGTTCGACCCATCCAGGGCTATCTGCCGTTGAAGATCGGCTCACAACCCATGGCCAATGGCAGCGCGCCCACATTCAGCTTCCAGATCGCCAATGGCCCCAACGTTGCCACGGACGCACAGACCGGCATTGCCCGCCCCGCCGCGACGCGGACCATTTCTTACATGATGGTGGATACCACGGTGAAACGCACGGGGCCTGACATGGGTCCGCTGCCGACGACGCACAGCGCCGACAGCAAGCCAGGCGGAGCCAAGGAGAAGAAGGGCAAGCCTGTGAAGAAGAAGGGGAGATAACCCGCCAGGGCATTTTTACTCTCTAGGAGCGCGGCGCCGGACAGCAGGTCCACTCCACGGCCGGCCACGAGGCGCTCCTCGGTCCATCTACAGCCGGCATCCTTGAACCAGTCTGGATTTCCTGGCCCAGCTCAACCCCTGCACTCTCTGCCACTTCCTGCGTGCCTGCGCATGCCGCCCGTGGATCGTTTTCGTGTAGCATCCAGCTATGATTGCTGGCGCGTCGTGGGTCTGGTGGCTGGGTTTTCACGCTGCGGTTGCAGCGCTGCTACTGACCGACTCGCTGCTGCCGGGAAGCAGAAAGCCGAACGGCCCCTCGCAAACCCATGCGTGGCTGTGGACGTGCGTGCTGGTGGTGGCCGCCGCCGCGTTTGCCGGCTGGGTGGCCGTGGCCCGCGGCCACCAGACCGCACTGGAATTCGTGGCCGGCTACGCCATCGAGACCTCGCTCAGCGTGGACAATCTCTTTGTCTTCATGGTCCTGTTCCAGGGCTTCCGCATCGACGCGCACCGGCAACACAAGGCGCTGCTGTGGGGAGTCGGCGGGGCCGTGGTGCTGCGCGGCATCTTTATTGCCGCCGGCGTCACGCTGCTCAACCGCTTTGAATGGATCACCTGGATCTTCGGGTTGATATTGCTCTACGCCGCCTGGAGGCTCATACGCGGCGGCTCGGCGAAGGCGTCCATTCCGGAGTGGATTCGCAAGCTGCAGCCGGCCAAGGGCTCGCTGATCCCGGTCATCCTCGCCGTCGAGGTCACCGATCTGCTGTTTGCGGTGGATTCCATTCCCGCCGTGCTGGCCATGTCGCACAACCCCTTTGTGGTTTACACGTCCAACATCGCCGCCATCCTGGGCCTGCGCTCTCTCTACTTCGCACTCGCCTCGCTGCTGGACCGCTTCCGCTACCTGCACTACGGACTGGGCGCGCTGCTGGCTTTTGTTGCTTTCAAAATGCTGGCCGGCCACTGGCTTGAAGTGCCCATCACGCTTTCGCTGGCCATCATGGGCGCCATTTTGGCAGTTTGCGGCGTCTGGTCCTGGGTGGCCGGGCCGGCGCATGCTGACAAGCTGCCATCCTGATCGCCGAGAATCGCGCGGCCCCGCCGGCACGGCAATGTGGCGCTGCCAAAAATCGGAGGGGCTGCCTTCCGCACGGAAAGCAGCCCCTCGGATGGTAGCGGCCAGGCTCTAGACGTGGATCGTCTCTTCGCCCTTGTGCCAGTTGCAGGGACAAAGCTCGTCGGTCTGCAGCGCGTCCAGAACGCGCAAGACTTCCTGCGGATTGCGGCCCACGGAAAGATCCGTCACATAAACGAAGCGGATGATGTTCTCCGGATCGACGATGAAGGTGGCGCGCTGGCTGACGCCGGCCTTGATGTCGAGGATGCCGAGTTGCTCCGACAGGTCGCGCTTGATGTCCGACAGCATGGGGAAAGGCAGGTTCTTCAGGTCGGCATGGCTGTTGCGCCAGGCGTGGTGGACGAACTCCGAGTCGACGCTGGCGCCCAAAATCTGCGCGTCGCGGTCGGCGAACTCCTGGTTGGCCTTGCCAAACGCCGCAATCTCGGTCGGGCAGACAAACGTGAAGTCCTTGGGCCAGAAGAAGTACACCTTCCACTTGCCGGCATAGCTCTTTTCGGTGATGGTCTCGAATGCCTTCTTCAGGTCCAGGTCGACAACGGCGGTCAGTTCAAAAGCGGGGAAATTCTCTCCAACAGTAAGCATG
>Ga0181516_10001149_pt1 | contig 20944 bp, 11 predicted proteins | sample PEATcosm2014_Bin_25_FD_121104 | JGI IMG/M metagenome (GOLD analysis project Ga0181516, IMG submission 121104) | Peatland microbial communities from MTU Mesocosm Facility, Houghton, MI, USA - PEATcosm2014_Bin01_10_metaG | ecosystem: Environmental > Terrestrial > Soil > Wetlands > Peat | place... | reverse complement strand
GCGAGGCGTCCATCCACCGGTTGCAGGTTCTTGTGATTGAATGCTTCGGTGAGCAGAACGGCCGCGATCGCCTCGATAAGCTGCGCGTCGGTAATCTCGCCATTCTCCTTCTCGTACGCCGCGATGCGCGCCTTGGTGTCTTTCACGTCCTCGCCGCCCAGGCCCATCACAAGGTGCGCAATGGCCTGGCGCAGGAGCGCGTATTCAGTGGGGTTGGCGGCCTTTAACACTGCAAGCCGCGCTGCGCCTTCCTTCTCCAACTCGCCGGCCTTGGCCACAAAGCGATCGCTCTTGGCGTGGAAGACAGGCCGCATGTAAGCTTCGGTGACCGCGGCAATGGAGCGCAGTACGCTCTTTTCACCGCAGCCTGCACATGCGCCGTCGCCGGCCACAAGCGCGTCGTAGTTGGTGCGAACCATGAGCATGTTGCGCAGCGTGGCTGTCTTTGAGTCTGCAGGGTTAGCCGCGTTGAACAGGCCGAGATACTTCTGCGAAGTGTCGGGGAGCAGATCGAGGAATCCGGTGCCGGTTTCGTGCTCGGCATTCACTTCTTCGGTCTCCGCAACCATCCTCAGCGCCTGGTGATCGCCGCATGCGGTGACGCAAGCCGCGCAGCCCTTGCACAGGTCAGAGACAAAAATCGAGAAGACGCCGCCCGAACCTGCCTGTTTGCGCTCCGGCGAGGAGAAGATGGCGTTCACCTTCTGATACGCCATCGGCACCTTATCGATGATCGCGAAAAACTGCGCTTTTGCCTGTGCCGAGAAGCCGTCGATGTTATCGGTGACTTCGTGCAGAATGGTTTGCAGCGGCGTGCCGGTCTTGAACTCGGCCACCATCCGCACGCGCGCCGCCTTCTCGATCTCCGGCAGCGCCTTGAGCATCTTCACGCGCTCTTCCTGATCGGCGATGTAATGCTTAACGGCCGTTGTGAGCAGTGTGCTCAGATCCTGCGATGTGTTGGGCAATGCCGTGTCCGGGCAAACCGAGATGCACTCCATGCATTGCGTGCAGTTCTCGGGAATATAGAGCGGCGTCTCGCGGCGCGCGACATACTTTGACGCCGTATCGCCGGTGCCCGCCGCGATGACGCCCATGGCCGCCAGCGGCGAGGCAGGCTGATTGTAGCCGAAGGTCGAGCGGAACTCCGCATCGAACGCGGCAACGCTGGTCACCGGTGTGCGATGCTGTTGTCCAAGAGGCAGCGGTGTGGAACGGCAGCCGGTGGAGCAACTGGAGCCCTCGGCCGACGAAAGGGCCGGAACCAATTCCAGGATCGGCAGCAGCGCTTCGCCGCGAAGAGTGGAACGATCGGCCGCTGCGAGCGCGCCAATCTTGATTTCCTTCACCTGGCTGAAGCCCTGCATCATGACTTCCATGTTCGACTGCACAACCGCTTCGCCCAGCTTGCCGAACTTCTTCACATACTGCTTGCGAACAACCTCGCGATACTGTTCCTGCGTGATGCCGAATTCGCCGAGCAGTGAACTGACCGCGAAGAACGCGCCGAGGAAGGCGTTGCCCTGCATGCGCAGTTGCAAGTCGCCGCGGTCGGTGGCCTTCTTGGCAATGTCGAATCCGGGCAGCGTGAAGACGCGAATGTTTTTGTCGATGATCTGTTTGCGCGCCCAGATCGGCAAGCGCTCCCACGCCTGTTCGCCTTCTTCATCGCTCTCCCAGACCAGGCTGCCGCCCTCCTGCATCCCATCGAGCGGATTGGTGTGGGTAAACGCCTTGGGATCGCAGCACAGAACGACGCTCACGTGGCGCAGATCGCAGTTGACACGGATACGGTCTTTTGCAGCAACCATGAAGTAGCTGGTGGGCGCGCCCTTCTTTTCAGAGCCGTACTTGGGATTCGCGCTGACGTGAATCACTTCCTTGGGGTTGCCGAGGTCGTCCTTTAACCCGTCGCGCTCATAAAGCAGGTCGTTCAAGTCGCCGATGATGGCGCCCAGGTTCTTGCCGGTGGTGATGGCTCCCCATCCGCCAATTGAATGGAACCGCACCGCGACCGCGCCCTCCGGCAGCAGCGAAGGCGTCTCGTCGCCAAGAACCGCATAGGGATGGTCGATGCCCAGCACGAAGAACGAAACTCCATCCGACGCCTTCTTGCCGTCTTGCCGCGCACGGCCAGCAGTGGCAAACTCGTATGCGCCAATGATGTGCTCGGGCCGGAAGTCGCGCGAACCCAGCCCGTAGCTGCCACCATATATGTTCGGAAGCTCGCTGGGAGAGATCGCCGGGATCCCCTCGGTGGCCAGGTGGCCTTCATATTGCACGGCCTTCGAGAGCGCGGTGCGAATGTCGCGGCCCAGCGGATTGTCGCCGCTCAGCGCTTCGTCGGTACGCTCCAGCACGATTACATTCTTCTTGCCCTTGAGCGCGGCCACAATCGCGGCTTCGGGGAATGGGCGAATCACGTTCACATGAATCGATCCCACCTTCACGCCGCGGGTCTCGCGCAGGTAGTCGACTGCGGCTTCAATGTTTTCCGCCGCCGAACCGAGCGATACAAACACCGTATCGGTGTCGTCCGTCTTGTACTTCGAAAGTAATCCGTACTCTCGACCGGTCAACTTAGCGAAGTCCACATAAGCGTCTTCAAGGAACTTCAGGATAGGCTCGGCAAAGTTGTTGCGCCGCGCCACCACGCCGTTCATGTAGTGTTCCTGGTTCTGCACCGGTCCCAGCAGAATCGGATTCATCAAGTCCATCATCTTCGGCACGCGGCGGCGCGTGGGCCCAAACAGCACCCGCTGCGCTTCGGTCGGGCAGTCGATGATGTCGTCGGGCGCGCCGAGGTATTCGCGGATCAGCTCCGACTCATGCATGTAGAAAGTGCGCTCAAGGTGCGTGGTGAGGAAGCCGTCCATGATGTTCATGCCCGGCGTCAGGCTCAGTTCGGTCACCCGGCGCAAAATCAGCGCCTGGTCCGCGGCCTGCTGCGCATCCTTGCCGAAGATCATGATCCAGCCGGTATCCAACGCGCCATATATATCGTCGTGGCCGCAGTGAACATTCAGGGCATGTTTGGTGAGAGCTCTTGCGCCGACCTCGAGCACCATTGTGGACGCCTTGCCCGGCGCATGATAGTACTGCTCCACGCCGTAGACCACGCCCTGTCCTGAGGTGAAGTTCACCACCCGCTTGCCGCATACCGAGTGGGCAATTGCGCCGCCTTGTGCCGCGTGCTCGCCTTCGGTCTCGATCGCGATCGTGTTGTGCCCGAAGACGTTTAAGTGCCCCTCTGCATAGGCCTGCTGGAAGAGCTCGCCGCCCTCGGTGGAAGGCGTGATGGGATAAAACACGCCGGCGTCGGCGATCCGCGTCTCTGTGTAGTAGGAAACGAGCTGATTTCCGTTGGCGGTAATCCGGATGCCTGGATAGCGAGCAGCAGCTTTCATGGGTCCCTCTCAGTCAGTTCTTTTTTTGAATTCCGGCGTCGAACTCCGCGCCGGAGGATTTTGCGGCCGCAGCCATCGGGGCGCGCTCAGGTTTTCTCTGCCGCGCTTGGCTCTCGTCATGTCGCGTTGCCATGCGGCATGCATCAATTGTCTTTCAAAGTTTAGTTTCCGCGATCAAGACGAGGAAGCCCAAGGGGAGGCGCACCTCAAAAAATGGCCTGCATCACTAGTATGCACCCTAGTTGGGGAGACGGTGTACCAAGATATGAAATGCACTTCGAATGTCTTTTTGTCCGGCCAAACCCAATTCGATTACTTTCTTGCGGATTGCAAACAAAGTCTTTCTCATCAACCCGCTGCCTCCTGGCCTCGGCATTCCATTCCTGCGCTACCATATATATAGGAACAGGATCGTAAAGGAAGAGGATCGGGGCCCGCGCATGTTCGTCGTCATCTGGCGGTTTGAGATTGAGGAGTCGAAGGTTCCCGGATTTGAAGCCGCGTACGGCCCCGACGGCGCGTGGGCTCAGCTCTTCCGCAACTCGCCCAACTATCTCGGAACTGAGCTCCTCCGCGACGCATACGTCCCCGGCGCTTACCTCACCATCGACCGATGGGCCAGTGAGGATGCCTTCCGCGCCTTCCGCAAAGACCGCGATCGGGAATACGAGGTTCTCGACCGCGAGTGCGACTCGCTCACCAGCAGCGAGACACGCATCGGCGCATTCACCGCCTGAGTCGGCCGACCAGACAGGTCTTCGCGAAGCCGCACAGATGTGCAATTGCCGGCAATCGATCCGCGATTTTCATTGGATCAATTCAATCCGTCGTGCAAGAATACGAACAGTCACCCGGCAAACTTCAATTCTTCTCGCTCGGAATTCAGCCTATCGAGAGCGCTTATCTTCACCGCTGAAGGCTCATGCGCGTCAAAATCGGTTTCCCAGCGAGAAGGGGTACCTGCTGATCGAATGGTCGAATCGAATTCAACTCAAGAGGGTCGTGGGCGACTGCCTCAGCTCGATTCTCTGAGCGGCCTTGCGGCATTGTGCGTTGTCCTCTTTCACTTCAAGAGGACGTGGATCGATGTGGCAATGCCCAATCATTCGTCTCTCTCGGTGAAGCTTTTCTACTATCTAACCCTCCCATTCACTTGCGGCCGTGAAGCGGTGATCCTGTTCTTCATTCTCAGCGGGTTCGTTCTCTCCATTCCGGCCGTCGAATCGAGGGCGCAGACCTATGGGGTCTTCGTGGTGCGGCGGATCTTCCGCATCTACTTTCCTTACCTCGTTTTCCTATTGGTTGCCATTCTTGGAGATCTTGCGTTTCAAGGCAAGGCCATCAACCTCCCCACATTGAAAGACACCTGGTCAGGCCCAATCGATTGGCGTCTCGTGGGTCAACATGTGTTGTTCCTCGGTTCTTTCGACACCTCTAAATTCGATCCACCAATTTGGTCTTTGGTAGACGAGATGCGTATCTCGCTTGTCTTTCCGCTTCTATGCGCAATGACCTTGAGGCTCAAGACGTTTACTTCCCTTTGCGTTGCGGGACTCTTGACGTTGGTTTCTGTCATTGCGGTGAACCTGACGCACCACGGATCGCAATTCTTCATGGCGGTGAACACCGTGCACTATGCCGGCATGTTTATCCTCGGCATCAATCTCGTCCGGGAGAGCGAGAGCATTTCAAAGATCTACAATCGCCTGTCCAGGGGCGGGCGCATCGCGGTTGGATTGGTCGCGTACCTGATATTCGCCGATGGCCAACAGATTCTTGGCTCCATCGTTGAGGCCTATTTCCATCGCGAACTAACCATCGAAGGAGAATGGGTGACCGCCCTTGGCGCTGCGGGTCTGATTTGCATCAGCCTGAACTCCAAGTCGCTCCAGCGGGTTTTGCTGTGGCCCCCAATCCACAATCTGGGGAAGATGTCCTATAGTGTGTACCTGCTTCACTATCTGGTGCTGATGGCCGCGCTTCACCTGTTCTTTGAGAGAATCCCGCTCTTGCCGATCTTTGCCATTTGTCTTGTCGCCACGCTTGCGGTCTCCTGGGTTTCCTACCGCGCGGTCGAGGTTCCGTTCATCAACCTGGGTCGCAAATTGAGTGGGCCAGCCTGAAGTGTGAGCGCCAGCACACGTGTGTCCAAGCCCGGTACATATTTTCTCTCTTTCTTCGCCATTTTCTGCTGTCTTTGTCCTTTCAGCCCTGCTACAATCCCATCGAAATCCAATTCACGCCCAGGCCGTTTCCTGTCACGAAAGCCAAGAGCCGCGCGGGGCGAGCAATCATAAGGAGCTCCTCCAATGGCCATTGCCGACGACCGTACAAAAGCTGTAGAACTCGCTCTCGCACAGATTGAAAAGCAGTTTGGGAAGGGGTCGATCGTTCGCCTCGGTTCCCGGGAGGCTCTCCTTCCCATCGCTGTTATCTCCACTGGATCCATCAGTTTCGACGCTGCTCTTGGTGTCGGCGGCATCCCGCGCGGCCGCGTCACGGAGGTCTACGGTCCGGAATCCTCCGGCAAAACCACCATCACCCTGCAGATCATTGCCGAAGCTCAGCGCATGGGTGGCCTGGCCGCCTTTGTCGATGCCGAACATGCGCTTGATCCCAGCTACGCAAAAAAGCTTGGTGTGGATGTCGATAACCTGCTGGTTTCTCAGCCAGATAGCGGCGAGCAGGCGCTGGAAATTACGGAAGCCCTGGTCCGGTCGGGAGCCATCGATGTTCTTGTCGTAGACTCCGTTGCTGCCCTTGTCCCAAAGGCCGAGCTGGACGGAGAAATGGGCGACTCCCATGTCGGCCTGCAGGCGCGCCTGATGTCTCAGGCGCTGCGCAAGCTCACCGGCACGGTCTCGAAATCCCGCACCGCGCTGATTTTCATCAACCAAATCCGGGAGAAGATCGGGGTCATGTTCGGCAACCCCGAAACCACGACCGGCGGCCGGGCGCTGAAGTTTTACTCCTCGGTCCGCGTCGACATCCGCCGCATCGCCGCCATCAAGGAAGGTGATGCCGTTACCGGCAATCGCACCAAGGTCAAGATCGTTAAGAATAAGGTTGCAGCGCCCTTCCGCGAAGCCGAGTTCGACATCCTCTATGGCGAAGGCATCAGCCGCGAGGGAGACGTCCTCGACCTCGCCGTCGCCAACAATATTGTTGAGAAGTCGGGGGCGTGGTACAGCTACTCCGGCGAACGCATCGGACAGGGACGCGAAAACACCCGTGGCTTCCTCAAGGAGAACAAGGACATCTTCGAGAGAATGGATTCCGAAGTCCGTAAGAAGCTCAACATTGGTGCAGTGGCAAAGGCCGATGTCCCCGAAGTTCCAGCTTCAGGGCCGGCGGAAGCAAAAGAGGCTGTGCGCGGACGCAAAGGATAGTTCGTGTTGCATTCATGAGAAAGGGCGGCTGCCCTGGAGCAGCCGCTCTTTTAGTTTGCCCGCGAACTTCAAATCAATTGCCTGTAGCCTCGACGAGAATCAGCTAGCGTCGGCCGCCCCCTCGGCCACCCGCTCCACCCCGGGCGACCATTCCACCGCGCCCTCCGCCATAGCCCATGGGCGCGCGCACTCCGGCGCCTGCGTACGCATAACTGCGTGTCGCGCCCCCATAACCGTAGGCGCGAGGCGCGATCCCATATCCGTAAGCGCGTGGTGCTGGAGCATAACCATATGCGCGGACGGGTGGCGCATAGGCATAGCCACGGTAGCCATAGCCACCACCGTAGCCATATCCATAAACACCCGGCCCCACGGCGATCCCGACAGATCCATATCCATAGGCGTAAACGGGAGGAGCAGGAACCGCGGCCACTACCGGCGGCACGTAGGAGTAATCAGGCTGGGGTGGTGCATACGAGTAATCGGGCTGAGATTGCGGATAGGGCTGGGCCTGCGGGTACGGGTCAGGCGCAGCGTACGACTGTTCCGGAGCGGGCTGCTGATCGGGATAAGGCGCAGGTGGCGGCTGCATCTCCGCGGATTGGTCGCGATGATAGAGACCATATTGATCCGGCGTCGGCCCTTGCGACTCAGGAACGGCCAGATCGTCCATGACCTTGAGCGTGACGTGAGTCTCTTCTTTGAGAACCGGCCGTGGGCCGCGCATAGGCAGCATCAACAGATCCACGGGCCACAGGATCGGAATCGACCACAGCGCGACATCCCGCTTGGCATGGCCTTTCCCCAGGATGCGTCCCTGATTGTCGACCTTGTAGCCGGGCACATCGACCACGCGCACATTCACCGGAATCACGGTGTTGGGCTCGATCACCATGCGGTCGAACTTCAATACCATCCATCCCTTGCCTACAAAATGGCCGGGATCTTTGTAGTCCTCGAATCGCCCCTCAAGGTAGCTGTTATACGGCAACACCGAGCGGCCGTAGCGCTCCGTGGTGCCCACCTGGCAAAGAACTGGATCGCCCTTCGCCATCGTTTTTGACGAGATTTTTGGCTCCGCGACAGTGCAGCCGACCAGCGAGCCGGCCGGGATGATGTGTTGTTGTGCGCCCGCAAGCAGCGGGGACGCGCAGAGAGCAGTAAGGAGTACAAGGGGGATACGTTTCATTGATTGCCTCCGAATTGCCGGCTCAGGCAGGCCGGCCCATTGAACCCAGATTTTTAACGGGAACCCAGTGACGCGAGAACATCTGTAATGGGGCTGACCCCATGCTGGAGCTTAAGTTTCGGTGGGAGCGGAAATATATTTTGGCTGCAGCTAACTAAAGTGCTATCGAGGCGTCTTCATCGCTCGGAAAAGGTTGTTGCTATCCGTGAGGTGGAAGACTCTGCTTCATCGTCCGACCAGCACGAACGCGCCCCAATAGAAAGGCAGGTCCTGGCCATTGTGGCTCGCTTTAACCTTGGCGCGGACTTCGAGTTGCGCCAGCCTCAAGGCTTCGTGCTTCTCCGTGCCTGAGAGCCATTTCGAATAAAAGCTCTTCATCAATTCCTGGGTCTCCTCGTCGGGCACCGACCAGAGAGACATCAGAATTGACTGCGCTCCAGCCTCTTCAAATGCGCGCCGCAGCCCGAAGACTCCCTCGCCACTTTGCACGTCGCCCTGGCCGGTATTGCATGCGCTCAGAACCACAAGCTCGGTTCCGGTGAGGTTCAGGTTGCCCGCTTCCATGGCGGTGAGCACGCCGTTATCGAGTCCTTCAGGCGACGGCTTGCCGGCCAGCGTGCGATTGGCCCCGGCAAAGAAGAGTCCCGAACGGAGCATTGGGTCTTCGATCCCGGAAGCCTGCGCGGTCTCCGTCAGAGCAGCATCGTTCTTGATCTTCTGGTCGGGGAGAAAGAATCCATGCGTGGCCAGATGAACGATGCGTGGGCTCACCGACTGCTCCACCACGCGTTTCAGGGCCAGATTCTCGGTGTAGACACTGGTCTTCCATCCGTTGCTCCGCATCAAGTTCGCAATCGCGCTCACTTCAGCGCCCGTGCCCGGAAGCCGAGGCAGCGCAGAACCTTTACCCATATCGCGCGATCGGGCGTCGAGAGGCAGCATCGGATCTGGCTTGCGCTGCGGAGCGGCCGGGCCCTGAGACTTGAGCTTCTGCATCGCAGCCGTCTGCTGCTCCTCTGTCAGATCGAAGAGCGGATCGCCCACCAGCAGACCTGTGTTGGCCGCGCGAGCGGGAGCAGCCCTGAGAATATCCTTGGTGCTCGACAACAGACGCAGATCGTAGCTCTCCATCAGCAGTTTCCCATCCGGCGCGGGAATGATGCCCAGCGGAATCTCGTTCAGTGCGCCGTCCGCGGAAAGATAAACCCGCGTCTTCCCCGCAAGCGCCGGTTCAAGCGGCTTCCAGATCGCCGCATAAGCCTGAGCACCGGGAATCGTAGTCTCTACTGGTTCTTCCTCGAACCCCCTCGTCCGCACCGCTTTTTGAAAGCTCTTGATCGCGTCGCCTTCGATCTGCTTGCTATCGCCGAGGAAAATGTACTGTGGCTCGACCTTAGTCTCCGGCGTGAGCACCAGCGCGACATAGTAATCGGTCCCGCTCCACTTCTTGTCGTGATACTGGAAGCGCACGAATTCAACCGCGGCCTCGCCGGGACGGAGCGCGTCGCGCACCTGCTGCCATGTGGCGCGGTCGAGCGTCTTCTGCGTCGCGAAAGCTGAAGAGCGCGCCACGAGCGCCTTTTCAATCTCCGCGGCCTCAGCCCTGAGTTTGTCCACCTGCTTGCGCCAGAGCTCGCTGTCAGCCGGCTTGGTATTGAGCAGCGCGGCAATCTCCGATCGCTTTTCAGTCAGCTGGCCAAGCAGCTTGAGGGCCTCCGCGTCGCCCGAAGCTTCAACCTGGTGCCGCATATTGGCAATGCTCCCGGCAATAAAGCCTTTCTCCCACAGCAGCACGTCATACATTGAACCGATCAGGCTTGGATCCTGCTCGTGGTAGCGATGGACGAAGCTGAAGTAACCGGGGAAATCGCCGGAGACAGTCGAGAGAAAGCCGAGCCGCTCTTTCTCCGTCATGTAAGTAAAGCCATATTGAAACTGCTCGAAAACATTGTCGATGGCGCGTTGGTAGAGCGGCTTTGCCTGGGCGAATTTGCCCTGGTCGTCGTAGAAGACCGCGAAGTTGGAGAGGATCTTCGCCAAATCGGGATAGTCGGGCCCGAGCGCCTTCGCATCGATGTTCAGTGCGCGTTGGTGCAGAGTTTCGGCGAGATCCAGTTTGCCCAGGTGCTCGTCGAGCGAGGCAAGATTCTCAAGATCGTCGGCAACGTTCGGGTGATCTGCGCCCAGCGCTTTTTCGTCGATCTTCACGGCGCGCTCAAAGAGCGGCGCGGCTTCAGCGTACTTGTCTTCTTCGGTATAAAGCACAGCCAGATTCTGCAGCGACCCGGCAACTTCAGCGTGGTCTGGCCCGAGAGTCTTCTCGCGGATGCTCAATGCGCGCTGAAGAATGGGCTCGGCGTCGGCGTATCTGTCCTGATATTCATAAAGCTCGGCAAGGTTGTTCAAATCGCTGGCAACGTCCGGGTGCTCCTTGCCCCGCGAATTTTCATCTATGCTCAGCGCGCGCTTGATGAGAGGTTCGGCCTCGGCATATTTGCCAAGCTCGGTGTAGACAACCGCGAGATTATTCAGGGTAGAAGCGATGTCGTGATCGCCGGGCTTCAACACCTTCTCTTCGATACGCAACGCGCGTTCCAGAAGCGGCTCTGCCTGGCCGTACTTTCCCTGCTCGTCGTAGTGCAGTGCAAGTGTGCCGAGCGAGATGGCGATGAGCTTGCTCTCCGGTCCCGGCGCTGCCTCCCGGATATGCAGCGCGCGCAGATGAAGAGGTTCGGCCTCAGCGAATCTGCCCTGATAGTCGTATACCTGGGCCAGGTCATTCAGTTCCAGAGCAACTTGAAGATCGTTCGCGCCGAGCGCCTTTTCATCGATTCGCAGAGCACGATGGTAGAGCTGCTCGGCGTCGGCATAGTTGCCCTGGCGGTAACAGAGTCCGGCGAGCTTATTCAGTTCCGGAGCGATATCTTTGCTCTCCGGGCCTAGCTTCTTCTCGTCAATGCTTACCACGCGGCGGAAGTAGCCGGCGGCCTCACCGAACTTGCCCTGCTCTTCGTAGATTTGCGTGAGAACGCCCAGCGGAATTGTCGGATCGGGCTGGTCGGGCCCAGACGCTTTTTCGCTCAGGCGCAGCGAACGTTTCGCCGGCAGTTCCGCATCGGCATACTTTTTCTGGTTCACGTAGACCATGGCCTGAAAGTTCAAGATCGCAGTCAGGGCGGGGTCTTCCGGCCCCAGATCTTTTTCCTCAATGCGAAGAAGGCGTTGCATGGGCGCTTCCGCCTCGGCGTATTTGTTCTCGTTCACGAGGATCTGCCCCAGGTTGCTCAGCTCCGGTCCCAGCTCCGGGCTTGCCGGCCCTGCGGTCTTTTCCTTGATGCGCAGAATCCACCTTTCAACGGGCTCTGCGTCTGCGTACTTCTTGAGGATTAGTTCGACATCGCGCAGATCGCCCAGGTCCGGAACGAGGTCAGGACTGTCCAGCCCAAGCTTCTTCTCCTCGCCGATCAGGGCGCGCTCGTAAACAGGCACCGCCTCGGCATATTTGTGCTGTTCCTTATAGGCCGTGGCGAGATTACTGAGCGCCGTGGCGAGATTCGGGTCGTCCACCGGCAGCGCCTTTTCCTCAATATGTATGGCGCGCTGCAGCGGAACCTCTGCCTCGGGAAATTTCCCCGCCATCATATAGAGCATTCCCAGGTTGTTCAGAACCATCGCGACGCGCGCGTCGTCAGGGCCAAGCTCCGCTTCGGCCGCCTTGGCCGCCTCATTCATCACTAAGATGGCTTCGGGATACTTTTTCTGCTCGTAGAGATCGGATGCCTGGTCCACAAGTTGCTTGTAGTGCAACTCGTGCGCGGATGGATTCTGCGCTTGGGAGTCCTGCGCTCCCAAGGCGGCGCACAGCAGGGCGGCCAGCAGCACGAAGAATCGGGCACAACCGCCATTGATAGGCATTCGCCTCCTCCCCGGCAAAGAGATGATCATCATCCGTGCGAGATTGCGGCGAGTATAGCATTGGCTGTCTATCGCGCTCCAACCATGCCTTGTGCCTTCTAAAGCTCAAACGATTTCGTGACGATAGAGAAGGTACGGAGTGCCGCCAAGCGAGTTGAAAAAACAGCCTGTGCCGCGCTGCTCGGCGGGTGGTATGATCCTGTCAATTCCGGGAAAACCCAAGGAGGTTGTGATGTTGAAACCGCGTGTTTCCGCCGGTGCGCAAAGGCTTTTTCTGCGTTTGACCGTGTACCTTTTTCCCGTTATTGTTGCGCTTGGCTCGGTCGCGGCTTCAGCGCAGCAGAACAATCTGGTTGGCCAGTGGCGCGGTGTCTTCCGTGGCGCCACGATGCCCATCACCATCACCATCGTGATCCAGCCGAACGGGCAATACAGCCAACTGGCGGTTTCCGGCACGGTGCAGACCATGCAGTCGGGTCCGTACAAACTTGTCGCTCCGAACACCATCGTCTTCTCAGTGAATAGCTGGGAACCGAAGACCATGCAGGTCTACCACGCCACCGGAACCACCGGCGGTTACTACACCGCCCAGCCCACAACCAAGCCTCCGGGCGCGACCGACAAATACACTTTCAAGGGCCCGAACACGATGATCCTCACCGACGAGTTGATGGGAGGCTCCATCACCATGACTCGGGTGCCGTGACGCATAGTCGGAGAGGCCACTGAAGACTGAAGACTCCACGGCAGCCCGAAGGGGCCCAGTAAGCCTCCGCGCCTGCGATGGGTACCGGATGTTCGTCGGTGAATGGTTTGGGACAAAAGTACGGATTGAGATTGTTTGTTCCGCGACGGCGCTTATGTCCCCTTTATATCTTTATCGCATTTCACAAAAAACGATATTGCGTGCCGGAAAACAGGACGATATACTGCAGCCATCATTCCAATTCTAGGTAAGTTCATCTCGCCAGACGGTAACTGCCGCCGCCCCCCTGCGTACGGCTCGACTCGTTGAATTAGCAAAACGATTCAAGTGTCTATCGACCCGTGGCAACCTTCCAGCGCGTCACATCAACGCGCGGGACGGGGACATTGGGCCCTGGGAGTTCCATGCGCAAGTCTTCGGGTTCGGTTGTCTCTCATCTGCAGTTTTTCTCGCGCGCAGTCAATCAAACTCCCATTTCTCAGGAACTCTTGCCGGTCCCGGCCGGCAATCAAGGCAGCATGCACGTTCAAATCGTGCTCAAGGGCTAGGTAGCTCCGATGCGCAAGATTGTTCGATCATCAGGAGTAGCTGCGTCCTGCTCCGTCGTCACATTGCTGGGGTTGTTTGCAGCGTTAGCTCCAGCTCAGGGAGGAGCGCCAACAGGCGCATCCGCAAGCGATGCGAAGCCGCCGGTTGCGCAGAGGCAGTTTTACCGCGCGCCCAGCGGACAGCTTTACGTCCCGGCCGGGGTTCCGCTTCATTTCAACTTCGGCCTTGCGCCGGAAGAAGGAAGCGCAGCGGCGCATACTCAGGAAGAATCCTCTGTGATTCTGAAAGAAGGACCCGGTAGTGCGCAGATGGGTGTGGTGCGCGTGCCCGTCATCGCCGACGGCACGCCTCCGAAGACTCAGCTCGACATCGGAAGCACACCGCACTTCGAGCTCGAAGGGCGGCGCATTGTCCCGTCAAAGCCCACGCTGCATCTGACAGCAAGCGATGCTCTCTCCGGCGTGGCTGTCACCATGATCTCGCTCGATGGCGCGCCCTTCGCGCCGTCGCCCGTGGGAGGTCCCGTCGTTACCGTCGAGGGCAACCATCGCCTCCGCTACTACTCCGTCGATCATGTTGGCAATCAGGAGAAAATGCAGGAGTTCGATTTTTGTGTCGACGGCACGCCGCCGCGAACACGGCTGACGACGATTGGGCCGCACGCAAAACAGGTGATCGGCGCGGAAACCAGTCTGGTTCTCGCTGCAACGGACGCGGTTGCGGGAGTGGACGCGATACGCTTTCGGCTCGACGGCGGGAGCGAGCAGATCTACGACAACCCGTTTCAGCTCGATACGCTTGCCGAAGGCGCGCATCATCTGCAGTTCCATGCCGAAGACCGGGTCGGCAACGTCGAAACTCCGCAAAGTTTCGATTTCCTCATCGACCGTCAGCCGCCAGAAGTCAAAGTGTCGATTCGCGGTCCGGTGTATCCAGATCAGGGCACGCGCTACGTCTCGCTTGAGTCAACCATCGAACTGGAGAGCCGTGACGCCGTTGCCGGACCGCTCCCGGTCCACTACAAGACGGACGGCGCGACAGCAGAAACGCTCTACAGTACCCCGATTCATCTACCCCGGCGGACAGGCTTTCACCGCTTCAGCATTGTCTCGGCGGATCCGGTTGACAACCGTGCAGAGTTGTCTTTGGACGACCTTTATGTCGACATGACACCGCCGGAAACCGACATCGAGTTCTCACGCCCGTTCGTTGTTCTCGATGGAGAAACGGTTTTGAATCCGACCAGCCTCATCACCTTCCACGCCACCGATTTTGAATCGGGCGTCAAATCGGTGTCGTATTCGCTGGATGGCGGGCCGGAGCAGAACTACAGTGTGCCGATCTCGATACCAGATGTGGGCGCGCACCGTCTCGTCGTTTACGCCACCGACCATGTCGGCAACCGCGAGAAACCTCGCGAGCTGCGCATCCGAGTTCAGCAGACCAGCGGCCCCGCCGTCCCGGCAGTTTTGGACGCTAAGCGCTGGTACATGCACCCGAAGTTAGGCCTCATGGGACCAGAGGGTCTGCCGTTTGAGCTGCGAATCTCAAATTCGCCTGACCCGGGCGCTGAGAGCTTTCCACTTGTCTCCGGTCCCGGAAGACCCGAAAAGACAGCAGTCTCGGGATTCTCAACTCCGGGCCGCAAGAGGATTTCGCTGGGGATCTTTCCAAAAGCGGAACCCGTCTTTGTATTGATCGACGGAGCCGCGCCGAAGACAGAGCTCAACCAGACCGGCGCGCGCAGGGTAGATGTGGGCGGCGTGACTTACTTTGGCCCCGGCCTGAAGTTTGCAATGTCTTCTGAAGACAATTCCGCTGGAATCTCCTCGGGACTGTGGAAGACGCTGTTTTCGCTCGACGGCACGGATTTTGCCCCGTACACTGCGCCGCTGACTTCCTTTGACCATGATGGCGCCTACATTCTCCGCTACTACGCGCTCGATAACGTCGGCAATGCTGAGCCACTCCATACGGTTGCATTCACAGTTGATACACACCCGCCGAAGACGCGGCTTGAACTGCAAGGGCCGCATCACGCCAGCACCGTTGCGCCGGTCACGCGCATCGCGCTGGTTTCTTCCGACAATCTTTCGGGAGTAGCGCAGGTCTCCTACAGCATCGATCACGGCAAAGATACTCCGTACAGCGAGCCATTCAGCATTGGCAAACTGAGCGACGGGGAGCACAGTCTGCGGTACTACGCAATCGACGCGGTCGGAAACCGCGAGAACGAGCAAACCTGGCCATTCACCGTCGTCGGCACCGTGAGTGCGGCTTCCTACACGTTGAAGGGGAACACTTTGGAGCGCGGCGGCAAGATCTACACCGGCGCCGGCAGCTCTATCGTACTTAAGCCTGCCGAGGGCGACTTTTTGTTCTATTCAATCGATGGCAGCGAAGCAAAGCCGTATGCAGCGAGGATCCCCGCCCCAAATTCCGGAAGCCACACGCTGAGCTTCCATGCCGTCGACAGCCTTGGTAATGTGGGCCCCAGCCGCACCCTGAGTATTTCGGCCGACTCAACGCCGCCGCACTGTCACATACATTTCGTGGGTTTGCAGACCGTGCGCGATTCGCTGCCGGTGATAAGCGGCGCCACACGGATTGTCATTCAGGCGGACCCTTCGCCGCTTGGCGCTTCGACGATCGAATACAGCTTTGACGGCAAGCGATGGTTGCCCTATTCGGCCCCGCTCACAATGAAGGCCAACGGCACGGCCAGCGTGATGTACCGTGCCCGCGACGCGCTCTCAGTCACCGGGCCGACAGAGAAGCAGACCATGATCGTCGATAACCAGGGCCCGGTTATTGGAGTGCTCTACAGCAAGCCAGTGGAGACAGCGGGCGACACGGTCGCTGTCGAACTCGGCACTTTAATGTTCGTCACTGCGGAGGATGTACCCGCAGGATTGGACAAGATCACCACCAAAGTGGACGACCAGCCGGAAAAGGTTTATCGCACGCCACTCTCCGGTTTTTCGCTGGGCAAAACGCATTCGATCGAGATCGTTGCTGTTGACGCTCTTGGCAACCGCACTCAAAAGCTGATCCACCTGCGGGTAAAGGAGCTGACCCAATGATCCGGCCGGTTCAAATGCTTCAGCGTGTTCCGTGTGTAGTTCTAGCCGTGCTTGCGATACTGCCTGGCTGCATCGTGCATGCGGCCCCGGCGCCGCCATCCCCAATCGCCAGCGCGGCTGTGCGCAACTTTTTGCCATCGGCCTACAATGCCCAGCGTCAGAATTGGGCCGTAGTCCGGGACAATCGCGGGACTCTCTATTTCGGAAACACTCAGGGGGTCTTGGAATTCGACGGAATCAGATGGCGGCTTATCCCCCTGTCCGGTGGGCGCGGCGCATACGCACTGGCCAAAGCCGCCGATGGGCGGATTCTAGTAGGCAGCGAAGGAGAAGTCGGGATGCTGGCGCCCGACCAAAACGGCTCCATGCGGTATGTGTCTACAGTGGGCGATCTGCCCGCGGCGTTCCGCTCCGACCAGGATCGCGTGATCCAGATTGTTGACACCCCAATAGGCCAAGTTTATCTCACCGATCATTGGCTTATCGTAAAGCCTCCCAGCGGCGCGCTGACGGCATTGCGTTCCGACGATTATTTTCTACGCACCGCATGGTTTAACGGCGCGCTCTACGTTCTCGACGGCGTTCAGGGTCTTACGCGCCTGGAAAACGGTGTGCAGCACGGGATTCCAGGAGGCGAAGGCCTGCGCGGGTTGACGATGGTCGTTACGAAGGCAGGTCTGCTCATCCCCAGCTTCAACGAGGGCATGGTGCTTTACGCTCCCAGTGCCTCGAATCCCTGGCAAACGCCCCATATCCAGGACTGGACCGTCGCTGATGGCGTCGATGTTACTTCGGCCATTGCCATCGAAGGAGACCTGCTTGCCCTTGGGACTGCACAGCACGGCCTGACGCTCATCGATATGAAAACAGGAACTCTACAGCGAATCGGCACAGCGGAAGGCTTAGGCGATGCCCACGTCTACAGCCTCTACTACGACCGTGCCGGGAGCATGTGGTTGGCGTTGGACAATGGGATTTCGTTGGTAAGTCTGAACCTTCCCAAGGACCCTACAGCGCGGCCCTTCATTGCCTGGGTGCGCAGCGTGGTCGGCACGCGCGATGAACGACAAGTCTTTGGAGGGACCTACTTTGCCCACGCCGACGGTGTCCAGCAGCTTCCCCAGGGACCCACGCAATTACTCAAGTTCCCCTTCAAATACAATGCATTCCGGATTGACTACTCCGCGGACGGGCTGCTGGCAACGGGCCACATGGAGTTTCAGACCTATCTGAAAGGCGTCGATACCGGCTGGTCCACATGGTCAACGCGCAGTGAGCGCGAATTCACAGAGTTGCACCCCGGCAAATGGAATTTCGAGGTGCGCGCGCGCAAGCCCACTGGAGAAGTCTCCGGCGAGGGTTCCTATCGGTTCGAGATCGATCAGGTCTGGTACGAGACTTGGTGGTTCACAGTCATTCAGGTTGCATTCGTTGCTACACTGCTGGTGATTTCAAGTCACGTCAAGATGAGCAAAAGGCTTGAAGACGGCCTCACCACATTCTCGGTGATTGTGCCCTTCACTTATGTGAGCGCGGCGCTTAGCTCGACCATCGGGCACTATTCCAGCGGTGTCGTTTTCTTCAAAGTCCTCATGAGTAGTTTGCTGTCTTTCCTGCTGGACCCGGCCAAGAAGCAGTTGAAGAAAGGCGTTCAAACGCGCAAGGCAACGGTGGTTGCAAAAAAGGTTGAAAAAGTGGTTTGAGCCCCATCATGCAGGCTCGCTGCTAGAATCCGAAGTGAGCCCCATGACCGTAAAGGCCTTATATCCCGGCACCTTCGACCCGCCCACCAACGGGCATGTCGATCTGATTCAGCGCGGGGCCAAGCTCTTTGACCATCTCACGGTCGCCATCCTCATCAACCCGGTCAAGGACCCGCTCTTCACCGTCGATGAGCGCATCGAAATGCTCACCGAGGCCACCAGCGCCCTGGGCAACGTCTCGATTGCAACCTTTGAGGGCCTGATGGTAGATTTCGCGCGCCGGCAGGGGGCCTCGGCGGTGCTGCGGGGCATACGCGCCATCTCCGATTACGAATACGAGTTCCAGATGGCCCTGATGAATCGCCGTCTCGCGCCGGAGATCGAGACCGTCTTTCTTCAGCCCGCGGGCCGCTACTCGTTCGTCAGCTCCCGCATGGTCAAGGAGGTCTTCAGCTTCGGCGGCGATCTTACCGGCCTCGTTCCGCCCAACGTGCTTAAGCGCCTGCGCACTCGTATGGCCAAGCCCTGAGCACAACCGTGGAAACGGAAGTAACTGATCCTGATGGAAAAACTCACTCAATATCATTTGACTTCCCCACCCGAGTCGCCAATAATTGCAGAAGATTCGCTCCATCCAACAGGTCAACTGAAACTAACGCCGCTGTTCCCCAGGACAGCCAAGAAGTGAGGTTCATAAGATGAAGGCTCTTCTCCGCAGCAGTCTTGCCGTTCTTGCGGCTCTGGTTATGCTCACCGCGAGTGCTCACGCTTTCATGCCCACCGGACCGGAGATCGATCCCAGCATGGGCCCTGGCGCTCTCGCGCTTCTGGCCGGCGCCATCGTCGTCATTCGGGGCCGTCGCCGGAAGTAGCATTCTTCGCGTAGACGCTGAACCTGCCCAGCGCTGTTATGACGCCGCTTGCTACGCGACAGCGGCTTCAGGTTCATCGTCTTCAACCGTGGTAGCGCGTCTGCCTGGTTCCTGGTCTGTATCTATCCGTGCTCGGGGTCATCTTTCCATTCCGCATCGAGCCATCGCATGAACGAGCAAAGCTGGTTGGTGACATGGGGCCGGCGACCTTTTGTACGCCTCCTCATTCTGGTCCTGACCTTTGCGGCTGAGCTTGTAGCCATCCGGCTCGTCCATCACCCGTGGTGGAAGCAGTACGGCAACCGGCAAACCATCCTGGTCCTCTTCTTTGCCGCCCTGCTCTTTTTCGGATGGCGTCGTCTGCGCGCCTTTCCCTGGGATCACCCGCCCATCCAAAAAGGCTTCGCCGCGCTCCACATTTGCACCGCGATCCTGGTAGCAGCCACAACCTGGTTTCTTCTTCGTACCTTCAATCATGGCTCCGGCGTCGGGTGGATTGCGGTTCAGGTGTGGGATGTCGCGGCCGCGTCGCTGCCGTTTTCACTGGCCGCCTCACTGTTTTCGCTGCGCACACTTCGTCTGCTCCCGCGCCAGCTTGGGGTTGCCTGGATCTTCGCGGCTGTGTGCGCCGCGCCGCGCATCTTCAACGTCGATCTCTCCCACCTGACCTGGGACGCGCCCAACTCCGCATTTGGCCATTGGTTGCAGAGAGTCACTTTTGCCGGCGTTCACTCGATCCTGGTCCATTTCTACTCCGGAGTCATTGCCGATCCGGCAAAGCTCAGCATCGGCACCAGCCGCTTTCAGATGATTGTCGCGGGCGCGTGCTCGGGCATCGAGGGCCTTGCGCTCATGCTGGCGCTCACCGGGGGATGGATCATCTTTATGCGCCGCGAGCTGCGCCTTACGCGCGCATTGCTGCTGGTGCCCGTCGCGCTGGGCATTATGTGGCTGGCCAATATGGCCCGCATCGCCGCCCTCATCGCCATCGGAGATGCCGGGCATAGCGCCATCGCTATGGGAGGATTCCACTCCCAGGCCGGCTGGATCTCGTTTAACTTCGTCGGCTTGTGTTTTGTGCTGGCCGCCAACAACATAGCCTGGTTTCGCAAAGCGGAGCATGCGCCCATCCCGGCTCGCGATCTCGTCGAGGTAAACCTCACAGCCGTCTATCTGGTGCCGTTCCTCGCTGTCCTCGCCACGTCACTGGTCTGTCTCGCGGCCTCCGGCGGATTTGAGTGGCTCTATCCGCTCCGGCCTGTCGTTGCGCTGGCGGTCCTGTGGGTCTATCGCAAGCAGTACCGCAAGATCGACTGGAGCTTTGGCTGGCTCGGCGTTGTGGCTGGCGCATTTGTCTTCGTGTTGTGGATCGTGCTGGCCCGGGGCGATCACGGCAGCGCGGCTTCGTCAGCTCTCGCGCTCGGCCTCGCCAGCCTCAGCGCCGCCCAGCGCATCGCGTGGATTGGCGCTCGCACTTTCTCTGCCGTCATCACCGTGCCCATTATCGAAGAGCTGGCCTTCCGCGGCTACCTTGCCCGCCGCATCATGCGAGCAGATTTCGAAACCGTGCCCTATCAAAGTCTCGGCTGGCTCGCCATCCTCGCCAGCTCAGTGGGTTTTGGATTGATGCACGGCTCGCTATGGATCGCGGGAACCCTCGCGGGAATCGTCTTCGCGCTGGTTGCGCGGCATCGCGGCAAATTTGGAGAGGCTGTCGCGGCGCATGCCACGGCCAATCTGTTGCTTGCGATCTGGGTGCTGGCGCTGGGCGATTACCGGCTTTGGTGATTTCTACAGTTTCACCGTTTCACAATTCCTGTGAGATTGTAAAATTGTGATTTGTAAATGATTGATAATACATAAGTTGAGATAGAATTTGCAGTTTTACAGCCGAAAAAACGATGCCGGACCAGAAACTGTGGAACTGGAACCGTCTTTCTTGGATGGCCGTGACGGCAGCCGGGCAGCGCCTCAAAAGGCCTCGACCGAGCTCACTGCCGACTTCTGTTTCCAGTGTGCGCTTTTCAGCGAATTAATCTGCAAGAAAAAACAGGGGACAGGGACTTAGGGAATAGGGACTAGGGAACAGGGAACAGGGAACAGGGGACAGGGAACAGGAAACAGGAAACAG
>Ga0181516_10001146_pt1 | contig 20967 bp, 20 predicted proteins | sample PEATcosm2014_Bin_25_FD_121104 | JGI IMG/M metagenome (GOLD analysis project Ga0181516, IMG submission 121104) | Peatland microbial communities from MTU Mesocosm Facility, Houghton, MI, USA - PEATcosm2014_Bin01_10_metaG | ecosystem: Environmental > Terrestrial > Soil > Wetlands > Peat | place... | reverse complement strand
TCGGGTTCGGTCATCAGCCACTTGGCGATGACGACCTTCTGCTGGTTGCCCCCGCTGAGCGAGGCCACCGGCGTATCCCGGGTGGGGACCTTCACGGTCAGCTCGGCGATCATCCCGTCCACCGCTTTCCGCTCGGCGCGCTGCTTCAGCAGGCCCCCCACCGAGAAGCGTCCGAGACTGCAGATGCTGATGTTCCTGCCGGTGCTGGCCTTCATGTTGAGGCCCTGCAGCTTGCGGTCCTCCGGCACCAGCGCGATGCCGTGGCTCCTGGCGTCGGCGGGATGGCGGATGCTCACCTCCCTGCCCCGCAGCAGGATCCGGCCCGAGTCGGCGCGCCGGAGCCCGAAGATGGTCTCCACCAGCTCGGTCCGGCCCGCCCCCATGAGGCCCGCGATCCCCAGGATCTCCCGCTCCCGCACCCGGAAGCTGATGTCCTCGAACAGCCCGCGCCGGGTCAGGCCCTGCACTTCGAGCAGCGGCTCGCCCACGGCGGCCCCCCGCTGGCGCGACACAGCGGTCGTCTCGCGCCCGATCATCAAGGCGATCAGCGAGGACTTGTCCATCTCCGCGGCCGGCCGGGTGGCGATGTGGAGCCCGTCCCTGAGCACGGTGATCCGGTCCGCCACCTTGAACACCTCGTCGAGCTTGTGGGAAATGAAGACGATGGCCACCCCTTTCCGCTTCAGCTCGAAGATCAGGTCGTACAGCTTGTCGATCTCCTTGCCGCTGATCGCCGAAGTGGGTTCGTCCATGATCAGCATCTCGGAATCGAAGGAGACCGCCTTCACGATCTCCACCAGCTGGACCTGGGCGACGCTCAGGTCCGCCATCCTGGCCCTGGGATCAAGATCGAGGCCGATGGAGTCGATCAGCCGGCGGGCGTCCGCGTCCAGGGCGCGCCGGTCCAGGAACCCCAGGCGGTTCACCCGCTCCCGGCCCAGGAAGATGTTCTGGGCCACGGTCAGCTGCGGAACGGGCATGAGCTCCTGGTGGATCATGGAGATCCCGTAGCCGATGGCCGCCACCGCGCTGGGGATGGCCACCTCCCTGCCGCGGATCAGCAGCCGGCCGCGGTCAGGCCGGTACAGCCCCGCGGCCACCTTCATCAGGGTCGACTTCCCCGCGCCGTTCTCGCCGATGACGACGTGGATCTCGCCCTTGCGGAAGTCCACGGACACATCGCGCAAGGCCTGGATTCCCTGGAAATGCTTCGATATATCGATCATCGAGAAAAAACCGTCCAAACCAGCCTCCTGCTGCCACGCGCAAACCCCAGGGAGCATCGGAAAATGCCCCACGCCCAATGCCTTCAGCATTATCGTTAATGTTGTTCAGCCTAGGAGTGAACGCACCCTTTGTCAATCGCTTATTCCGCGGAGAACGCCGGAGCCGGGCGCAGGAGTCTCGCCTCTGCGTCCGGGAGCCATGGGTGCTGGCCACCCGGGTGATGGCCCGCACCCTCGCTGAGCGCGGCAAAGGTCCGCCCCGGCTTTCCGGCCGACCCGCTCCGTCGCGGTGTGGTATAGGTATGGCATTCCATATCAATGGTTATCGTTGCAGCGAGGCCGCCCATCGTGCTTTCTTGATTTTATTTAAAAAAACTCATTGACATCACCCTGAAGCCAGAATAGAAAGAGCAATAACGTTAATGTCAACGTTGATGTCCTTCAGGAGGACCCCATGAAGCTGCGAAAAAACTTCGCACTCGTTCCCATGCTTGCTGTCCTAGCGTCCCATGCCGGGTGGTCGCAGGCGCCATCGAAGATCCTCATCGGCTGCACGCTTCAGAACCAGTCTGAAGAGTACATGACCATGCTCAAGGGCGCGATGGAACTGCAGCTCAAGAAGTATCCGAACGTGCAGCTCATCATCAACGACGGCCAGGGCAAGGCCGAGCTGCAGGCCGCCCAGCTGGACAGCTTCATCGCGCAGAAGGCCAAGGCCGTCATCATCTGCCCCGTCGACGCGAGCGCCCTGACCCCCGCGGTCAAGAGCGTCGTGGACGCCGGCATCCCCTGCATCACCCTGAGCGCGGATGTGGCCAAGAACGTCGGCCAGGTCTGGATCGGCTCCGAGAACCAGAGCGGCGGCGAGACGGAGGCCAAGTTCATCGCCGAGCGGCTCGGCGGCAAGGGGAACATCGCCGTGCTGCGCGGACCCCTCGGCGCCTTCGCCGAGCAGGGCCGCTTCGAAGGCTACAAGCGGGTGTTCGACAAGAATCCCGGCCTCAAGGTCGTCTTCGACCAGACCGGCAACTGGCAGCGCGACGAGGCCATGTCCCTCATGGAGAACTGGCTCTCCACCGGCACCCGCATCGACGCGGTGCTCTGCCAGAACGACGGCATGGCCCTGGGCGCCCTGGAAGCGATCAAGGCCGCGGGCAAGCTCGGCAAGATCAAGATCGCCGGCATCGACGCCATCAAGGACGCCCTCGACTCCGTGAAGGCGGGGGTCCTCGACGCGACCTGCTTCCAGGATGCCATCGGCCAGGGCAAGGGCGCCCTCGACCTCGCGGTCAAGGCGGCGAGCGGCCAGCAGCTCAAGGATAAGCGCGTGAACATCCCGTTCGAGCTCGTGGTCAAGGGCAACGTCGCAGGCTACTACTCGCGGATCAAGCTGCCCACGAACTGAAGCCTCCCCTTCGACGCGGCCCCGCCGCGGCAGGGAGCCCATGGGACCGGAACCCGTCCAGGCGGGTTCCGGTCCCATGGGCTTTTTGCCCGCTGCCGGTTTCCCGCATCCATCTTTTGATTTATTAATAAACATCGACCAACCCATCGATTGTTATAGGTCAAATATAATGAAAATTTATGTCATTCAATGTTGGTTCTTCAACCAATATCGCTCTATATATTAATTAAATTATTTATTGAACTGGCCGGTAAGTGCGGTCAGGATCCATTCCAGGCTTTTCCTCGGCCGGGCCACCAGCCGGGCCCATTCCCCACGTGCGCTCCGGACCCAAGGGACCGCGAATGTCGAATCCATCGCAGCAAGCGCGCCTCGCCGGAACCAACCTCGGGGAATCCAGCCCTGGCTTGCGCGCCGTGATCCTGGTCATGGCTTTGGCCAGCCCCGGAGCTGCGGGTTCCACCTGGCTCCTGGTCGGTCCTGGGTTCGGCGGTTTCCGCAAGCCTCCCCGGCGGGGCTACGCCAGTTTGGAGATGAACCACTTCCCGGACGACAGCAGGTTCGGGCTGTGGGCTTCCGCCGACCTGCCCATGGGGGATGGTGAATTCCTGGGCGCCGGTCCCTGTTATCGCTGGCCCGTCGGCCAGACCTGGGAGATGAGCCTCGGTACCGGCCCAGGGTGGTACTGCCGCCAATCGGGGCCGGACCTGGGGGACCCGCTGGAGTTCCGCTCCACCTTCTATGTGTCCCACCAGTTCCGTTCCGGTTCCTGGTGCGGAGCGTCGGTCACCCACCTGTCCAACGCCGGGCTATCCCGGCACAATCCAGGTACCGAGTCCCTGCGGGTGTTCTGGGTCATCCCCTTGGCCTGGCGTTGAGACTGCGGCCTCCCTTCCGTCTTGAGCCTGCTTTCCGGCAGGAACGTTCAGGAGGCGGTGATGACCTCCACCCTGCGCGTGGGCTCGCCGTAATTGGAACGGTCCAGGATCGTTTTCAGCCACGCGCTCCAGCTATAAATTTCCGGGGCGGTAGGCCTTCTGGAATGCCAACCACCCGCTCAGTCCACCCCTTCCACCAGCGCCTGGAAGTGCGTCGCGGCCCTGTCCCAGGCCCGCTCGAGCGCCTCCGCCAGGAGGGCGTCCACGGCGCCGGGGAAGCTGGGCGCCCCCTCGGCGGAGAAGGTGGCCTGTTCGGACCGGAACGGCGAAGCCGGGCTGGTGAGCAGGAAATCCACGGCGATCCGCCAATCCACGGGGATCTCCAGCAGCCTCCCGTCGCGGGTGGTGATCTCCATGGGCCGGCTGGCGAAGTCATACAGCTTGCGCATCTCCCGCTCGTGCGCGGCGCCCAGGCCGGGCTCGAGCCCGTCCAGGAACCGGGCCTGCTCGCCCAGGACCCGCTCCGCGAAGACGTGGCCCCGGACCGTGGCGTTCACCGCATGGAAGGTGCACAACTGGTAGCTGGCCACGGCCTGTCGCCAGAGCACGGCCAACTGCCCCGGAACCTGGTGCCCCGGCCCTCGACTCTCCTCGAAGGGGGTCGCTCCGTGGGCCATGAGATAGAACGGCAGCTGGGCCCAGCGGGCTTCATCCAGCGTCCCCCCGGGGAGGCTGGAGCCGCACAGGGACTGAAGGCTTGATAAGAATGTCATCATTAACCCCGGATTGTGACCCCAGCCTAACCCAAATAATCGTTAGTCACAACGCCATTTCATGGAAAATACCTGGTGGTAGCCAAGAATAAATTTTATTATTCAAACATTTTTTTCTCACTGCCGCCGGTGCCAACGGCCGATCCTGGCCGGCACCACTCAAGCGGAAACCTTCGGGTTCCCTAACGCATTTTTAATTCATGACATCGTGACTTGCCGGCCCATCGCCCCGGGTCCGGTGGCGGGTTGGCGAATGCACAGGAGATAAGCTTGTCCATCCCAAGAATGAAAATCATCTCTGGCCTGGCGGTCACCGTCCTGGCCCTGGCCGCCGCGCCCGCCCGGGCCCAGCGCCATGGCTGGATCTACCCCGCGAACCTGGATCTGGCGGGGGCCACCGCCGTGGCCTGGGACCCCACCGGGGACGACCCGTCCCTGCTGCTGGCCGAGCACGCCCGGATCCTGCGCCTGTTTCCCGACGGCCGCATGCTGGTGGTGGCCGGGACCGGCGAGCCGGGCCTGGACGCGGACCATCGTGAGGCCAAGACGGATCGGCCCGCGGACCAGACCCTCCTGGACGGGGTGGCGGCCCTGGTGGTGCTGCCGGACGGGAGCATCGCCTTCACCGACCGGTTCAACCACCTGGTCCGTATCGTCACCCGCGGCGGGAAGGTGCGGACCCTGGCCGGCTCCGGGGACCAGGGCTGGAACGGCGACCGCCCCGCGCTGGAGACCCGGTTCGACGAGCCCACCGCCATGGCGCCGCTGCCGGACGGGACCTTGCTGGTGTTCGACAGCGGCAACCGGTCGTGCCGCGCCATCCGGCCGGACGGCATGGTGGTCACCCGCGCCGGGCGGCGGGTGGAAGGGTTCACCGCCGGTGGCGACCACAACCGCATCCGGCAGTCCGTGACCACCGCGGACTTCAGCGAAGCCTGCAGCCTCGCCGTGTCCGCCGGGGGCCGGATCGTGGTGGCCGACGGCGGGCGGTCCTGCCTGCGGGAGCTGACCGCCGACGGCCAGGTGGTCCGCATCGCCGGGAGCGGCGAGCCCTGGCACCCGGAGGACCTGGGGGTGGTGGACTATTCCCGGCCCTGCGGCCAGGCGGCGTTCACCACCGACAACGAGCTGCTCTACGACGACGGCCGGCGGATCCGGCAATGGTTCGCGGAAGGGGATCCGGCCCTGCGGGCCGGCAACGGCCTGGGGCCCGAGTATCCCAGGGATGAGCTGGTGCCGGCCCAGGACTGCCCCCTGGACTGGATCCAGGGCATCGCCCCCATCCCCGGCGGCGGCCTGGTGCTGCTGGACGCTTCCAGCGAGGTCGAGGGCGTGAAGCGACTGCGCTTCATCGGCCCGGAAGGGGACGAGGGCCTGGCCGGCCTGGCCCGGATCGGGCTGTGGCTGTGCCGGCAGGTGGATGCCGAGCACGCGCGCCGCAGGCTCCTGGACCGCTCCGGGGGTGACGGGAAATCCAGGATCGGGCTGGTGCGGGAGTGGCAGGAGGCGAACCTCAAGGATCTCGCCGCCGTGCGCAGCCTGATCGCCGCGGAGCGGTTCCAGCCCCGGCCGCCCTCCCTGTTCGAGGCCCTGCGCGCCCGGGAGCTGGGCACCCGCACCGGCGCGGATCCGGAACAGGCCCGGCTGCTGCGGGTGCGCAAGCAGATCGCCCTGGCCCAGCTCACCCTCCGGGAGGATCCGGAGTACGCGTTCCCGGCGGTACCCTTGGACGCGGCCCAGGCCCGGTTCGCCCAGCTGGAGCCGCTCTTCCGGGCGGCGGAGTCCAAGGCCGCGGCGGCGCGGGCCCGGCGGACGGAGGCCAAGGACCGGGACGGGGAGCCCGAATTCCAGTTCACCTTCGCCCAGCGCAGCGATTCCGAAGATGAACCGGGCGACGGCGACGTGGCCATGGCCGAGGCGGCCCCTTCCGCGCCTTCGGTCCAGGCCGCCGGATCGGGCCCGTCCGCTTCCGCCGCAGCCGCGCCGGAACGGAAGGCCCCGGTCCCGGCCCAGGCCCCCGCCAGTGAGGGGCGGCGGGGCACCAAGCGCCCGCGCTCAGAATCCCCCGGGACCCCGGGCACGGCCGGGGACAAACCCCCGGCCAAGGATGCCCGCACCGCCTGAACGGCCCCGGTCGGCTGCGCCAAGGGGGCCCCTGCGATGAGTCAGGAGGTCCGGGATTCCACCTTGCCCGAGGGCGCGGACGGCTCCGCCGCTCCGGGCGCGAAGACGAAGGGGGCCGCATGGGGGTTGAGCTGGTTGAGCTGGTTGAGCTGGTTGAGCCCACGGGCGGGCCTGTCGGGTCGCCGCTGATGCTCGCGCGCTGAACCTGCCGGGCGGCCGCCGCGCCGGGGGTGCTGGTGTCCGCCGCGCCGGGCGGCCCCGTTTCCCTGGGGGGCCTCGCCCGGCGGCGTCGACGGCACCGCGCCCAGGAAGGCGAAGGTGTCGAGGATCGCCTTGGAATCCAGCCGCTCCCCGGACGAAGCCTCGGCATCGGCCGCGGACCCGGAGCGGTTGCCGGCCGCAGGCTGGAACAGGAAGGCCTTCACTCCCGGGCTCCAGGGCCGGAAGCGCCCGGGGCGGGGTTCCAGGATGTCCAGGCTGAGCGGCTCGCGGCCGTAGGCCAGCCGGGCGCGACGCACCTCCGGGGCGAGGACCAGGTCCTGGGCGAAGGTGAACTCCACGTTGTCTTTCCCGGTCCGGAACACCCAGAACGAGCCCAGGCAGCGGTCTTCGCCATCCCTGAGCTCGAAGCTCGCACCCTCGCTTTCGCCCAGGTCCACGGGGTGGGACTGGGCGGGCTTGATCTCCACCTTCCCGGAATCGGCCAGGGACAGGACGGAGGTGCCTTTGGAGTCCCCGGGGGCGGGACCGGCCTCCTTCTGGGCCACCCCGGAACCTCCGGTCCGATGGACCCACCAGGAAACTTCGTCGCCGTTGACGATGGCAATGCCCGCCGCGGTCAAGGCTCCGCTGGCCGCCAGGCATAGCCCCAGGGCCGACAGGGTGAAGGATCTTCCGGACATGTTCATCTCCTGGGCCAAGAGCGGCCGGCCCCAGAGCGGCCGCGCCAGTCCCAGGGTCGATCAGGGATGAGGTAAATTAATTATTTGTTCCCATGTCGGCCATCTGCCCGGATCCGTGGCACGGTGCCGTGGGCGGTGCGGGCCCCAGGTCCGCGGGCGCGCCTCCTGAGTCCATCCCCGCGATCGGACTGGGCGGCCACCCAGGTGACATTTGCCAGCTTGATGGCCAAGGCCGGCAGCTTATCGTTTGGAAGGGAAAGGAGACCCCCATGGCTGAGCCCCAGCTCTCCGTACGCAGCGCCAAAGCGCGTGATCTGGCTCACCGCCTGGCGCGGCGCCAGAATCGCTCGATCGCCGATGTCGTCGAGCGCGCGCTGGAGGATTAGGAGATCCGCGAAGCTGGACGCGAGCCGGCCGCCTCCTTTTATGCGCGGCTTTCGGCGAACTACGGAACCGACATCGACCTCGAGGCGGTGATCCGGAAGGAACGGCATGCCCATCCGGGGCCTGACCTGTGATCTCCCTCGATACCAACGTGGTGTCCGAAACCTTGCGCAAGTCGCCCGACCCGGCGGTGGTCGCTTGGCTCGTGCGTTTCGACGCCGAGTTGGCCCTGCCGACCGTGACCATCGCCGAGATGGCCTTCGGCATCGCCAAGTTCCAACCTGATCAGCGGGCGACGCGGCTGGAGCAGGGGCTGGCCATGTCGGCACCGGATGCCATGATCGCCGCCATCGCCCGGGTCAATGGCGGGCGTTTGGCCACCCGCAACTTGACGGATTTCCGTACGACGGGTCTGGAGTTGACCTCTCCCTGGGAGTTCTGAAGAAGTGAGCTTGCGCAGGGGTCAGGGTCTTCGGACGCCTATGATCTCCATGCGCGCCTTCCCCGCGGGCCGCTGCCAGGCCACCTCGTCGCCGGGTTCGGCATCCAGGAGCGCCTCCGCCAGCGGCGAAGACCAGCTGATGCGGCCGGTACCCGGCTCGGCCTCGTCCTCCCCGACGATGGTGAGCGCTTCGACGCTGCCGTCCTCGTGGCGGACGTCCACGGTCATCCCGAAGCGGACCCGGTCCGGCGCCTGGGTGGCGGGATCCACCAGGATGGCCCGCTGCAACCGCCCCTCCACCCAGCGCAGGTCCCGCTGCAGGAGCGCCCGTTCGTGCGCATCCGCGGACGGGCCGAATTCACGCAGGCGCGCCGTCAGGTCCGACCCCTGGACGCGCAGGCGCTGGAGCCCCGCGGGCGTGACGTAGTTGGGCAGGGGGCTCTGGGGGCGCTCGGGCGGCACCTCCGGGCGGTCCGCGTCGTCGGAATCCTTCATGAAGGCTCGGTTCACAACACACTCCGGGATCGAGGGAGATGAGCCGTGGCGCAGGATCCAGCGGGGATCCTACTGTTCCTGGGCGGCGGCGGGGGGCGGCAGCACCAGCCCGGGGGCCAGCACCAGGAAGAGCATGATCCGGTTCAGCAACATTGAGGACTCCGATCCTTCATGACCATAGACCAGGCGGGCGACGATTGGAGCCCGGGGGCCATCAATGTGATGGCCGGCCAGTTAAGGTATAATGTTGTCATTGGCATGCCCATCGTGGAACCAAGGCTGCAGTGACACGACGGAGGGCTCGGTTCCAGGTCCGGCCCCATCCGCTAAGCTTTCCGGAAGTCCGCAGAGTCCCCATCGAGTCAAGGTTGTCATGCTTGAACCACCCGGTTCTCCCCTGATCCTCCCTGGTCGCACCGGGCAGCCCCTGGGGTTTGGCCGTCATCTGAGCCGCCTGGACGCCTTGCATTGCCTGGAAATCATCCAGCGGAGCCTGGCCTGCACGGACCGCAATGGACTCTCCGCCCTGCTCGCCGAGGCCGGCGGCCTGATCGAAGCCGACTACTGCGCCTGCATGCTCAATTCCAGGCGACCGGCCCCGGACACCAACCGGATGTTCGTCGTGGCAGGAACCTATCCGTTGGAATGGGTCACCCTCTATATGCAGCGCCGATTCCATCAGGTCGATCCGATCGCGGCGGAGAACTTCCAGAACTATGCCCTGCAATCCTGGGCCGAAACTTATCGCAAGTCGCCACCACCCAGATACTTCCTCAGCCTGGCGGAAGATTTCGGACTGAAGACCGGATATACCTATGGGCAAAGGGACCCCGCCGGCACCGGAGGCAGCCTGTTCTCCTTCGCGGGGCCCAACATGCAGACGCATCCCCGCAGCGCCCAGATCCAGAACCTGCTGTTGCCCCATCTGCACCGGGTGCTCTGCAACCTGGAGCCGCCGCAGCCCGCCCCGGTCCAGGCAGTCCCGCTGTCAGGGCGGGAGCTGGAGGTGCTGAAATGGATCAGCGCCGGCAAGAGTTCCTGGGAGACGGGCGTGATCCTGCGGATTTCCGAGCGGACCGTGAACTTCCACATCAGGAATATTGTGCAGAAGCTGGATGCCGTGAATCGGCCGCAAGCGGTGGCCATGGCCTTGCAATTGGGATTGCTGGAGCTTCCCTGAGCGGGGAGACTTTTCGCGGGCGCGGGTCTGGCCCCATCGCGAACCAGGCCAGGAGTGCCGGCCGATGCTCCCGGCACTGCGCCTCGAAGCGCCTCCAGTCCAGCCGGATGGCCACGGCGACGACCCCGTCCGGCATCAGCTTGGGCTCCGCCATGGCTTCGAAGGGGAACCCCCGCAGGTTCACCAGCCGGAACAACCGGCGGTCCACCACCGCGAACACCGTGCGCACCCTGCGGGCCAGGCACCAGCGGTAGATGCCCTTGAGCATCAGGGAAGTCATGTCGTATTCACCGTGCTGGTTGCGTACCGTCAGCGATCGGGCTTCGGCCGTCACCCCGAACCGGGTGATTTCCGCGGTATCCCGGCCTTTCAGCGGCAGGAGGCCCGCGCCGAGGACCGTGGCGAATTCCCGTTCGATCATGTACGGAACCCGGGACTCGTGCATCCGCACCTGCCCCAGCACCCTGCGCTGGCCATCCAGGATGCCGATCATCTCCGTGAAGCTGTCGTAGCTGTCCATCTCCAGGCCGCTGGGAACCTCGGGAACCCAATGCAGGATTTCGGCGAACAACCGGTGCCGGATCCGGAAGGCCTGCTCCTGCTCCGCCGCGGAACGCAGCAATTCCACCCGGAAGGGCGCTTCCGTGGCCAGGATCGGGTCCCCCCAGTCCAGCGGCCGGTTCTCGCCGAGGCCATGGCCGGCGCCTGCGGTCATCCGTTGCAAGGCGTTTCTGTTCATGTCATCTCCTTTTTTATGAATCTCTCAAATAAATACGCACAAAAATCGTTCAAACACCTGTCAGATCTGGCAGGTGCCATTCCTCTGGTCCGGGCTATTCATGTTAGAAGATTCATTACTGAAAAGGGCAAGACTGCGTTTTCAGTCCTGTCCACCACCTTTAAAACACAAAGGAAGATTCCATGGATCTTACCCTTCTTCCGAGGCCATCCCCCCAACCTGCAGCAGGACTATTGATGAACAATAAATCATCGTTGCCGATCCTGCTGGATACGATTTCAAAAGGTGCGACCCTCCTCTTGTATGAATTGGGAGCATTTGATCCCGGGCCTTGGGCCACCGGTCCTTGGCCGAAATGGCGGCTGGAAGAGATCCAGAAGCTCGATGCGTCCCTGGAGCAGAGGGTCGCCCAGGGCCCGGACGCATGGGAGGACGCCTTCATGGAACTGGACGCGTCCCCCTGCCCGGTGTTCCTGGATCCGCCCGGCCCTTTGCGCCACGTGGACTACTTCCTGGACATCCTCGCCCAGTCCCTGGGCAGCGACCATGACGCCGAGGCGACCCCAGGCCGGGACCGGGCCAAGGTCGCCAGCCAGCGGCTGGTAGGCTTCCTGGAGGAGCTGTTGGCCTTTTCCAGGCTGGGCCGCCAGACCCTGGTGCCTGGGCCGGTCTGCCTGGATCGCCTGGTGGCCGACCTGGCGGAGGCCTGCACCGGGGAACTCAAGGGCTGGGCGGTGACCTGGCGTTTCAGCCCCCTGCCCATCCTCCAGGCCGATCCGGACCTGGTTCGAACGGGAATCCGGCAGCTGATCGACAATGCCATCAAGGCCACCCGGGCCCGGGAACGGCCCGCAATCCAGGTGGGGTGCGCGCCTGGGCCGAAGGGCTACCGGACCCTTTGCGTCCGGGACAACGGTGTGGGCTTCGATCCGGCCCGGGCCCACCTGCTGTTCGGAGTCTTCCAGCATCGGCCCCGGTCCGGACCGTTCCAGGGCGCGGGCCTCGGCCTGGCCAGCGTCCAGCGGATCGTCCAGCGGCATGGCGGGCGGGTCTGGGCCGAATCCGAGCCAGGCCATGGTGCGACCTTCTACCTGGCATTCCCGGATTTCCCGAGTCCCCACCAGGAAGTTTGAAAAAGATTGTTTTTAACGCTAACTCATCGTCGGGCCGTTCCGGATCATCTACCTCACCGATAATCCCGAGGTCATCCAGATCACCGAAGTGTTTGGCGGTGCACAGACCTTTCCCTGCGCAATCCCCTGACCCGCTGCCACTGGGCAGGGGCCACCGGTCTTGCATCAGTATGTAACATTTATGCAATTGGCAGCATTCCTTTTCAGCACCCGGCTCCCGGGAGGAAAGGAAACTCCATGAGAATCACCCGCAACATCCCCATCTGGCTCCTGCTGGCCGCCCAGGCCGGCGCGGCCCTGGCCGGGTGGGACATCACCCCCCAGGGGTTCCGGGCCTTCTGCCAGGATGGCAGCCTGACGCTCACGGCCGGCTCTGGGGGTTCCAGCCGGCCCCGGCTGAGCCTGGTCGCCGGATCGGTCCAGTTCCACCTGTGCCGGGTGCCGGACGGCTTCGAGGTGCGCGGTTCCCTTGAAGGCTATGACGTGAAGGACCTGCCCCTGGCCCTCGACGACCCCGACCGGGCCGAGCAGCAGTTCGCGGAGGCCCTGCTGGACCTGGACCGGCACCTGGCCCAGGACCCTGCCGCCGGCGAAATCCTGGAGGCCCTCGTCGGGCAGGTGCGGAAGGCGGTGGAAGCCTGCAATGCGCCGCCGGCCGCAGGCAAATCCCCGGGGGAACGGCACCGGGAGGCGGCGGTGGCCAGCCTGCTGCAGGGCTGCCCCCGCAGCCTGGGCATGGGTTCCCTGCGGGAACTGGACCAGTTCTTCGCCCTGTACCCGACCTTGGGTCCGAAGGAGCAGAAAGCGCGGCGAACCGATGGCCTCCCCACGTCCAGGCCAGGAGCCGGGCACCAGGGCGGAACCATGGCCGGCCCCAAGCCCGGGGTGGAAAGCAAGGCCGCCGCTGCCTCCAGCCATCCGGCCCCGGCCACCCCCGCGGATCACCGGAAGGCCGCACCCGCCTCGGGATTCCATGCCTTCCAGACCAGCGCCCTGCCCGTGGGCCTTCAGCGCAGCCCGGCAGTCCGGCGGGCCTCGGCTCCCGCGCCGGCCATGGGCGTGCCGGCCGGGAACACCGTGGCGCAGTCCTCCGGATCGCTTCCGGGCTTCGCCACCCCGGCCCGGCGGACCTCCGTCCCCGCGCCCGTCGCCCATGGAGAGCCCCGGTACGTTCCGGATTTCGCCACCTTCGTGGCCCTCTGCCTGGAGGGGAAGGCGGCCGGACCCGGGTGGACCGACCCCACGACCCCACCCAAGTCTCCTTCCCAGTTCTATTACAACTCCGGGCACCCCATGTTTCCGGTCTCCCCCCTGACCCCGCCGGAGACCCGGCGGACCCCGGAGCGCGCCAGCCGCTTCCCGGGCTCCCACTGGCGGATCGGGGACGCCCCGGTCTCCCCGGCCGGATTCGACAAGCTCATGCCCAGGGACCCGGCGGCTGAACCCGGACCCGCCGCGGCCTCCCCTTCGGCCGAGGGAGCCGAGACCATGTAGAGTTTCAAAGATTCGCGCGCGAGCATGGTAGTGGGTTCCGAGGTAATTCAGCGGCATCCGGTCCTGCTGCCCGGAAGTCAGATCCTTGAAGACCTTTCGGTAGCGGTGGTCATCGGGTCGGAGGACGCGGATGGTTTTTGGCCTGCATTCGCCAACATTCCCCATGCAGTGTCTGTACAATAGCTGGCAACTAAGAAATCCGCGATTCCTTCCGCCCCAGGAGGCCTTCCATGCGCATGGCCCTGACCAAGGTGCTGGCATTCATGATCCTCGCTGCCGCCTGGACGCCGCTCACAGCCCATCCGAACCTGGCGGAAGGGTTCACCCGGCTGCCTGAGGGCAGCGTAGTGGCCGTCATGCCGCTGGATGTGGAACTCTATTCCCAGACCGCTGGCGGCGTGCTGGAGCCCCAGGCGGAGTGGACCAGCCAGGGCGCCGGCAACCTCAAGGCGGCCGCGCTGGCCAGACCCCTGCCCGGCCAGGGCCGGTTCCAGGAACTGCCCGGCGATGAGGACGAGCAGACCGCGGAGCTGGTCCATCTGCACCAGGCCGTGGCCCACGCCATCTCCCTGCACCACCTCGGCGCCATGAAGCTGCCCAGCAAGCACGGCAAGCTGGACTGGACCCTGGGCGAGGAGGCGGCCCATGTACGGGACCAGATCCCGGCCGACTACGCCCTGTTCCTCTTCCTCCGGGACAGCTATGCCACCGCCGGGCGCAAGGCGGCCATCGCCGTGTTCGCCCTCCTGGGCGGCTACATGCCCGGCGGGGCCCAGGTGGGCTACGCCTCCCTGGTGGACCTGCGCACGGGCCGGGTCGTCTGGTTCAACCGCATGGCCAACGCCACGGGAGATGTGCGCGACCCCGTGGCGGCGCACAAGACCCTGGACCGCCTCCTGGCCGGCTTCCCGGGCTGACCCGTGGAGCGCCGGGCCTTCCTCCAGACCTGCGGCTGCTGCGGGCTCGCCGCTGCGGGCTCCCTGCTCATGGGCTACGACCTACCGCCCCGGCTGCCCCGGCCCGACCCGCACACCGACGAGGGCGGGCTGTGGGCCATGCTGGACCGGGAGGAGGAGCGGCTCAAGCGCAGCCCCTTCCGGGTGCGGGAGGCTGGCCTGAACGACTACGTGCACGGGGTGGCCTGCCGGCTGGGCCAGGTGCACTGTCCGGACCTGCGCACCTATGTGATGCGCTCGCCCTATTTCAACGCCAACATGGCCGCCAACGGGATGATGCAGGTGTGGACCGGACTCCTGCTGCGCACCAGCAACGAGGCCCAGCTGGCCGCGGTGGTCGGCCACGAGATCGGCCACTACCTGTCCCGGCACTCCCTGGCCGGGCTGCGGGACGCCAAGGCGCGCTCCGCCTGGGCCACGATGCTGATGACTATCCCCATCGCCGGGCCCCTGGCGGCCCTGGGCACCCTGGCCGGGGGCTTCGCCTACACCCGGGACCAGGAGCGCGCGGCGGACAGCATCGGCATGGACCTCATGGCCGCGGCGGGCTACCCGCCCATGCAGGCGTCCATGGTCTGGTCGAACCTGATCGAGGAACTGGCCGCGGAAAAGGACTGGTCCGGCGACGCCGGCAAGCGCAGCTACCTGTTCGCCACCCACCCCATGGAACAGGAGCGGCAGGCGGCCATGGCGGCCAAGGCCCGGACCCTGGGCCTGGCCGACCGGGATCCCGCCGCGGGCGCCCTGCGCCAGGCCATCGCGCCCTACCGCGGACCCTGGCTGGAGGACGAGCTCAAGCGGCGCCGCTTCGGCGAGAGCCGGGCCCTGCTGACCCGGCTGCGGGCGGATGATCCTGCCGACGGCGAAACGGCCTTCTTCCTGGGCGAGCTGTACCGGAAGCGCAACGAGGCGGGGGACCCGGAACGGGCCCTGGCCACCCTGGAGGAGGCCGCCGCCCTGCCCGGGGCCCCGCCGGAGGTGTACCGCTCCATGGGCATGGTGCACCAGAAGGCTGGCCGCATCCCCGAGATGAAGTCGGCCTTCGCCCGCTACCTCGAAGCCAAGCCGGGGGCCGAGGACGCCGAAATGATCCGGTCCTACCTGGAACAGGGGAGCTGACATGAAACGAACCATGATCCTCGCGGCCATGCTGCTCCTGGCGGGCTGCGCCCCGCCCATGGCCTGGGTCGGCGTCAAGCCCGGGCCGGTGCGGGTCTGCGGCCACCTGACCGTACAGGGGGACCCCGACTGGAGCCGGATGCAGCGGCGCGCCCCGGAACCCGGCCACGACGCCTGGACCATGGACGGCCTGCCCCTGGACCAGCTGCAGTTCTTCGTGGGCATCGCCAGCGGCGACCCGCTGCAGGTCATGGCGGGCCATGCCGGCAAGCAGATCCCGAAGTTCCAGAAGGACATGCAGGCCCAGGAGATCATCGAACTCTACGAGACCCTGGCGACCCTGGACGGCAGCACCTTCACCCGGGGCCGGATGGCCCCCGCGAACTTCGCCGGCGCACCGGGCTTCCGCTTCGAATTCCAGCGGGTGCGCAAAGGCGACGAGCTCATGATGAAGGGCGTGGGCTATGGTTCGGTGCAGAAGGACCGTCTCTACCTCCTGGTCTACGAGGCCCCGAGAATCCACTATTTCGCCCATAACCTCCCCCAGGTCGAGGCCATCGCCTCTTCCGCCAAAGTCGTGGAGTAGAGGCCGGGAGGATCCCGAGCAGGGCAGATACCTGCCCGCGAGGCGGAACGGACCTTGGCCCTGACCGTCGGCATGGCGCTGATCCCCATGTCCAGCACGCCCTGGTGGTCGGGAGGCCAGTCCGCCCTGGCCAGCAGTCAGCATTGCCAGGAGATGATTCGCCAGGTGTTCCGGGCCTATGCAGCACAGTAGCTGAGGTTGGGTTCTCGCCCCAATCGAGTTAGCCTGGAATATAGCCTGGTCAGCAGGTCTGGAGTTGTTTCAAGAATGACACATGGCCACAAGGTGCTCGCCTGGAGCTTCGTCGCATGCAGTCTGATGCTGGCGTCGTTGGGGTATGTTCAACGATGCCGGCTGGAGAACGCCCGGATGGCCAGCCCGGAACCCGGACCCGAACCCTCGGGGATGTTCATGACCCTGGCCATCCGGACCGCCTTCCGTCGCGAGGCGACGGTGCCGGCTTCCATGGATGGCCCCATCCTGGGCGCACCCGCGGTGGATCATCTGGACGGGGTAGGCTGCTGGCGGTTCCCGTTCCTGTACTGGGCCGATTCCGGTCTCGGTTACGCCACGCTGCACCGGGGCTGTTTCTGGGTCAAGGACGGCCGCGCCCTGCGGGAACGCTGGAACTGACCCGCGGACCGCCGCATCCATTCCGCCAGGTCCAGATTCCCTCCTCGATTTTTTACAGGTTTCCGCTATAATCGTAGGTTTGCGGGGAATTGGATGCTTGCACTTCAGAACCTGACCATGCGTTTCGGGGCCAGGATCCTTTTTGAAAATGTCACCACCACCTTCCAGCCCGGCGGCCGCTATGGCCTCACCGGGCCGAACGGCAGCGGCAAGTCGACCCTGATGAAGGTGTTCACTGGCGAGGTGGAGGCCTCCGCCGGGACCATCCAGCGGCCCGGCAACATGGGCGTGCTGGCCCAGGACCAGTTCGCCTTCGACCGCTTCCGGGTGGTGGACACCGTCATCATGGGCAACAAGGTCCTGTGGGAGGCCCTGCACGAGCGGGACCGGATCTATGCCCAGCCCGCGATCACCGATGCCGACGGCATGCGCCTGGGGGTCCTGGAAGGGATCGTCGCCGACGAGGACGGCTACACCGCCGAAAGCGATGCGGCCATCCTGCTGGAAGGGCTCGGGGTGCCGGAGCACCTGCACGAGCGCCCCATGAGCGAGGTCCAGGGCGGCCAGAAGGTGCGGGTGCTGCTGGCCCAGGCCCTGTTCGGCAACCCCGGCGCCCTGCTGCTGGACGAACCCACCAACCACCTGGACCTGGAATCCATCCACTGGCTGGAAGGCTTCCTGGCCCGGTTCAAGGGCACGGTCATCGTCATCTCCCATGACCGCCATTTCCTGAACGCGGTCTGCAACCGGATCGCCGACATCGACTACCAGACCATCACCCAGTACACCGGCGGCTACGACGACATGGTCACCCAGAAGCTGGAAGTGCGCACCCGCAAGGAAGCCGAGAACGACCAGCGGGAAAAGAAGATCGGCCAGCTGGAGGGGTTCATCCAGCGGTTCTCCGCCGGCACCCGCTCCAGCCAGGTGAATTCCCGCCGCAAGGAGGTGGAGCGCCTGGTCCTGGAGGATCTCGCCGCCACCAACATCCTGCGGCCCCATATCCGGTTCGATCCGGCCAAGCCCGGCGGCAAGCACCCCCTGGCCGCCGAGAACGTCTGCAAAGGCTACGACGGCGAGGACGGCCGGATGGAGGTGGTCCAGGACTTCACCGCCCGCATCGGCCGGGGCGAGAAGATCGTCCTGGTGGGCCGCAACGGCGCCGGCAAGTCGACCCTGCTGAAGGCCCTGCTGGCCGGCGCGCCCGGCGTGACCGAGGCGGACCTGGGCCACGATTCCGGGGACGTGGCCTGGGGCCACGGTGCCGACGTGGGCTACTTCGCCCAGGATTTCCGCGAATCCATCCCCGGCGGGCACACCCTCATGGAATGGCTCTGGCAGTTCGACCCCGAAGCCACCCAGGAGACCATCCGCAACGTCCTGGGCCAGATGCTGTTCCAGGGCGACGAGGGCCTGAAGCAGACCGAGGTGCTGTCCGGCGGCGAGGCCTGCCGGCTGATGTTCTGCAAGCTCATGCTGCAGAAGCCCAACGTGCTGGTGCTGGACGAACCCACCAACCACCTGGACCTGGAGGCCGTGGTCGCCCTGAACACTGCCCTGCGGGACTACCCCGGCACCGTCCTGCTGGTCAGCCACGACGAAGTCCTGCTGAACGACGTGGCGACCCGGGTATGGTCGGTCCGCCATGACCGGATCGTGGACTTCCAGGGCACCTATCCGGAGTTCCTGGCCGCCGGCGCCTAGGCTGGTCCATCGCCCCGGCCGGCTGTTAAGGTGGAGATCCCTTCCGACTTCGGGATTGCCGCCATGCCCCAGAGCCCAGATCCGCAGTGCCGCCGAACCGCCGCGCTGGTCTGCCACCCGGTGGCGCCATGCCCTGCGGTCCGGACCCTTGAAGGCATGGCTTGCCTGCTGGACGGCCAGCTGGCCCATTGGGCCCTCCGGCATGCCCCGGGCCGGCCGGATTTCCATCACCGGGCGGGTTTCGCCCTGGAACTGGGACCAGGAGCCGAAGCATGAAGACCGGGCTGGACCGTTTCCTCGCCGACCCGGCCCTGCGCCGGCCGCTGGCTGGACGGCGGGTGGCCCTGCTGGCCCATCCCGCTTCGGTGACGGGCGACCTGACCCATGCCCTCGACGCGCTCGCGGCGCTGCCCGACCTGCGGCTCAGCGCGGCCTTCGGTCCCCAGCACGGGCTGCGCGGGGACAAGCAGGACAACATGGTGGAGTCCCCGGATTTCGAGGATCCCATCCATCACCTTCCGGTGTTCAGCCTTTATGGCCAGGTCCGCCGTCCCACCCCGGCGATGCTGGATACGTTCGATGACCTGGTGGTGGATCTGCAGGATCTGGGCTGCCGCATCTACACGTTCATCACGACCCTGCGCTACGTCCTGGAGGCCGCCGCGGCCCATGGCAAGCGGGTGTGGCTGCTGGACCGGCCCAACCCCGTCGGCCGGCCCGTGGAAGGCCCGGTGCTCAGGAGCGGCTGGGAGAGTTTCGTGGGCGCGGGCGCGCTGCCCATGAGGCATGGAATGACCCTGGGTGAACTGGGCGGCTGGTTCATCAAGACCCTGGGACTCGAGGTCGACTACCGGGTGGTGCCCATGCAAGGGTGGCGACCGGAGCAGGCGCCCGGCTGCGGCTGGCCGGCCCTGGAGCGGGCCTGGGTGAATCCCAGCCCCAATGCGCCCTGCCTGGGCATGGCCCGCTGTTATCCCGGCACGGTGATGCTGGAGGGCACGGTCCTGAGCGAAGGGCGGGGCACCACCCGGCCCCTGGAGGTGCTCGGCGCGCCGGACCTGGAACCCACGGCCCTGCTGGCGAAGATGGCGGCCCTCGCCCCCGGGTGGATGCAGGGCTGCCGCCTGCGGCCCTGCTGGTTCGAGCCCACCTTCCACAAGCACGCGGGCCGGCTCTGCGCCGGGCTCCAGATCCACACGGAGGACGGTGCCTACCAGCACGGACGGTTCCGCCCCTGGCGCCTGGTCGCGCTGGCGTTCAAGGCCCTGCGCCTGCTCAGACCCGACCAGGCGCTCTGGCGGGATTTCCCGTACGAGTACGAGCGGGACCTCCTGGCCATCGACCTCATCAACGGCGGCGAGGAACTGCGGCGCTGGGTGGACGATCCCGCGGCCGGGCCCGGGGATCTGGAAGCCGTGGCAGCCCCCGACGAAGCCAGGTGGCTGGAGGCGCGCAAGGAATTCCTGCTCTACCGTTGAGAGGGTTCTTCCCGGAGCGCCAAGGACGGGACAGGGGCGCGGGCTTGCGCGCCGAGCCCGATCCAGGCGAAGCGGGGGGAGATCCGCATCAGGGCCTGGGCGATGCCGGTGGCCAGGACGATGACCAGGACCAGGAGCCCCAGGCCGGACACCAGCAGGCTGGCCGGGGACTCCCCGGCGCTGCCGAGGGTGTGCCGCAAGGCGAACAGCAGGGGGTAGTGCAGCAGGTAGACCGGCATGCTGCGCCGCCCCAGGGCTGCCAGCCAGCCTGGCGGACGCAGCTGGCCGGCCAGGAGCAGCAGGGCGGCGGCCATCAGCACCATGCCCAGGTAGCCGGGGATCGTCACCGGGACGCTGAACTGGGCGAAATCCACCCGGCGGGCGAAGGCACTGTGGGTCTTGACCGGTTCCCAGACCCGGATGCACAGGCCGCCGAGCACCAGGGCGGCCAGGGCGGCCGGCGCCAGGGCGCGGCCCGCCGCCGCGGCCAGCCGCGGGTGCTGGCGCCACACCTGGTCCATGACCAGGATGAAGGGAAGCAGGAACACCGCCACATCCAGCCCGAACGGGATGGCTTCGTGCCAGCGGGCCAGGACCGGCGCCAGGAGGAAGGCGGCCAGGGCGGGAAGCAACAGGGCGGTTCGGCCGGCGGCCCGGCGCCAGGGGCGGCAGAGCCCCGTGCGCCGCCACAGGGCGATGAGCAGGTTGGTGCTGAACAACGCCGGGAGGAACCAGAGCACCGACTGCAGGTGGGCCCAGTTGCCCATGGCCGCGTCGCGCAGCAGCCCCCAGGGCTGGCGCAGAAGGCGCCCGGGCTGGGCCAGGATGACCCAGGCTCCGTAGGGAACCAGGATCTGCACCGCCCGGCGGCCCATCCGGCCCGGGGTGAACGGTTTGATGAACAGGCAGGACAACGCCAGGAACAGCGGGATATGGAAAAAATAAAGCCAGTCCGGCAGGGACCCGAACGGGTTGTGCCCCTGGGCGCTGACCGGGAAGTGGCCGATCACCACCATCGCCACCAGGACGCCGCGCAGGGCGTCAAGGCCAAGGTGGCGGGCGGAGCCGGAGGCCGCCGGCTCGTCTGGGCCCGACCTGGACGCCAGGTCAACCAGGAACCCGGCGTTGCTGGCTGCTGAAGGTGGCGAATCGTCCAAGGGTTCCGGGCTCCCTGGGGTTGAGCATAGCAAAAAGGGCCCATCGCCGTTTTGAATGGGTAATTCCCCTTGTAGGAGCGTGAGCCCCGAGCCGAGTGGGTGGGTTCATTGGGCTCTGAAGGTGTCCTGAATGCTGGAAGGACTTCCTGGCAAGAAGGG
>Ga0181516_10001145_pt1 | contig 20970 bp, 13 predicted proteins | sample PEATcosm2014_Bin_25_FD_121104 | JGI IMG/M metagenome (GOLD analysis project Ga0181516, IMG submission 121104) | Peatland microbial communities from MTU Mesocosm Facility, Houghton, MI, USA - PEATcosm2014_Bin01_10_metaG | ecosystem: Environmental > Terrestrial > Soil > Wetlands > Peat | place... | reverse complement strand
GTCCAGGTTGACGATGACCATGTTGCGGCCGATGGGGAGCACCGCATAGCCCAGGAACGACGCCAGGACCAGGAGGATGGGCGCAAGGAAATGCACTGCGTGGTCCGCGCTGAGAGGGACGATGTCTTCCTTGGTGAGGGACTTAATCGCGTCGGCGATTGGCTGCAGCAGGCCGAAGGGGCCGGTACGATTGGGGCCGAGGCGGTTCTGGATGCGGCCGAGGCCCTTGCGCTCCAGCCAGGTGGTGATGGCGAAGAGCAGCGGGAATGCGATAAGCACCGGCACAACGGAGAGGATGGCCGAGGCGAAGGGCTTGGCAGCGGCGGGAATGTAGCCCATGAGCCAGAGCTTGACGGTGACGAAGACTTGATCGAGCATCAGGGTCATTTGGATTCACCGACCGGTTGTGGCTGGGGTGCGGCAGTTGCAGTAGCCGCTGCAGCAGCGGCTGCTTTGGCGTCTGCGGCGGCCTTCGCCTTGGCGCGCTCTTCCGCAAAGCGGGCGTCGATGGCGGCTGCTTCGGTGGGGTGAATCCGGTGGTAGTACTCGTTGGATTTGGACAGGCGCTGCTTGTCGAACAGCAGGCCGGCGAAGCGGTCGTCGGTGGGGAGATCGTATTCGACATCCATCTTGATGGCGTCGAAAGGACAGACCTCCACGCAGATCTGGCAGCTCATGCAGACGGAGATGTCGATGTTAAATACGGCTGGATAGGCCTGGGGTTTGCCGACGGCGTCGGGCTTCTTATCCTTGCTCTTCTCGATGAAGATGCACTTGGGCGGACACTCTTTTTCGCAGATCTGGCAGGCGACGCAGCGCATGCCAGCGTGCCAGTCCGGGCCGTCGAAGACGAGGAATGGGAAGTTGCGCGCGGCTTCGATCTGCGGCTCACGCTGCTCCGGATACTGAACCGTGGTGAGCCGCGGCTTGCTGATGTAGCTGCCGAAGAAGTTGCGGGCGGTCTCGATGAGGCCTTTGAGGATGCCGTTACCGACCATGGTTGGCCTCCGCGATGTTGCCCTTGGGGGCTAACGCGAATTTCCTGATGGTGTGCAGACGTTCGATGTGTCGGGCCTTCAGCCCTCTGGCACTTGGGGGGGGCGCCAACCTAGGCCTTCGGCCTAGGCTGGTATGTGTCGGGCCTTCGGCCCTGTGAAGACAACATTGAGCGTGTTTCCGCGGGCTGAAGCCCGCTGCGAATCCGTTTTTATTGGGGATTTGTTTGCGAATGGTGGTCATCATCGGTCCACCTCGCCGAGGACGATGTCGATGCTGCCCAGGATGGCGACGACGTCCGCCACGTTCTGGCCCACGCAGAGGTCTTCCAGCACGGTGAGGTTGATGAGGCTGGGCGGACGCACGCGATAGCGATAGGGATTGGGTGAGCCGTCGCTGATGAGGTAGAAGCCGAGTTCGCCCTTAGGCGATTCGATGCGACCGTAGGCCTCGCCGGGCTTGGGCCGGAAGCCGCGGGGCTTCCACTTGGGGTCGACGATGGGGCCGTCGGGAATGTCGCGCATGGCGTCGTTCAGGATCTTGATCGACTCGCGCATCTCCAGGAAACGGATCATGTAGCGGTCGTAGACGTCGCCATGCTGGCCCAGGGGCACGCGGAAGGAGAAGCGGTCGTAGATGCTGTAATGGTCGACCTTGCGAATGTCGTAGTTCAGTCCGCTGGCGCGTGCCATGGGGCCGGAGATGGCGGCGCTGACGGCCAGTTCGCGCGATAGCACGCCAACACCCTGGGTGCGTTCCATCAGGACTTCGTTGCCGACGAGGAGGTTCTCGTACTCGTCGAGGAAGCGGGGGAGCTCTGCGACGAAGCTCTTTGCCTGGTTGAGCCAGCCGGCAGGCAGGTCGGTGCGGCAGCCGCCGAAGCGCATGTAGTTGCACATCATGCGCGAGCCGGTGAGGGCCTCGAAGAGGTCGAGGACCTTCTCGCGCTCGCGGAAGGCATACATGAGCGGAGTGCCGCTGGAGCCCATGTCCTGCAGCAGGAAACCGAGCAGGCAGGCGTGATTCTGAATACGGGTCAGTTCGCCAGTGATGACGCGAAGGTACTCTGCGCGCTCGGGTACCTGGATGCCGGCGAGCTTTTCGACCGCGAGGGCATAGCCCCAGTTGTTGGTGATGGAGCAGAGATAATCGAGCCGGTCGGTGTACGGCATGGAGCCGAGGTAGGTCTCGTTCTCGGCGATTTTCTCGTGATTGCGGTGCAGGTAGCCGAAGATGGGCTTGAGGCGGACGACGCGCTCGCCGTCGAGGACGGCGTTCATGCGGAAGACGCCGTGGGTGGACGGATGCTGCGGACCCATGGAGATTTCCAGGAGCTGCTCCTGGGTTTGCTCCTGGGTTTGCTCGCTGCCGGCGAGGGGATCGAGTGTGGGAACGGTTGCGGTGCTCATTGTGCCGCCCCCTCACTCTGGTGCTGCCTGGCGCGCTGCAGGACCTGGTCGTGCGCGGTGGGCTCGTACTCGTAGTCGTCGGGGTCGACGTAATCGCGGCGCATGGGGTGGTCGACAAAGCCGTCCCACATCAGGATGCGGCGCAGGTCGGGGTGTCCGTCGAAGTGGACGCCGAAGAGGTCGAATATCTCGCGCTCCTGGAACTCCGCGCTGCGCCAGACGGGCGTGAGCGAGGGCAGGTGGACGCCGGCCTCGCGGTCCGCAGTGCGCAGGCGCAGAGGCAGCGGCTCGGTGGTCTTGTGGGTTACGGAAAAGAGGTGGTAGACCACTTCTAGAAAGCCGGGGACGGTGGTCTTGCGGACCTCGTCGACTTCCTTCTCGACGCCGTCGACGGTCTGCTTGACCTTCACTTTTTCGGAGCGTTCCCTCGGTGGCCAGTCGATGCCGGTGACATTGGAGCAGAAGTCCAGGCGGAGATCGGGGGAGTCACGCAGGAAGGTGGCGACGGCCAGTGCGTGTTCGGGGTCGACAAGCAGGGAGTGCTGGGCCGACGGGCTAGGGTTGGCGATGATTTCCAGGTGGCAGCCGGGGACTGCTGCCTCAATGGCGGATTTAGTTGCGTCCAGATTCATCCGTCCCTGCCTTTGTGATTTGGACCAGCGGCACCTTCCAAACTGCCGGATTCTGCGTGGGTTCCAGGTCGTGTGCGCCGAAGCGGGGCACGATAAACTCGCTGGCCTGGTCCGCGTTGAGGTGTCGCGGCCTGGCGGCGCCGGTGAGTTGCTGCTCGTCAATCTTCTTTTGCAGCATCATAAAGGCGTCGATGAGAGCCTCCGGGCGCGGGGGACAGCCCGGAATGTAGACGTCCACGGGGATGTAGCGGTCGATACCCTTGAGTACGTTGTAGCCCTGCTTGAATGGGCCTCCGGAGATGGCGCAGGCGCCCATGGAGATGACGTATTTGGGTTCCGGCATCTGGTTGTAGAGGCGGACGACCTGAGGGGCCATCTTCTTGGTGACGGTGCCGGCGACGATCATAAGGTCGGCCTGGCGAGGCGAGGGCCGGAAGACCTCTGCGCCGAAGCGGGCGAGGTCGTAGCGCGCCATGGTGGTGGCGATCATCTCAATGGCGCAGCAGGCCAGACCGAAGTTGAGCGGCCAGACGGAGCTTTTACGGCCCCAGTTGTAGAGATCCTGTAGGGTCGTCGCAAAGATGCCCTGTTTGCCAAGCTCGGCTTTTAGTTGTTCATCCACCCGTGAAGTCCTTGAATCCAAATCGATTGGGTCGCGCTGTGCTGCGGTTCCAGCTTTTCCGTGCAGAGGCTATGTCCAGACGAGCACGTTTTTCTGATAGGCCCAGACCAGTCCTTCGACGAGCAAGAGCAGAAAGACCAGCATAGCGATGGATTCTGCCAGGGTAAAGCCGGTGAAGGCGACGGCAAAAGGCAGCAGAAAGACCGCTTCCACATCGAACACCAGAAAGATGATGCCGTAGAGGTAATAGCCCGGCTTGAACTGGATCCAGGCGTCGCCCTCAGACTCCAGCCCACATTCGTAGACGGCGTTCTTGCTGGGGCCGGGCTTGTGCGGGGAGAACGATTTTGCCCACAGCCAAGCCAGCAGCAACGGCGTCAGAGCGAAGGCGACGGCCGCCAGCAACAGCACAAGAATGGGTAGATAAAGGCCGTTCGTCATGGCTACTGGCTTTTACTGTAGCAGACCCTCCGGTGCTGTCTTGTGATGGGGCTCACAGCGTTCCCGTGCCTTCTCCCCGGAGAATGTTGGAGGGTTACTAAGGGGAAAAAATGAAAGAGCAGCGAACGGCGATTCTCGACGGCAACGAAGCCGTTGCTTCCGTGGCATACCGGCTGGCGCAGGTCATCACTATTTATCCGATTACACCTTCTTCTACGATGGCGGAGTGGGCCGACCAGTGGAAGGAAGAGGGCAAAAAGAACATCTGGGGAACGATTCCGGTGGTCGCGGAGATGCAGAGTGAAGGCGGAGCTGCCGGCGCGATGCACGGTGCCCTGCAGGCAGGCGCCGCGAGTACGACGTTCACGGCGTCGCAGGGTCTGCTGCTGATGATCCCGAATATGTACAAGATTGCCGGCGAACTGACGTCCAACGTGATCCACGTGACGGCTCGGGCCCTGGCGACGCATGCGCTGTCCATCTTTGGCGACCAGTCGGACGTGATGGCGTGCCGCGCGACCGGCTATGCCATTCTGGCTTCGGATTCGGTGCAGGAAGCGGGCGACCTGGCGCTGATTGCGCACCTTTCCACGATGGAGTCACGGGTTCCGTTCCTGCATTTCTTCGATGGGTTCCGTACCTCGCACGAGATTAACAAGGCGATCACCATCTCCGACGAGACGATTCTGGAGCTGCTGAACGAGCAACACGTTCTGGGGCATCGCGAGCGGGCACTGAACTCCGACGCTCCGATCCTGCGCGGGACGGCGCAGAATCCGGATGTATTTTTCCAGGCTCGGGAGGCGTGCAATCCGTATTACCTAGCGTGTCCGACGATTGTGCAGGACGCGATGGACCGCTTTGCCGGCCTGACTGGCCGGTCGTATCACCTGTTCGACTATGTGGGCGCTCCGGATGCGGACCGCGTGATTGTACTGATGGGCTCTGGTGCAGGCGCGACAGAGGAGGCGATTCACCACTTGAACGCCCGGGGCGAAAAGCTTGGGCTGCTGAAGGTGCGGCTGTACCGGCCGTTTGCGGCGGAGGCCTTTCTGGCGGCGCTGCCGAAGACGGTGAAGTCGATTGCGGTGCTGGACCGGACGAAAGAGCCGGGCGCGCTGGGCGAGCCGCTGTACCAGGACGTGATCACGGCGTTCAGCGAGTCGATGTCCAGCAGTGAGCCGCCCTTTGCGAAGCAGCCGCGGATTGTGGGCGGCCGTTACGGGCTCTCCTCCAAGGAGTTCACGCCGGCGATGGCGAAGGGCGTGTTCGATGAGTTAAAGAAGGCGCAGCCGAAGAACCACTTTACGGTGGGCATTGACGATGACGTGACCCACACCAGCCTGGACTATGATCCTGAGTTCTCCACGGAAGACCCGCGGACGGTTCGGGCGCTGTTCTATGGGCTAGGTTCGGACGGGACGGTTGGGGCGAACAAGAACTCGATCAAGATTATCGGTTCGGAGACGCCGGGTTATGCGCAGGGCTACTTTGTGTACGACTCGAAGAAGTCCGGTTCGGTGACGACATCGCACCTGCGCTTTGGGCCGGACCCGATCAAGTCGACCTATCTGATCACGAAGGCGAACTTTGTGGCGTGCCACCAGTTCCAGTTCCTGGAGCGGATGGACATTCTGGCAGCGGCAGCAGACGGCGCGGTGTTCCTGCTGAACAGCCCCTATGGGCCGGACGATATCTGGGGCCACCTGCCGAAGAAGACGCAAGAGACGATTCTGAAGAAAAAGATTCAGTTCTACGTGATCGATGGCTATACGGTGGGACGGAACGCGGGCATGGGAAGCCGCATCAACACGATCATGCAGACATGCTTCTTTGCCATCAGCGGCGTGCTGCCGCGCGAAGAGGCCATCGCACAGATCAAGAAGGCCATCAAGAAGACGTACGGCAAGCGCGGCGATGCGGTGGTGCAGCAGAACTTTGCCGCGGTGGATGCGGCGATCGAGAACCTGCACCAGGTGACCGTGCCGGAGAAGGCGACGGCGTCGTTCGACATTCTGCCGATGCTGCCGCAGGAGGCCCCGACCTTTGTTCGCGACGTGCTGGGCGCTATGGCTGCGGGTTATGGCGACATGCTGCCGGTGAGCGCGCTACCGGCCGGCGGCACATTCCCGACCGGAACCGCGAAGTGGGAGAAGCGCAACATTGCGCAGATGATTCCGGTGTGGGACGAGCAGCTTTGCATCCAGTGCGGCAAGTGCGTGATGGTCTGTCCGCATGCGGTGATTCGGGCCAAGGTGTACGACGGGGCTTTGCTGGCTGAGGCGCCGGCGACCTTCAAGAGCGCGAAGCCGAAGTGGAAGAACATGGACAGCGAACTCTACACGCTGCAGGTGGCCCCGGAAGACTGCACCGGCTGCACGCTGTGCGTAGAGATTTGCCCGGTGAAGAGCAAGAGCGAAGCCAAGCATAAGGCCATCAACATGGAGATGCAGGCGCCGCTGCGCGAGGCCGAGGCGAAGAACTGGAGCTTCTTTGAGGCTTTGCCGACGGTGGATCGTGCGCGGCTGTCGCATGGGCAGGTCAAGGATATTCAACTGCTCGATCCGCTGTTTGAGTTCTCCGGCGCGTGTGCGGGCTGCGGCGAGACGCCCTATCTGAAGCTGCTGACGCAATTGTTTGGCGACCGGCTGTACATTGCCAATGCGACGGGTTGCTCGTCGATCTATGGCGGCAATCTGCCGACGACTCCGTACACTGTGAATAAGAGCGGACGCGGACCGACGTGGTCGAACTCTTTGTTTGAAGACAACGCGGAGTTTGGCATGGGCATGCGGCTGGCGCTGGACCAGCAGAAGGGCTATGCCGAGCACCTGCTGAGCGGGCTGGCTCCAGTACTGGGCGATGGCCTGGTGACGGAGATTCTGAACGCCGACCAGACCAAGGAAAGCGGGATCGAAGCGCAGCGGGAGCGGGTGAAGGCTGTCCGCGAGAAGATCGCGGCCGTGGATTCCGCGGAAGCTCGCGCGATGAATGCGGTGGCTGACTCGCTGGTGCGCAAGAGCGTCTGGATTATTGGCGGCGACGGATGGGCGTATGACATCGGGTTCGGCGGACTGGACCATGTGCTGGGCTCGGGACAGAACGTCAAGGTGCTGGTGCTGGATACGGAGACGTATTCGAATACTGGCGGACAGATGTCGAAGTCGACACCGCGCGGTGCGGTGGCGAAGTTTGCCGAAGGCGGGAAGCCGAACAGCAAGAAAGACCTGGCGATGGAGGCCGTGGCATATGGCTCGGTTTACGTGGCGCGGGTTGCGATGGGCGGCAGCGATATGCAGACGGTGAAGGCGTTTCAGGAGGCCGAGGCATTCGACGGGCCGGCGATCATCATCGCCTACAGCCACTGCATTGCCCATGGCTACGACCTGACCTACGGCATGGAGCAGCAGAAGAATGCGGTGCTCTCCGGCTACTGGCCGCTGATGCGCTACAACCCAGCGTTGCGCGAAGAAGGAAAGAATCCGTTCCAACTGGACTCGAAGGCGCCGACGATTGCACTGAAAGAGTACAGCTACCATGAGGCACGCTACACCATGTTGCTGCGCAGTCATCCAGAGGTGGCGAAGAAGCTGCTGAAGGAAGCGCAGGACGACGTGGAGCGCGCATGGCGCGTGTACTCCGGTCGCGCCGCAATGCCTGGACGCGCTGCGACACCGAACATTGCACCGCCTGAGCCAGAGGGCAAGGTTGCGCCTCTGGGCGCGGGAAGGAGCTAGCATGGCGGACCTGGGTACTACCTATCTCGGTTTGCGGCTGAAGAATCCGCTGGTCGCCTCTTCTTCGCCTATGACGGAATCGCTGGAGAAGATTCAGCGGTTGGAGGATGCCAGCGTGGCGGCGGTGGTGTTGCCGTCGATCTTCGAGGAGCAACTGACGCTGGAACTGGAGGCGCTGGACCGGGACCTGCACCGGGGCGGCGAGTCCTTTGCGGAGTCGCTGAGCTACTTTCCGGCGTATGAGGACTATCGGCAGGGGCAGGACGTTTACCTTGCGCAGATTCAGCGGGCCAAAGCAGCGTGCAGCATTCCTGTGCTGGCGAGCCTGAACGGGGCTACCGTACGGGGATGGGTCCGCTTTGCCAAAGAGATCGAGCAAGCGGGCGCCGACGCGATCGAGCTGAATACGTACTCATTGGCGACCGGTTTCACGGATACGAGCGCAATGATCGAGAAGGGAATCGTCCAACTGGTGCGCCAGGTGAAGGAGGCGACGGGGATACCGGTTGCGGTAAAGCTTTCGCCGCAGTACACGAGCATTCCACATCTGGCGATGGAACTCGACCGCGCGGGCGCCGATGGACTGGTGCTGTTCAATCGCTTCTATCAGCCGGACTTCGATATCGAAAGTCTGGATGTGGTCCCGAAACTTACGTTGAGCCGGCCGGAGGAGCTGTTGCTTCGCCTGCATTGGGTCGCGATTCTGTATGGGGACGTGCGCGCAGATCTTGCCGTGACCGGAGGAGTGCATAGCGCGGAAGACGTATTGAAATCCGTGATGGCGGGGGCGCAGATTGGAATGATGGCGTCCGCTCTGCTGGCGAAGGGCGCACCGTACGTGAAGACTGTTTTGGATGACCTGGTTCGCTGGATGGAAGAGCACGAGTACGTTTCGATCCAGCAGATGCGGGGCAGCCTAAGCCGTCGTGCAGTTCCCGATCCAAGTGCTTTTGAGCGAGGGAACTACATCAAGACTTTGAGCAGCTATACCATGCGGCAAACTGTTCTTTAAGAATGAGTTATGTGGCTGAGGTCGGAGAGAGTACGAGACTACAGGAGCGAGGTGTCTACAGGGATGATTGAAGTGGATTCTGCGGCGTAGGCCCGACTCTAAGTCGGCAGGGGAATATTCCTCCATTTCGGGAGTTTAGCCGACCCGGAAGATGGGTCTGGAATACAATAAATAGCTGGTGGCACGCAGGGATGCTCCGTGAGGCAGACCCGGCTCGCACCAAGAGTGGGATGCGCAGCCGGAGACGGCATTGGCAGGAAAGTGACGATGCCGTGGTTGCCCGAGTCTGCGATGAAAGACGTTTTCAAATTGAAGGGATGCATTCTTAAATGACTACCAGTCAGCTATTGGCACAGGGCCAACCGGCGTCGGAGCTTGTGGGCAAGGGGCAGCACATCGTCAACGATTTTTCAATCCAGATTGCAACCGTGAATGGCTCCGGTTCTCAATCGGCTAACAGCGTTCTGCTGCGCAGCATCTTCCGCATGGGCGTTCCGGTATCGGGCAAGAATCTGTTTCCTTCGAATATTGCGGGACTGCCGACCTGGTACACGATTCGCGTGAGCAAGCATGGATGGGTGGCGCGCAAGACTGATATCGATGTATTGATTGCGATGAATCCCGAGTCTGCACGCGATGACGTGATGGCGCTGGCTCCGGGAGCCGTCGTGATTTACGACGAATCGCTGAAGCTGAACGAAGTGCGCGACGATGTGACGTACTACGCCGTTCCATTCGATCAACTGGCGGCCACCACAGGCGCCGATGCCAAGCTGCGCAAGCTGATCAAGAACATGGTGTATGTGGGCGTGGCGGCGAATTTGTTGGCGATCGACATGGCGAAGGTCGAGGCGACGGTTCGCAAACAGTTTGCGAAGAAAGTGAAGGCGGCGGAGCTGAACCTGAACGCGGTGCGGGTGGGGTACGACTATGCCGCAAGCACGCTGACCAAGCATGACCCCTACCGGGTCGAGACGATGAATGCCACTGAGGGCAAGATCATTATCGACGGCAACTCCGCGGCCGCCATGGGCGCCATGTTCGCCGGGGTCACTGTGGTTGCGTGGTACCCCATTACGCCGTCGTCTTCTGTGGTCGAGAACCTGATCGACTATATGAAGCGGTACCGCGTGGAGAAGGATGGCAAGGCGAGCTTTGCGATTGTGCAGGCGGAAGACGAGCTGGCGGCGATTGGTATGGTGTTGGGCGCAGGATGGGCCGGCGCGCGATCGATGACAGCATCCTCCGGCCCGGGCATCTCGCTGATGGCGGAGTTTGCGGGACTTGGATACTATGCTGAGCTTCCTGGCGTCATCTTCGACGTTCAACGTACTGGGCCGTCGACCGGCCTGCCGACGCGCACGTCTCAAGCTGACCTGACGTTCGTTGCGGGTCTGTCGCACGGCGACACAAAGCACGTCATCCTGCTACCGGGATCGGTGAAGGAATGCTTCGAGTTTGGTATCGATGCGTTCGACCTGGCAGAGCAGTTGCAGACGCCGATCTTTGTGCTGTCGGATCTGGACCTGGGAATGAATAACTGGATGTCGGAGCCGTTCCAGTATCCGGAGAAGCCGATTGACCGCGGCAAGGTGCTGGACGCGAAACAGTTGACGGAACTGGGTGGATTTGGCCGGTACAAGGATGTGGACGGAGACGGGATTCCGTATCGCACGCTGCCTGGGACTGACCATCCGGCGGCTGCGTACTTCACCCGCGGATCGGGCCACAACGAAAAGGCGTTGTACTCCGAGCGGCCTGAGGACTACGAGAACAATATGCAGCGGCTGGCGCATAAGTTTGAGACGGCAGCGACTATGGTTCCCAAGCCAGTGCTGGAAGGCACGGGGCACGAGAAGGTTGGAATCATTGCGTACGGCACCAGCCACTTTGCGGTGGTCGAGAGCCGCGATCAACTGGATCGCGAGTGCGATATCGCGACCGATTACATCCGCGTGCGGGCCTATCCGTTCACGCAGGAGCTGCGGGATTTTGTCGCCACGCATGACCGGATTTATGTGGTGGAACAGAACCGCGATGCCCAGATGCTGAATCTGCTGAAGGTCGATCTCGATCCGGCGGAGGTGGTGAAGCTGCACTCTGTCCTGCACTTCAATGGCCTGCCGATCGATGCACGCTCGATCACGTCCGTAATCGCAACACAAGAAGGAGCCTGCAAGTAGTCATGTCGACCACGCCAGTTACCCCCAAGCCAGTAAAGACCAATCGCATCGGACTCCAGATTCTGGACTATCGCGGCGGCAAGACCACGCTGTGCGCCGGATGCGGACATAATGCCATCTCCGAACGAATCACCGAGGCGTTCTATGAGATGGGCATCCAGCCCGAACGTGTGATGAAGATGAGCGGCATCGGCTGCTCCTCCAAGTCGCCTGCATACTTTATGTCGCGCTCGTTCAGCTTTAACTCCGTACATGGGCGTATGCCGTCCGTGGCCACGGGTGCACTGCTGGCCAACAAGACGATGCGCTCCATCGGCGTGAGCGGCGATGGCGACACTGCCTCGATCGGGATGGGGCAGTTTGTCCACCTGATGCGGCGCAATGTCCCGATGATTTACATCATCGAAGACAACGGTGTGTATGGCCTGACCAAGGGGCAGTTTTCCGCGACGGCCGACATCGGATCGAAGCTGAAGACCGGAGTCGTCAACGATTTGCCGGCGATCGATATCTGCGCGCTGGCCATCCAACTGGGCGCGACGTTTGTCGGACGCTCCTTCTCCGGCGACAAGAAGCAGCTCTCCACGATGCTGAAAGCGGCGCTGTCGCACCAGGGGACGGTGCTGCTGGATGTGATTTCGCCGTGCGTTACGTTCAATGACCACGAGGGTTCGACCCGGAGCTACAAGTACATGCAGGAGCATGGCGACGCAGTCAGCGAAGTGGGATTTGTACCGTACTTCGACGATATTGCGGTGGATTACGATCACGACACTACGGTTGACGTCCAGTTGCACGACGGGTCGCACATGCGTCTGCGCAAGCTGCATGAAGGCTACGACCCGACGAATAAGTCTCATGCCGTCCAGATGCTGATGGATGTGCATGACAAGGGGGAAGTGCTGACGGGCGTGTTCTATGTGGACACGCAGAAGACAGATTTCTCGACGCTGCTGAACATGGTGGATGAGCCGTTGGCCACGTTGCCGGAGTCCAGGACGCGTCCTGGACGCGAAGTCCTGGCCGAGATCATGGAAGCGCACCTCTAAATCTGTTGTGTGATCGCCGGGCGTTCACCCGTGGGTTCGGATGCCGGCGATTGCGTGTGCTGCCCGGCAGCGGGCGAATCGAAGGGTGCCCGCTCAATTCGACTCATTTTGAGGAAAACAGTTACTTTGTTGTTCAGGATGTTTGAAATACATCTCTTTTTCGGTCGCTTTCATCTATTTGGGAAAGGCTTGAACGTAGAATCCCAGGTCGTGATGGAAGCTGAAAGAGGTGGTATGCATGAGTCAGGCAGCCTGCGATCAAAATGAATTCCCATATGAGTCTGACGAGGCCGAGTCTATCTTGGCGGTCGTCGAACACGATCCAGCACAGTTCTCCAGGCGATCCTTCGTCAAAACCGCTGGCGTGGTGGGCGCCGGGGTGGCGGCTGGCCTGCCCCGGATAGTTGCAGCTCAGGTTGCCCGCGAGGCGGCCGCAACCAGTCCTCAATCGGTCGGGATCTCGATTCAGGTCAACGGTAAGCAGCATGACATTACGTTGGACACACGGACCACATTGCTGGATGTGCTTCGCGAGCATCTGGACCTGACCGGCAGTAAGAAAGGATGCGATCATGGGCAATGTGGTGCATGCACTGTGCTGGTCGATGGACGTCGCGTCAATAGCTGCCTGACTCTGGCGGTCTCAGTGAGCGGCTCCTCCATCACCACTGTCGAAGGGCTTGCCGACGGCGAGACTTTAAGTGCGGTGCAGGCGGCCTTCCTGGAGCATGACGGATTCCAGTGCGGCTATTGCACGCCCGGTCAGATTTGTTCCGCCACGGCTCTGATCGATGAGTGCCGGAAAGGCGATTTGAGCCAGGTTTCGTGGCATACCGGCAGGACCAATCATCCCGCCCTATCCGACAACGAGATCCGTGAGCGGATGAGCGGCAATATCTGCCGGTGCGGAGCCTACCCCAATATTGTCGCAGCCGTTCGAGCGGTGTCCCTTGATATCTCAAGCCACCCCAAGGAGTCGGCATGAACCCCTTCGGCTACCAGAGGGCCACATCATCGGAAGGCGCGATTCGCGCGGTGTCGACAAGCGGAGCTAAGTTCCTCGGCGGGGGAACAAATCTTGTTGACCTGATGAAGCTCGATGTGGAGCATCCTTCAAGTCTGATCGATATCACTCATCTCGACCTGGCCAAAATCGAGAACAGTCCCGCGGGCGGTACTTTGATCGGTGCACTCGTCCGCAACAGTGATCTTGCAAACCATCCTCGTATCGTCGAGAGCTATCCGTTGCTCTCCCAGGCGTTGCTCAGTGGGGCGTCGCCGCAGCTTCGCAACATGGCCACGACCGGCGGTAACTTGCTTCAGCGGACGCGCTGCTACTACTTCATGGATACTGCATTCCACGCATGTAACAAGCGTGCGCCTGGAACGGGCTGTGCTGCACTTCAAGGCTTCAATCGTATTCACGCGATCCTGGGTCAAAGCGATGGAGGCCCGGCGAGCCATGAATCCTGCATCGGAACCAACCCCTCCGATATGAACGTCGCTCTAGCCGCGCTCAACGCCACAGTGCATGTGGTCGGTCCTAAAGGGAAGCGGGCGATCGCCATCTCTGATTTCCACCGGCTCCCCGGCACCACACCGCACGTCGACACCAACTTGAAGGCCGATGAACTGATTACTGGCGTCGAGCTTCCGCCACCTGTATATGCGGAACACTCGTGGTATCTGAAGGTGCGCGATCGTCAAAGCTATGCCTTTGCGTTGGTTTCGGTCGCGGCAGGTCTGCAGATGAATGGAGCGGTGATCCAATCCGCAGGCCTCGCACTGGGCGGAGTAGCCCACAAACCGTGGCGATCCGTCGAGGCGGAGAGGTCACTGAGCGGAGCGTCCCCCGGACCGGATGCGTTTCGCCAAGCCGCCGATCTCGCACTCGCGGGTGCGAAGGGATATCAGGACAATATGTTCAAGATCGAACTTGCGAAGCGAAGTATCGTTCGAGCTCTTACGATCGCTGCGGCAGGAACACGGGGAGGAGATCGGTCATGAGCGACCCCATCGACCAGGCGACGAGCATTGCGACAGAGGCACCTCTGCCCGCAGCAAAGGAGCTTTCCATCCGTTACGACGGGCGCGCGAAGGTTACGGGGCAGGCGAAGTACGCCGTCGAGTTCAAGCCTCCCGCGGAGCCTGCATACGCCTATATTGTTCGCAGCACCATTCCGAGCGGGAGAGTGACTGCCATCGATCCATCCGTCTCGGAGCGGTCTGCCGGTGTCCTCGCCGTGATCACGCCATTCAATGCTCCCAAACTACCTGCAGCGAACCCTCAACCACCGGCACGCCGGCACATCACTGTGCTGCAGGAGACCGACGTTTTTTACAACGGCCAGCCTATCGCTGTTGTCGTTGCGCGCTCTCTTCCGCAGGCGATGCATGCCGCCAGCCTACTTCGCATTTCGTATCGAGAGACTGAGCCTAAATTGCATTTTCGCGAGCGGTTGGGAGAAGCCCGCCCACCTAAGTCTCCGGGACGCGAGCCAGCGACGCAGACTCGCGGTGACCTCCCGGGAGCTATGGCAAAGGCCACAGTCATGGTCGAGGAGACGTACTCGACGCCCTATCAGCACCATAACCCAATGGAGCCGCACGCCACCCTGGCTTGGTGGGAGGGCGACAAGCTGAACGTCTACGATGCCACCCAGTACATCACCGGCGACAGGGCAACGATTGCGCGAACGCTTGGCATTCCCCTCGAAAATGTTCATGTGCAGTGTCCTTACACCGGGGGAGGATTCGGCAGCAAAGGCTCGACCTGGTCGCATGTCGTCCTGGCAGCCATGGCGGCCAAGGTGACCCAGAAGCCAGTCAAGCTGGCGCTCGAGCGTCCGCAGATGTGGGGCCCGGTGGGTGGTCGTCCGGCCACGGTCCAGCACATCAAGCTGGGCGCAACGAGTGACGGCAAGATCACCGGCATCCAGCACGATGCGATCGTCCACACTTCGGTGATGGAGGATTTTCTGGAGCCTTCTGCCGATCAGACCCGTATGCTCTACGCGAGTGAGGCCTGCGAAACGTCGCATAAGTTGGTTGACATGAATCTGGGCGTCGCGACTTTTCAAAGGGCGCCGGGAGAAGCGACCGGGACGGCTGCGCTGGAGACAGCGATGGATGAACTCGCCATCAAACTCAGCATTGACCCCGTTCAACTTCGGCTTATTAACTATGCCGAGCGGGATATGGGCAGCGACAAACCCTGGTCCAGCAAACATCTGCGCGAGTGCTATACCCAGGCGGCTGAGCGCTTTGGTTGGGCGAAGCGAAATCCGACACCTGGGGCCACACGTGAAGACAGCAAACTCATTGGGTGGGGCATGGCCACGGCGACCTACCCGGCCAACCGATCCGCGGCGCAGGCCGTGGTACGCATTTTGCCCAACGGACATGCATTTGTCGGCTGCGGCTCGCAGGATCTGGGCACGGGGACGTACACCATTATGGCTCAGACCGCCGCGGATGCTCTGGGCATCGATCCAACGCTAGTCGAGGCAAAGCTGGGCGATTCCACCCTACCCAAAGCTCCTGTTTCGGGCGGCTCGCAATCGGCTGCCAGTATCGGGCCTGCGATCAAAGACGCTGCGATGCAGGCGATACTCAAGCTGGCCCAGGTCGCGATCGACGATCCGCAGTCGCCGCTTCACGGGGCCGCAGCCGTGGACATCGCTGCCAAGGACGGGAAGCTTTTCCTGAAGGATGCTCCGAGCAAATACGAAAGTTTCTCCGCAATTCTCACTCGCAACAGCGGCAAAACGGCGGAGGGAATGGGTTCGGCGGAACCGTCCGAAGGTGCGACTGCGATGAGTTGCCACTCCTTCGGAGCTGTCTTCGCCGAAGTTGCCGTGGATGCCGATACATACATGGTGCAAGTGCGTCGCATTGTTGCGACCTATGACATCGGAACCCTGATGAACAAGACAACCGGCCTCAACCAGTTGATGGGCGGAATCGTGTGGGGCGTCAGCACAGCGATCCACGAGGAATCCCACTTGGACAACAACAACGGTCGCTTCGTCAACGCCAACCTTGCTGAGTACCATGTCCCGGTCAACGCGGATATTGGCATCCTAGATGTTACTGTGCTCGACATACCCGATACCAAATTCAACCCACTAGGCGCGCGTGGAATCGGCGAAATAGGCATTACCGGAGCCGCCGCAGCAGTGGGAAATGCGATCTTCCATGCGACAGGGAAACGTGTTCGCGATTTTCCCATCACGCTCGACAAGATACTGACGGCGTAAAGCCTCGCCGAACTGCCGGTAGGTCCGCAGAAATTGCCCGCTCGTGGCCGTTCTCATTCGACAGCCAACCTCCTAGCAACCTTTTCCATCCAACTTTTCTATGCTAGGGAAGCGCTTACCTGGCACTCCAGCGGCCGGCAGGCTGTCTCCTCAAACGGACGATTCCGATCCTGGAAATTGTTTTGTGGGGCAGAGGATTCCGCCGGCAGCAGGCGCGAACGATCATTCTCAGTTTGAAAGGCCGTCCTTATGCTATCCCCCCTCCTCCGTGCCCCCTCCCGGCGTAAGCAGTTGCGCGTCCTTGCCTGTGGTTGGTTGAAGCTGCTGGCTTCTACATCCGCCTTGCTCCTGTTCGCGCTGGTCTGGGCCTCAGTTCCTGCGTCCGCTCAGATTGCAGGCCGCGGGACCATCCAGGGTACTGTGGCCGATGCTTCGGGAGCCATTGTTCCCGGGGCCAAGGTCAAGTTGGTCGAGACCAGGACAAACGTGGAGAGCGACCAGACCACGACCGGCGCAGGCTTCTATTCCTTCGGAGGTCTGGAGCCTGGCAACTATACCATCAGTGTGACCGCACCCGGCTTCCAGACCTTCACTCAGCAGAACATCGCGCTGGACGCGTTGCAGACGCAGGGCTTGAACGTAAAGCTGGAGGTTGGGGCTGAAACCCAGAATGTGACTGTGACCGACGCACCGGCGCCGATCGATACCGCCAACGCGACCCTCGGCAGTTCCATGGAGACGGAGACCTATAAAGCGCTTCCGCTGATTCTGGGCGGGCAGCCGCGCGATCCGACGGCGTTTATCTACCTCACTCCGGGCGTGACCGGAGGCGGCGGCGTGAACCAGATGAACGGCGGCCAGAGCAATTTGAATGAGACCTACATCGACGGCGTAGCGATGGACGATGTCAATCAGCAGAGCGATTGGGCGCCTGTGCACAGCACCTTCTCAGTGGACGCCGTCGACCAGTTTCAGGTGCAGACCAGCGGAGTCTCGGCAGCCTATCAGGGCCAGGGCATGCAGAACTTCGTGCATAAGTCTGGAACCAACACTTACCACGGCGCGGTATTCGATTACTTTCGCAACACCGTGCTCGATTCGTGGGGATTTTACGCTCCGGCAGCGATCAACCCTGTTACCGGCACAGCTCTCAAACCAGTGGAACGGCAGAATGAATTTGGCGGAACTTTCGGCGGGTATGTTCCACATCTGAAAGACAAATTGTTCTTCTTCGTCTCCTTTGACGACGACCACTACCTCCATGGCACCAACCCGGGATACAGCACCATCCCCACCATGCTGGAGCGGCAGGGCAACTTCACCGAGTTGTTGAGTCTGCCTGCACCGCAGGTGATCTACGATCCGGCCAGCACAAGCTGCACCAGTGGAGTATGCACGCGCACCCAGTTCTCGTATCAGGGGGTTGCGAATGTCATTCCTCCTTCGCAGCTATCGCCGATCTCTCAATACATGCAGAAATTCCTCCCGTCTGTCTCCAACGGGAATCTCACCAACAACTATCTTGGCGGATTCAATACCGGATTTATCTATCCCCGGCAAAGCTACAAGGTGGATGTCGATATGATTCCCCACCACAACATCAGCATCCTCTTCCTGGAAGGCGGCCGTTATGCCAATCCGGCATGCTGCGACGGCAGCGGGCTTCCGCTTCCGTATACCTCGACGGTGGGCAACACGCAAAACAATCTGACGGCGTCGGTCTCGGATACGTGGACGATCGGCGCGCGAACGGTGAATAAGCTGACGTATGCCTTCAGTGCGGGCGGCTTCCATGGAAAAGGTTCGATCAACCCGACCGAGGGCAATTCCGCATGGGCTGCGACAGCAGCAGGTATCACCAACATTCCGCCGGGACAAGCCGCCAATGCATTTCCCCGCACCAATTTCAGCGGGCCGAACTCGCCGCTTTCCTGGGCTACCGCCGACTCGGCAGGTCACGGGGCGGTGAACGTGTATCACCTGCAAGACGGCGTGCAGATTGTGAAGGGCAAGCAGTCCATCAGTATCGGAGGTGAGTACCAGTGGGAGCAGTCCGACCCAGTTTCGATCGATACGGGAACCTACCTGTCGCTCTCGTACTCCAGCAACGAGACGGCTTGCTTCGGAAACAGCAAGACTCCGGCCACGCCGTGTACGGGGGGTGCGACGCTGAACACCAATGAGGGCGAGAGCTATGCCAGCTTCATGCTGGGCGCACTCGATAGCGCAGGCATCACCGACAACCGCCCGGCCATTGAGCTTTACACTCGCTACCACAACTTCTCGCCCTACGTGCAGGACGATATCAAGGCCACGCAGAAGCTGACCCTGAACATTGGCCTGCGCTGGGACGTGTACTCTCCGTGGAGCGAGAAAGAGAATCGCTTCTCCTTCGTGAACCTGAACCTCATCAATCCGGTCACTGGAACTCCGGGCGCGCTCCAGTTCGGCGGATTCGGCGCAAGCCCCACCTACTGCAACTGCACCCAAGTCACCAACATCTGGTACAAGAATCTTGGCCCTAGGCTTGGATTTGCCTATGCCGTGGATCAGAAGACCGTCATCCGCGGAGCCTACGGCATCTACTACAGTCACGCTGGAGGCGTGGGTGGACGTGTCGATGCCGGCACCGGGCCGGGCCAGCTTGGATTTACCGGAGGCGCATCTCCGGCCTCTCCGGACAGCGGCATCACTCCTGCCTTCTACCTGAATACCGGCAATAAGGCGCTGCCGAGCTACACTCCTCCGCCCTTCATCGATCCGGCTGCGGGCACCGGCTTCACCAGCAACGCCAGCTACTCCTCCACATCTCCCAATGGAGTTACCTTCGCGGACCCCAACCTCAGCCGGCGCGCGCCCTACTACCAGGATTTTAACTTCGGTCTGCAACGCCAGATTCTGAAGCAGACCGTCTTGAGCGCGGACTACAGCGCGTCGCTTGGTCACTTCCTCGGCACGAGTATTGGCCGCGGTATCTACTCCAACCAACTCAATCCCGCGTACTACGTGCTGGGCGGTCTGCTGACGCAGCCGGCTACAGCAGCCAACGTCGCGGCAGCCAAGGCCATCCTGCCTAGCTTCAGCTTGTCCTTTACGAATTTTTCTCCCACTGCCACCATCGGCCAGGCTCTGCGTCCGTTTCCGCAGTACAACGGCTTCAGCGACATCTGGGGAGACGTAGGCAACTCGAACTACCACTCTCTCCAGATTCAACTGAAGCAAGACTTCCGCCACGGTTTCAACTATGACCTGAGCTACACCTGGAGCAAGAGCCAGGACGACACCGGCGGCTCGCGCTCTGCCTACGGTGTCAATGGCGTTCCCGCAAGCTACGTCGAGTATGGGCTGAGCGGCACCGACATCCCCAATCACCTGACGTTCTACGCGGTCTACAATCTCCCATTCGGCAAGGGGAACGGAAATCGTGTCGTCAACGAGATCGTTCGCAACTTCTCCGTCTCCGGAATCTTCCGTTACCAGTCCGGAACGCCCATCACCATCACGAGCAGCGGCTGCAACACTCCCTTCGCAGGCACCTGCTATCCCAACCTCAGCCCAAACTACGGCCACTCGCCACGCTTGAATGGCGGATGGGGACGAAGCAACACCGCGGCCAACAGCTCCACGGTCGCATACATCGATTCCAAGGCATTCTCCGTCCCATCCGCGTACACCTTTGGCAATGCACCGCGCTCGTACGACTTTGGCCTGCGCAATCCCGGAGGCTATGAGGAAGACCTGAGCATCCGCCGTAGCTTCGGCATCTTCGAGCGGCTGAAGTTCACGTTTGAAGCAAGCGCCTTCAACCTCGATAACCACACTGACTTCAACGGACCGAATACTAGTTTCGGAAGCACAAGCTTCGGCACCGTGACCAGTCAGGCTAACTCCCCGCGCGATGCGCAGTTCTCCGGTCGACTGGAGTTCTAATGCGGCTGTGGCACTACAGTTGAATACCCGAAGTTCAGAGTCAGGGTAGGTTCGCGGATGTGCAGTTTATCGGAACGCCGAGGAACACGATGCCCACTAATTCGCGTTCTTCTGCTTCTTCTTCGTCCATACATAACAATCCCTGTACGATGATTCTGGATCGTGCCACCGGAAACCAGGAAGGCTCATTCGCAGTGCGGTTTACCACCAGAGCGATGAGCACGCGCATGCCTCGCTGCTGGCAGACGTGCATGAACTCCCCAAAGTCGTCGATCATCCCATACACCCCTGAAGTGCTCGTCGACGCCGGCCCATGCGCATCGTACTGGATACCTTTGCATCTCCCACGGAAAGCTTAATAGAGGAAAAGATGGATCGCCTGACCAAGTGGAGCCGGACAGCAGCAAAAGTCTTGCCACCTGACCGGGGAGACTGGACACCAAATTTCGCCTCCTTCTGATAGACTCAGATGTGTGGTTGCGTTGGCAGTTTGGGTGTTCGTTTGTCCAAAGGCCAGAAATTAAGTTCGTAGCGACGTGATAGAAGAGAGCGAAAATAGCAAGAGCTAAGAAACCTCTCGTTCTATGTGACATAATTCCAAGTTGTTGAAAAACAATCTGGGGACGTAGCTCAGTTGGTTAGAGCGCTGCCTTCTAACAGTCACTAAGAAAACAAAGCCTTTACCTTCTTGGTGTCTGTG
>Ga0181516_10001144_pt1 | contig 20997 bp, 16 predicted proteins | sample PEATcosm2014_Bin_25_FD_121104 | JGI IMG/M metagenome (GOLD analysis project Ga0181516, IMG submission 121104) | Peatland microbial communities from MTU Mesocosm Facility, Houghton, MI, USA - PEATcosm2014_Bin01_10_metaG | ecosystem: Environmental > Terrestrial > Soil > Wetlands > Peat | place... | reverse complement strand
GGGTTGGCGCTGGCGGGAATGCCGTTGATGGAGTTGAACGACGACATGAGCGTCGCCGCTCCGGCATCGACCGCGGCGCGGTAAGGTTCCAGGTAAACCTGCCGCAGTGTAATCTCGCCCAGTTCCACGGCATTGTAGTCGCGCCCCGCAATTGCTCCGCCGTAAGCAGCAAAGTGCTTCACGCTGACGGCGACCGAATCCGGCTTGGACAAATCGCCCTGCTGATAGCCCTTGACCCAGGCCCGCGCCATCGCCGAGCTCAGGTAAGCATCCTCGCCGTTCGACTCGATGATGCGCCCCCAGCGGGCATCGCGGGCAATGTCGACCATGGGCGAAAAGACCCAGGCGATGCCGTCGGCGCGGGCTTCCGTGCCGCCCATGCGAGCCACCGTTTCCGCGGCATTCGTGTCCCAACTCGCCGCCAGCGCCAGAGGCACCGGGAAGGTGGTTCGGTGGCCGTGAATCACGTCCAGACCGAACAAAATCGGGATGTGCAGCCGCGACTTCTCCATCGCAATGTGCTGGAAGCGGTTGGTCTGCTCCGCGCCCACTTCGTTCAGGAACGACCCAACCTGCCCCTTGGCCACCATCTCGTCATACTTGAGCCGCGAAGCGCTGGGTCCGGTGGCAAACCCCGCCGAATACTGTGCCAACTGCCCAACCTTCTCGTCGAGCGTCATCTGCTTCAGCAATGCCTCGACGCGGGCATTCAGCGGCTTGGAGGCAAGCTGCGGATTGGGCACGGGCTTGGTCTGGGCCTGGGCGCAAAGGCCGGCAAAGGCCGCGATCGACACAATACAAAGGGCAACGCGAAGGAGGTGAGCGAAACGAATTTTCATGGCTTGGCCATGATAAACCGCGGAGGATGAGGGCGTCAGGGAAGGGGCGCGGCGGGGGAGCGTGACAGGAGGCATCGCCAGTTTCCCCGGTCCCCAAATGTGAGGGACCGGGGCAGCCGGTGCGCTAGTTTCATTTTTCGACTAGTGCCCCTTGTTCCAGCAGGCGCTCAGGCTCGATGACGGCGCGCTGCCGGAACTCGTCCCGGGATAGAACGTCCCGCTGCAATCGCTGTAATAGGTGTCCACGCTTGCATCCACGGTCTGGCAACGGTCCATGTCGTCGCACACTTGCTTGGTGCCAAGCTGCGCGTTGTAGCCGTGGCCGTTGCCGCTGGAGCCCGAACCGCCCAGGCCTGTAATGGCCTTGTTGGTGTGCTCGATGGCGTCGAAGCGGGCTTGCTCGTTCTTCGTCCATGCGTCGTTGCGCGCCTGCATGGCCGCGTCCTGCTCCTTGGCGCGGGCAATGGTGGTCGCCGTAATTGCATTGGACTCGCGGATCACGGCCCCGGCCATATCGTTGGACTCGCGGGCAAAGCCTTGCAGCCATTGCTGGTTCATTTCAAAGGTACCGAGCATCGTGTTGATGGCGTCGGTGGCCGCGGCGCTTTCGTTTGGATTGGCCAGGTAACCGGCGATGCGGTAGATGACCCACAGCGAAACGGGCGCGCCCTGCTGCCAGGCCTGCAGCGTGATGGCATAGGCGTAGCCGTTCTGTGTGCCGCACTTGAAGGAAACCTCGCCCACATCCACGTGGACGCGCTTGCCCTCAGCCTGCGCAATGGCGCCCATCTGCTGGTTGAGGCTCTGTGACTGGCCGGGGACGAAGCCGCCCTGGAAGTTCGAAGCCGCGGGGCAGAAGCGGGCGCGGACGTACTGCTCAGCCACCTGCGGCGCGGGCACGTAACGCGCGAGCAGCAGTTTGCCGCCCCAGGAAGAAGGAATGGCCTGGCCCTCCCGCCATCCCATCATCTGTGTCATTTGATTGGGCACCTGGCGGATCGCGATGGCCGGGTCGTCCATGAAGATCTTGACGCCGCCCGAGGGCGAGTCGGCGCGGACCACGTAGTGCGGCTCGATCCGCGTGGTGCGCACCGTCCCGCCGGAGACCTGCCAGCCGCTGGGAACGGCCAGAGAGAATGCGCCTTCGTCGGGGTCCTGCCAGCGAACATAGGCACTGGGAGCGGCTGTCGCGGATGCTGTAGTTCCGCGCGCCACGCTCTCGAATCCCCGCACGCCGGCGGCGTTGTGGGCGCGCACAGTGTAGGTCTGGCCGGTGTTCGGGTCGGTCATGGTCACCATGCCGTCCGGCCCGGCAGCGGGCTGCTGTGCTTGCGGCGTGGCGTGGTGAACCCGTCCATCCGCGCCGACCCAGCCAGTCGACTGACTGCGAACCGCCAGGGCCGATCCGAATGTGAAAACCGCCGCTACCAACGAAATGCCAACAAGAACGCGCCCCATGATTGCTCCTTCGCCTGAATACCATCGGCTCTTTCAAGCCTTCATTCAACAAAGCGGAGGAAACAGGGAAAACCCCTCACGGTTGGCGGCCGAGAGGGGTTGTTTTTCTCGCGCGACGGTTTGGCGAGGGACTTGCGCGTCATCTGCGCAGCCGCGGATCACCTTACGCTCAGTACTCTTACACCTTCATGCGGAGTCGCTTTGCTCACGTAGCCAATGGCGCCTGGGTTGGCCGCAACGAAGGCTACCATAGCTGCCTCCGAGTCCAGTGTCTTGGGCATGGAGGCCTGGCCGGAAAACACAAGGCTCCTCCAGGTCGCGCGAAACGCCGTGTCGTTCTTGCCGATGTAGGCGGAAAGAAACTCCTCGTGGGCAGCGCCCTGCTTGAGCAAGACCGGATTTACGTGCGAGCCATCCTTCAGGCTGGAGGCGCTTCCCGTGAATACATCGCGAAGATCGCTCTTGGCCACATCGGAAGCCTTTACGCTCGGATTGGCAATCAGGATCACCTGTGCGTGGGCCTGCGTCGCGAAGATCGCCGCTGCGGCCACGAGCAGGAAAACAAACATTCGCTTTTTCATTTCAGTGTTCTCCTTTCGTCCGCGTTAGAAGCTCACGCCCATTTTCAAAATTGTCAGCTTCGTGCTGGGTTTTACTCCATTCGGATTCATGCTGGTGTCGTAATCCACAAAGGCGCCGTCGATGAAATGCTGCTCGGCCTTGGCGTACAGAAACTGGTTGAAGTCATAGCGGCCGGAGAACGTCCAATCCTTGTTGTAGCGCGATGGGCCGAATGCCTGCTGATGATCGAATGCCTGGGTATCGTAAGCGCCGACGGTCAGCTTGTCGGTGAGTTTGTAACTGGCCATCGCGTACCAGGCGCGCTGATCCAGGCGGCCGGTGCTGTCCAAAGCCGGGTCCGTGGGGAAGTTGTACCAGTAAGAGTAGGGCTGCCGGAAGTATTCGCCGGCCACCATGTACTTGTTTTTTTCGTATTTTGCAAAGTAGTAGTAATTCTGGCTCGGGGGAGTGCCGTTGGTACCCGCTTCCGATCCGTGGGTTGCCACCGCGGTCCAGTTGGTCACGAACACCTGGTCCGAGGCGCCGATCAGCAGACCCGGCGTGGGTTTGACCTGCAGCGTTGCACCCCACATCGGCCCGGTCCAGCCATTGGGAAGTGCGATGCCGCTCGATTGCTGGCCGAGTTCAATGTTGGGGTCGGTGGATGACTCAATGATCTGGCCGCCAAATAGGCGATATTCGATCTTTACCGGCGAATTGGGGGCTTTTACCGAGCCATACACGACTCCGCCGTAGTGTGCGAGAAACGAATTACGGCTGAGAATGTCGTAGACGTTTTGGGGAAGCAGCGACCATATGTACGAGGGGTCGATGTCCTGCGTTTCGTTCAGCAGGCCCATCGGAGTTTTGACCTTGCCGAAACGAACACCGAACTTGTCGTTGAATTTGTAGTCGCCCGCAGCCCAGTCCAGTGTGATCGAGTTGCCGAAGGTTCCCAGCAGGAAATAGCGCGCTTGCACGCCAATCCTCAGCTTGTCGGTGGGCTGGGCCGTCACATTCATCACGGCCTCGTCCCAGGCGGGGCTCCCGTTGCTCGAGTTCGTCGAAAACACGTTGTTCTGCGTGGTGTAGAGAAACCCTTGCGTAGCATATCCGTGGATCTGGATGTTCAAGTCATCCAAGCTCTGCGCCGCCGCAGACACCGCTCCCAAGGCAAGCGCCACCGCACCAACCAAAAATCGATTCATTGTCTGGCTCCTTTGTTATTTGTCTGGAGTTACCGATAAGGTCTGACCGAACCGCCAGGATTGGAGAGCACTGACCGTTGCAAGCGTTACTCCAGGGCCCATGTACAGGGTCGCCAACCTCAGTTGCGACCTCGCCCTCGTTATCGGCGCAGGAGAGCAAAGGTTTACGCGAAGAATCTGCAAGGCGAAGAACGTATTGCGATATTGAAAAGACCGTCACAAACTGGAAATGACGGGCTGGTATGCCTGAAAACGATGCCGGGCGTTCGAGGCGACGCGCCGGGGGCGCGGGCGTGGCGCTGGGCGGGCCGAATTCAAATTCCTTTGGGCGCAAGCTGCCTCGATGCACTACTCTTGGCAGTGTCACGCATGCACAAATTCCTTCTCCAACTACGCAGGGCGCTGTGGCTGGCCCTGGAGCACGACGTTCTGAACACCGCCAAAGCCGCGGCCTATTCCGGCATGCTCATGCTCTTTCCCGCGCTGGTGGTGCTCACCACCATGCTGGCCCGGGTGCCGGAAGGGACATCGCTGGTGGGCGAAATACGGCAGGCGTTTGAGCAATTTCTGCCAGCCGACTCCATGTCGCTGCTGCAAGCCTCGCTGCAGACCCGGCACATTCGTTCCAGCCAGTTGATTCTGTCCGCTGCCAGCTTGAGCATTTTTGCCGGGCTCGGCCTGATGCTCTCGTTGATGGAGGGCTTTCGGCGCGCTTACCGGCTGCCGCGCGAGTCCTGGGGCTTCGGCGGGCGGCGGATGCGGGCGCTGCTGCTGGTGCCCATCGTTCTCTTTCCGCTAGCGCTGGCAACGCTGATTCTGGTCTTTGGCCGCCAGTTTGAAGACTGGATGATCGACAACGCCGACCACGAACTGCGCCGGGCCGTACTGGTGTTCTGGCGAATGGTGCGGTGGGCAATTACCGGGGTCACCAGTGTGTCCGTCCTCGGCGCCCTCTACCACTTCGGCACCAAGCGGACAGAGCATTGGGTCCACGTGGTGCCTGGAGCCATTGCCGCGACGCTGCTTTGGTTCCCGGCCACGCTTGGCTTTGGCTGGTACGTGACGCGGATTGCCGATTACTCGATGTTCTACGGCTCGTTCGGCGCCGGGGTGGCCACCCTGGTTTGGCTCTACATCGCCATGTTCAGTGCGCTGCTCGGCGCCGAGCTGAATGGGGTCCTTTTTCGGGAACGGCAGGGCGAGGTTTCCCCGGAACCGAGTCCGAATTCAGTTTCCAGTAGTCTGTGATCGACCTCACCGACTATTGTTTCCATGGAATTGCATGATGGTAGGGGCGATGTTTGCCCATTTGCACATGTAGAATGGACCTGGCCTCTCTCCCCAAACCGGTCCCTCACCTGAACCGAGCCACATCTCTGGAGTCCTCGAATGCCGTTTGAATTGAACATGATCGAAGAACCATCGCAGCGCCGCGCCAAGATTGTCGCCACCCTAGGCCCCGCCTCCAACACCGAACCCGTCTTTCGGGACCTGGTCCGGGCCGGCGTCGATGTGGTCCGCCTTAACTTTTCTCACGGCACGCATGAAGAGAAACTTTCGCTGATCCAGATGATCCGCAAGGTCAGCCGCGAGGAGCGCAAGACCTTGTGTATCCTGGCCGACCTGCAGGGGCCGAAGATCCGCACCTCGAAGCTGAAGGATCACCAGGCCGTGCTGCTGAAGGCGGGCGGACGCCTTACGATTACCCCGCGCGAAGTGCCGGGTACCGCATCCCTGGTGGGCACCACCTTCAAGACGCTGGCTGAAAACGTGGAGCAAGGCTCCCGCATCCTGCTTTCAGATGGGTTGATCGAACTGCGCGTGCACGAAGTGGTGGGCAGCGACGTGGTCTGCGAGATCATCAACGGCGGCATGCTAGGCGAGAACAAGGGCATCAACCTGCCCGGTATTCCCGTCCGCGTCCCGTCTCTCACGGAAAAGGACACCGAAGACCTGGAGTTTGCGCTGAAGAACGGCGTGGATGCCGTCGCCGTGTCGTTTGTGCGTACCGCGGAAGACGTTCGCCTGGTGCGCAATCGCGTGGCGGCGCTGGGCGGCGAAACCTGGATTATCGCCAAGCTTGAAAAGCCACAGGCCATCGAGCATCTTGACAGCATTCTGCAGGCAGCCGACGGCATCATGGTGGCCCGCGGCGATCTCGGCGTGGAAGTTCCGCCCGAGCAGGTTCCGGCGATTCAGAAGCACATCATCCGCCGCGCCACGGAATATCGCAAGCCGGTGATCACAGCGACGCAGATGCTGGAGTCGATGATCGACAACCCGCGTCCCACGCGCGCCGAAGTTTCCGACGTGGCCAACGCCGTCTATGATGGCACCGACGCCGTGATGCTTTCGGGCGAGTCGGCTGTGGGCAAGTACCCGGTGGAAACCGTCTCCATGATGGCCCGCATCGTAAGCGATGCCGAGCGCCACATCAAGGAGCAGAGCTACACCGAATCGCGCGAGCGGCGCACCCACCTGTCGATTGCCGAAACCATTTGCGAAGCCACGGCGCACGCCGCCGACGACCTTGACCTGCGCGGCATTGCGCTGTTCACGGAGTCGGGCGTGACCGCGCGCCAGCTTTCGAAGTACCACCCGTCGACGCCGATCTTTGCGCTGAGTCCGATCGAGGTCACCATCAACCGCTTGAACCTGCTGTGGGGCACCACGCCCGTTCGCTGTCCCAAGGTGAATTCGACCGAGGCCTTGGTCGACTGCGCCGAGAGCCTGCTCGAGAAGCACGGGTTTGTTCGGCCGCGCGAGGTCATCGCCATCGTCGCCGGTACGCGGACCAAGTCCGGCTCGACCAACTTCCTGCGCCTCCATGTGATGGGTGAGCATAACCTGGAAGGCGTGCGCTTCTTCGCTCCCAAGGAAGAAGAGACGCTGCCGGATACCGACGCCGCCGAGGCGGCGCCGCCCACCAAGCCGCGGAAACCGGCTCCCCGCCCGGCCAAAACGGCAAAGAAAAAGTAAGCCCGCCAAACGGACGCAGCAAAAAGCGCCACTCCTGCAAAGGGGTGGCGCTTTTTGCTGAGGAGTGCGACGCCCCGCGCGGCATGCGATGCGTCAGATGCGTACAACGGAAGGCCTGCTTGCCCGGGAAAGCCCGTCGAAACCCGGCGATGAACATTGACCAAGATAATTCTCAAGAATTCACTTGCAATCTATTGCGGATTGCGATATACATATTGCATATTGCAATGAGGTGGAGCGAGAAAGCCCAAGCTCATTGCGGAAAGATGCAGGAACCGCGGCCGCTGAGCAGGAACAACAAACTGCTTGCTGTTCACTGTCCACTGCCCTCATGAAATTGGGAGAAAAAATCCGGTATCTGCGCGAGGTGGAGGGAAGTCTCCGCGGCCTGGACCGCGCCATGAGCCAGCAGGAACTGGTGCGGGCCATTGAGGAGAGTGGGGCGAAGCTGAGCCAGAGCTACCTATCGCAAATTGAGAGCGGGGCCCGGCCTCACCTGACCAACACGACGCGGCAGATTCTGGCTACGTTCTTCAAGGTGCATCCCGGCTACCTGGTCGACGACCCCGAGGGCTACCACCCCGAGTTGCAGAGCGAGCTGCGCAACGTGGAAGACAAGCTCGACCTCTGGCTGGTGTCGGGCGCGGAGCGGTTCCGACGCGATCCGGAGCTGAAGCAGGCGCTGCTGACCCTGGCGCGCCACGAGCGCTCGCGGGAATGCCTGTTGCTGACCGAGGCCATTCTCGAGACACCGGGCCTGATGCCGCGGCTGGCCGAGGTGCTGCGGCCGAAAAAGCAAGGGTTAGGGGTTAGGGATCAGGGATCGGACGATTCGATTCTGCAGAACGGAAATAGCAAAGGAAACCGGCAAAAACGCGCGCGGTAAGTCAAGGAGCGCATATGCATTGGGAGTCGTTTTATCTGGGTTGCTTTCTGGTGGGGCTGCTGCTGAGCGCGTTCTCGCTCCTCGGTGGGATGGGCCATTTTGCCGGTCATGTCGGCCATGTGCATGTGCCCCATGCCGGCCACATGCCACGCACGGCCGTTGGCCACGGCACGGCCCAGGGTGGAGCGGATGTCCCGTGGTGGAACGCCTTTTCGCTGATGATCTTTCTTTGCTGGTTTGGGGCGGCGGGCTACCTGCTGACGCGCTATGGCGGCTTTGTGGCGGGGTTGGTGCTGGTGTTGGCAGTCGTCTGCGGGCTGGTTGGCGGAGCGATCGTCTTCTTCTTCCTGGCGAAGGTGCTGCTGCCTCACGAGCGCGAACTCACCGCAGACGAGACGGCGATTGTGGGCGCGGTGGGACGGCTTTCCGCACCGATCCGTCCCGCGGGAACCGGCGAAATTGTCTACGAACAACTGGGCGCGCGCTGCTCTGCTCCGGCGCGCTCCGACGACGGTGGACCGATTCAAAAACAGGAAGAGGTCTTCGTCGTGCGTTATGAAAAGGGGATTGCCTACGTCCGGCGCTGGGAAGACGGAGAAGACAGCCGCTAGTTGTTAGCTGTCAGCTTTCAGCCCGTTTCAAATGCCAAAGCTAGCAGCTAGAGGCTAGCGGCTAAAAGCTGTTCTCCCGGTTGAAAGGACCGGGAACACCATGACCAACACGACCGTGCTCATAACGGATATGGCCATCCTGGTGGGAATCTTTCTGCTGGGGTTTCTGGCCAAGTTATTTCCGAGGAACGGCCGCCATAACGGCTCGAAACAGTAAGCCGCCCGCAGCGGCCGCTGTCCACTGTCAACTGTCCACTATCCACTGTTCTCTGTTCACTGACGACACACTTCCGGGCGAAAGGGCCGGAATCGCAATGACGAATGAGCTTGTTTTGATTGTTGGACTCGGAATATTGGCCCTGATCATGATCATGGGCTTGCTGGCCAGGATGTATCGCAAAGCAGGACCCAACGAGGCGTTGATTGTCTATGGTTTCCGCGGTCCCCGCGTCATCAAGGGCCACGGCACGGTGATCTTCCCCATGGTGGAGAATTGCCGCGAGCTCTCGCTCGAATTGATGAGCTTCGACGTGGCGCCGCAGCAAGATCTCTATACCAAGCAGGGCGTCGCGGTCACCGTTGAGGCCGTGGCGCAGATCAAGGTGCGCTCCGACCAGGCATCGATCCTCACCGCGGCGGAGCAGTTTTTGACCAAGACGCCGCCGCAGCGCGAAGGCCTGATTCGCCTGGTGATGGAAGGCCACCTGCGCGGCATCATCGGCCAGTTGACTGTGGAGCAGATCGTCAAGGAGCCGGAGATGGTGGGCGAGCGCATGCGCGCCACCTGCGCGGAAGACATGGGCAAGATGGGCCTGGACGTGATCTCGTTCACCATCAAGGAAGTCCGCGACAAGAACGAGTACATCTCGAACATGGGCCGGCCGGATGTGGCGCGCATCAAGCGCGATGCCGAAATGGCCACCGCCGATGCCGAGCGCGATACCGCGATCAAACGGGCCACGGCGCTGCGCGAGTCCGCAGTTGCCAAGGCGCAGGCCGACCAGGAGCGCGTAATCGCCGAGACAGCTTCGGCAACGCGCCAGGCAGAAGCGCAGCGCGACCTTGAGATCAAGAAGCAGGAATACAACGAGCAGAGCAATCGCCAAAAGGCTACGGCCGACAAGGCCTATGAACTGCAGACCAACATCATGCAGCAGCAAGTCACGGCCGAGCAGGTCAAGGTGCAGCAGGTGGAGAAAGAGGGCCAGATCAAGGTGCAGGAAGCTGAAATTCTGCGCCACGAGAAGGAACTCATCGCCACTATCCTGAAGGGCGCGGAGATCGAGCGGCAGCGTATCGAGAACATGGCCGCGGCGGAAAAGAACCGACTGACCACGGAAGCCGAAGGCCGCGCGTCGGCCATCCGGACCCAGGGCGAAGCCGAAGCCAGCATCATCTTCCAAAAGGGTGAAGCGGAAGCCAAGGCGATGAGCGTGAAGGCCGAGGCCTACCAGGAGTGGAACCAGGCCGCCGTCGTCGACAAGCTGCTGACCAACATGGCCGATGTCGTCCGCGCCATGGCCGAACCGCTGAGCAAGGTGGATCACATCACCATCGTGTCGACGGGTAATGATGACGCTGCCGGCGCCCACAAGATCACCGGCGACATGACGAGAATTGCGGCGCAGGTGCCGGCTCTTTTTGAGGCGCTCAGCGGCATGGACATCAAGCAGTTGATGTCGAACGTGAAGGCGATCAAGTCGAAGCCGGAGGAGAAGTAAGACAGCTTCCAGCCTCTAGCTCCTAGCCAGTTGGTTAGGGGCTGGAGGCTGGGCGTCGATGTTCAGGAAATCGACTCGTAATCACAAATGCTGGAAGCAACGAGAACGAGCTAGAGGCTAGCAGCTAGTAGCTGAACCAAGGAGGGACGTCATGGCACTTCTGGAGAGAGTTAGTACATTGCTTCGCGCGAATTTGAACGACCTGGTGGAGAAGGCCGAGGATCCCGAGAAGCTTCTGAAACAGATCGTGCTCGATATGGAGAACCAGTTGCTGCAGGTGAAGACGCAGGTGGCCGTCGCCATCGCCGACGAGCACTTGCTCAACAAAAAGCGCGCCGAGCAGGCGGATCTGGCGGTGGAGTGGCGGCGCAAGGCGGAGTTGGCCGTTCAAAAAGGCCACGACGACCTGGCCCGCGCGGCCTTGGAGCGTGCGCTCAGCCACGACCAGTTGACGGCGGGCTTTGCCGCGCAGGCTGATGATCAAAAATCGGAAGCCGACAACCTCCGCCAGGCGCTCCACCAGCTCGATCGCAAGCTCAACGAGACCCGCGCACATTGCGAAATGCTGGTGGCGGAGCATCGCCGCGCCAAGGTGGTGGGTCGCGCCAACAAGGCCCGTCAGGTTGTGGGCAACCAGCAGGAGAGCGCGATCGGCCGGATGAAGAGCCGCGTGCATCTGAGCGCCGCACAAAATGCCGCGGCGGGCGAAATCCTGGCTCCACAATCACTCGAAGACCGCTTCCTTGCCCTCGAGAGCGAAGATAAGGTCGAGTTGCTGCTGCAAGAGATCAAGACGCGCCAGGCGTTGCCCTAAACCCTGCCGCTAGAGCGCATTGGCGCGGACTGGCCAGGATGAACAGCGGCCTCGCATCGAGACCTCTGTGTCTGGAGGGTTTGAATTTACGTCTAACTTGTAGGTCCGCGCCACTTCCTGAGTCGGGATCTCGGGAGGGGTCAGCTATCCTTAGAGTGGGACCAATTGCAAATTGAAGATTCTTGGGCGAGCCGTTCAGCGGTTGCCGACCCTGAAACTGGTGAATGGATGCGTTCAGGTACCGCCGTACTTCCTGCTGTTTTTCTTGCAGCTACTTTTCTGCCGATCTTAAATAGCTGCTTATGCGCGCAGCAAACAACCAACACCGCAATCACGATCGCGAGCGAAGCGATCCCTGAGGCTCCTCGCCCGCAATTCGACGTGAGCGAAGAAGCGCGGCTGCAGCCGGCGGCGACTTCGCAAAATATGCCCGCTCAACCCTCTCCAAATGCGACGCCGGCTCAGGGCAGTTCGAGTTCGCAACCCGCAGATTCTACGGCCGCCGACGAGCAAACGAGCCAGCACCAAAAGGCCGAGCAGCAGCTCAAGGAGCAGGAAAAGCAGCGGGTGCTGGGCATTCTGCCGGCTTTCAATACCTCCTACCGGAGCGATGCTGTTTCGTTGACGGCGAAACAGAAGTTCAGCCTGGCTTTCCGCTCCGCGGTAGACCCGGTGACGTTTGCTGCGGCCTTTCTTGTGGCGGGCTACGGCGAGGCGGCCGATTCCGACAGCGGATTTCCCTGGGGAGTGAAGGGGTATGGCGAACGTGTGGGCACCAAATATCTCGACGCGTTCGACGGCGCCATGATCGGCAACGGGCTGCTGCCCGCCGTGCTGCACCAGGACCCGCGCTACTTTCGCCGCGGCCACGGTTCGACTGGGCACAGGCTGCTCTACGCAGCAGCCACCAGTTTCATCTGCAAGCACGATCACACCGGGAAGTGGGAGCCGAACTACTCAAACGTAGGCGGCAACATCATATCGGGAGCCATCTCGAATCTCTACTATCCGGGCAACGATTCGGGATGGGGGCAGGCCATCGGCAATGGGTTCACCGTGACGGCCGAGGGCGCCGTCGGCTCCGTTCTGCAGGAGTTCTGGCCCGACATCTCGCGCAAATTCTTCCACAAAGACCCCACCAACGGACTGGACGCCGAAGCCCGCGCCGCCGACAAGGCGGAAAAGGAAGCGAAGAAAAAGGCCAATTGAGCTGCGGCCGGAGGGGCGGCTGCGCTCTTCAATCGCAACCTGGAAGGATTTTTCCATCCGCGCTGCCGTTCAGTGGCCGAGCCAACCGGCCACACGCGCGGTCCAACTTTTCGGACTTTGGGCTGCAAGCGTCGGATTCAGCGGCAGCCGTCTGCGCGTTTTGGAGTAGACGGCGCGGGCCGGAACCGAGACGATTTCGCACTCCGGGTAGCGCAGCGCCGTCAGGTAACCGCCGTAGACGCAGCCCGTGTCGATGTTCACGGTGTTGTTGAGCCACACCGGTTCGGCCACCGGCGTATGTCCGTAGACCACCAGCGCGTCGCCGCGATATTTCGCCGCCCAGTTGACGCGCTCCGGAACGCCGAAGCGGTCCAGTTTGCTACTCGTCTGGCCGTTGACGGCAAACTTCCGCGCCTTGGCTGAGTTGCTGCCGTGCAGCCGCTCCTTCAGTCCCGCATGCGCAATCACCAGGTTGCCTTCGTCCAGGACATAGTGGCCGGCCAGTCCGTCGAGAAACTTTGCCGCCTCGGCGCGAAACTCGGCCGGTTCGCTCTCAAACTGTTCCAGGGATCGCAGCAGGCCAGGCACCACTTTGCCCCGAGTGCGACTGCGCAAGGCGCGCGCCAGCTTCACGTCCTGGTTGCCGGGAACGCAATAAGCCTGCCCGGCCCCCACCATGTGCATCACCAGGCGGAGCACCTCCGGGGTGGCGGGGCCGCGATTGGCAAGGTCGCCGGCAAAGGCCAGCTTCCTCTTCGCCGGGTGGGTGACCACAAATTCGCCGGCTTGCCAGTTGACCTCGTAGCCCAGCCTGGCCAACAGGTCAAGCAATTCGGTCAGGCAGCCGTGAACGTCTCCGATAATGTCGAAGGGGCCCATGGCACTGCTGTACGCCATTTCTTCAGCGAGTTTTCTGGCCCGCTTGCTGCGCAGCTTGCCGCGCTGGGTCTTGGATTTGGTCTGCTTTGTCGTCACCGGATGAGACCTCATTCTACAGCCTGGGGCAAGCAAGCTTCAGCGGAGCAGCGCCGTGGAAAACTCCTTTGGAATATCGGATGCGCCGTGCGGCGATCGAGCGTTGCCGCAATGGTATAGGCTGAATAATCGAGATCAGGAGAAGACATGAACAGGCGCCACTTTCTTGCCGCCGGAACCGGGGCGGTTCTCGCTTCCCGCTGGGCAGCCGCTGAATCCTTGCTCGCCGGCGCACGCCAGCCGCTTGGCCCGCAAGCCGCGACAAGCAACATCGAGACCAACCCGCGTAACGACGTGACCCGCCACCGCTTCGGCTTGAATTACACGCCTTCCCACAACTGGTGGTTCTGCTGGAACGACTGGAACACCGATCCCATCAGGCGGGATCTCGATGCCATTGCCGCCCTGGGCGCGGACCATCTGCGGATCATGTTGATCTGGCCCTTCTTTCAGCCCAACCCGGCATGGGTCAGTCCCGCGCATCTTGACCGGCTCAACGAGTTGCTGACGCTGATGGGCGAGCGCAACCTGGATGCACTCGTGACCGTTTTTACCGGCCAGCTGAGCGGCTGGCTCTTTTTACCGTCTTTTAACAAGCCGGACGCGGGCCTCTACACCGACCCCCAGATCTGGAACGCGCAAGAGCTGTTCATCCGCGAGTTGGCGCGGGTGATGAAGCCCCACAACAACATCGTCGGCTTCGATTTCGGAAACGAGATGAACACCTGCTGGAGCGCCGAACCGGTGGTGGGAGACGCGTGGATGGCCAAGATGTTCGCGCTGATGAATGCCGAGCTGCCGGGCGCGCTCCACGTCAACGGGGTCGACGAGGACCCGTGGTTCAAGCGCACCACATTTTCGCCGCGGGCATTGGCGGCTGCTCCGATGCCGGTGATGCACGTGTATCCCTACTGGAGCGGCGCGCTCAAGTACGGCGGCCCGATGGACCCCACCAGCACGCGCGAGATTGCGGCCTTCGCGGCCCTGGTGCGCTCGTATGCAGGCAGCGCGAAGAAAGCGGTGTGGGCAGGGGAGTTCAACACCTGCATTGAAGAGATGCCGGAGAAGCAGCAGGCCCAGTGGCTGGAAGCTGCCGTCACCAGCGCGGTCGAGTCGGGTGTGAGCTGGTTTACCTACTGGGACAGCCACGATGTGAATCGCAAGTTCGCCTTCAACTCGCTCGAATACTCGCTGGGGGTGCTCACCAACGATGGAAAGGTGAAAGAGCAGGGACGCGTCTTCAAGCAGCTTGCCGATGCCTATCGCGGCAAGCCGGTCGCATTCCCTTCCGCCACGCCCCCGCCGCCGCCCACCGAGCTGAATGCCGATGCGACTTGGAAGTGGATGATGGAATATCTGCACTGGAAGCCGAAGCCGTATGTGAAATAGACATGCGGCAAGCGGGAAATCGCCGCGTCCCTCCGATTTTGAAGCGTGAGGCGCATCCAAGTATCCGGTAACGAGAGACACCGGCACACACACGATCGGGAGCGGCCTTTGAAAAACCAGATTGCCGCCAATGGCCAAGAGCCGGATCAACGCCCCGCCTCGTGGATGCGAAAGTTGTTCAAGTCAATCGGCCCGGGAGTTATTACGGGAGCCGCGGACGACGATCCCTCCGGCATTGCCACCTATTCTGTGGCCGGCGCGCAGACAGGCACCGCGCTGTTGTGGACCGCGCTGGTGACATGGCCGATGATGGCCGCGGTGCAGTTGATATGCGCGCAGATTGGGATGGTCACCGGCAGGGGCCTGGCGGGCAACCTCAAACTGCGATTTCCCGCATGGCTGCTTGGGGTGGTGGTTGTGGCGTTGCTGGCGGTCAACACCATCAACATTGCAGCGGACCTGGCCGGCATGGCCGATGCGGCGCAGATGATCTCCGGCATCGACTCGCGTATCTTCGTTGTGGTCTTCGCTGTTGGCATTTCGTGGGCGACGGTGAAACTGCGCTACAGCCAGATTGCGAATACGTTGAAGTGGCTCGTTCTTGTGCTGCTGGCGTATCCCATCACGGCGTTCGTTGTCGGCGCGGACTGGAGCGCGGTGCTCCGCAGCGCGTTTATTCCGAGCATTCCGCATACCAGGGACGAGTGGGGGCTGCTGGTAGCGATTCTCGGCACCACGATCAGTCCCTATCTCTTCTTCTGGCAGGCAAGCGAAGAGGTGGAAGAAGAAAAGGCAATAGGCCGCACCACTCTGGACTTGCGCAAGGGCGCCACGCGCGAAGAGCTGCGCATGCGGCAAATCGATGTGGGGGTGGGAACTTTCTCTTCGAACATGGTGATGTTCTTCATCATCCTCACCACCGCCGTCACACTGCATCGGCATGGGCTTACGCACATTGAGACCTCGCGCCAGGCCGCGGAAGCGTTGCGCCCGCTGGCTGGCAACTTCGCTGCGGCGCTGTTCACGGTCGGCATTGTGGGAGTGGGTCTTATCGCCATTCCCACGCTTGCCGGGTCGGTGGCGTACGCGTTTGCCGAAACGCTGAACTGGCGTCAGGGCCTTGACCGGAAGATGCGGCAGGCGCGTTCGTTCTATGCGGTCCTGTTGCTGTCGACAATGGCCGGAGTGGTGCTCGATTTCGCCGGCATCAACCCGGTGAAGGCTCTCTACTGGACCGCCGTGATCAACGGCCTGTTGGCGCCGTTTCTCCTGGTGGCGATACTGATCGTGGCCTCCGACAAGAAACTGATGCAGAACCAGCCCGCATCGCGGCTGCAATGGGTGGTGGTGTTACTGACCACTGTTGCGATGTTTGGCGCGGGCATCGCCATGTTCATTGTGTAGCGGGGAGCGCAGGGCAACCGCATGAATTAATGAGGATTCGGTCACAGTTTCACAGTTTCACAGCCAAAAAAGTGGCAAATTTGTGTTTTTGCCCCTTTATGTGAGAATAAACCATTTGTTTTCAGTTTGTTATGAAAAATCCAGATGCACCAAAACGAAAAATCGAAAACAGAAAAAGCTGTATTGGATCATCTGGCGATCGGGCATTGCGGGCCGCGGGCTCCGGACTCCAGTTTGATTGCTTCTAGACTTGAATTCAAGTTAGCAGAATCGTCGAAATAATAGGCAAAGACGTTCATGCGATTGCCAAGCTCGTGAGGGTTCTATTCACGCCGCGTGCGCGCTTTTCCTCGTATACTTCCACACGCCGTATGCCAGGCCCAACACCACGACTCCCGCGTAGACCCATAGAATCGTAGTCGACCAGCCAGCAACCGATTGCCGCCAAACCCTGACGATGTGGTGGCCGTAGGTCACTCCCAGCCACGCCAGCACCCCATAGCGCAGCACGCGCGCCAAGCCGAAGGACCACAGGAATTGCACGCGCGGCACGCCAAACGCCCCGGCGGCCAGCAGAAACGGCATGAGCGGGATGGGGGGCGGCAACAGCGCCGCGATGGCGACGAACAGGATGCCATGGCGCTCTGCCCAGCCTGTGATGCGATCGACAAGCCGGTGCGAAGCGTGCCGGTTCAGGGCCGCCGCGCCGCCTTTGCGGCCAGCGCCCCAGGTCAGATAGCCGCCGATCAGTGAGCCGGCAACGGCCCATGCCGCAAAGGACGCCCCGATCCATGTGGAGTTGTATTTTTGGGCTGCAAGAAACAGCAGCAACAGGTCGGTGGTGCCGGGGACAGGCAGCGGGATCATCGATGAGTCGACGATGGAGATTCCGAACAGGCCGATGCCGCCAAATCCAGCGAGCCAATGGAGAAGATGCGAACTCGACGAAGGCGAGCTGGATTTGGCGATAAGATGGCCGGCAGTTTGGGAGAGCAATTCCTGATCACCTTCGGTTGAGATTTGGCCTTTCGTTTCATCTTGCTGTTCAGCCTCGCCGATTCACTGCTGCGCAACTTCCACTTGGTTGGATGCGGATCGTGCGCTTGCCAACCGCGGGCAGCCCCGCGGTGGATTCGCGCATCGAAATCCGCGCTCTGCGGCCGATCTCCACATGTCCTTGTCGGGTAGCGCGGCAACGCTTGATGCGGGCAACGAGGGCCGTTGAGCCGGCATCCGATTGACCGAAGTTCAGCAGGCGCGTCACGGGTGAGGCCGACGTGTAGCACGTCTGATCGCACACCTTTGCGGCGCCTGAATTGACCCAACATGAGGAGTCGTATCCATGCCGGAAAAAACCCGCTCCAGTCAGCAGGGAATTCATCATAACGAAACAACTACAGTCAGCGGCGATGCGCTAGGCAACGCCGGAGAGCTGCACCAGCAGGCGGGCGGCGCGCACCCTCCGCAGACCACGCAAACCGGCGTCGTGGTGGCCGACGACGAAAACTCGCTGCGCGCCGGAGAGCGCGGCCCCACGCTGCTGGAAGATCATCTGCTCTTCGAGAAAATCCAGCACTTCGATCACGAGCGCATACCGGAGCGCATTGTGCATGCGCGCGGCTTTGGGGCGCATGGAGTGTTTCAACTGACCGAGCCGCTAACGGGGATCTCCCGCGCTGCCATCTTTAACGAGGTTGGCGTGGAGACGCCGGTCTTTGTGCGCTTCTCAACCGTTGCCGGCAACGAAGGATCCACCGACCTGGCGCGCGATGTGCGCGGCTTCGCGGTCAAGTTCTACACCAGGGAGGGCAACTGGGACCTGGTCGGCAACAACATCCCTGTCTTCTTCATTCAGGACGCCATCAAATTTCCCGATCTCATCCACTCGGTAAAGCAAGAGCCCGACCGGGGCTTTCCGCAGGCTGCCACGGCGCACGACAGCTTCTGGGACTTCGCTTCGCTCATGCCTGAATCGACGCACATGCTGATGTGGGCCATGTCCGATCGCGCCATTCCACGCTCCTTCCGCATGATGGAAGGCTTTGGCGTGCACACGTATCGCTTTGTGAACGAAGAGGGCAAGTCGACCTTCGTCAAATTCCATTGGCGGCCAAAGCTGGGCATGCAATCGGTGGTGTGGGATGAGGCGCTCAAGATCTCAGGCGCCGATCCCGATTTCCATCGCCGCGACCTGTGGAACGCCATCAACGAGGGCAACTTCCCGGAGTGGGAGCTTGGGGTGCAGCTTTTTGACGAAGAGTTCGCCGATAGCTTCGACTTCGATGTGCTCGATGCCACGAAGCTGATTCCGGAAGAGGTGCTGCCGCTGCGCATCGTGGGCAAGATGGTGCTCAACCGCAACGTCGATAACTTCTTTGCGGAGACCGAGCAGGCGGCCTTTTGCGTCAAGAACGTCGTGCCGGGCATCGACTTTAGCAACGACCCGCTGCTGCAGGGGCGTATCTTCTCTTACAAGGACACGCAGTTGTCGCGCCTCGGCGGCGTCAACTTCGAGCAGATTCCGGTGAACGCGCCCAAGTGCCCGGTGATGCACTTCCAGCGCGACGGCCATATGCAGATGAGCCTGCAGAAGGGCCGCGTCAACTACTCGCCCAGTTCGCTCGAAAAAGAGACGCCGCGGCAGGACCAGCGCCAAGGGTTCACCAGCTTCGCGCAGCCTCTGGCGAGCTTTGCGGAGGCCCGCGACGGCCACAAGATGCGTATTCGTGCCGCTTCGTTCGCGGATCACTTCTCTCAAGCGCGCCAGTTCTTCTACTCACAGACCGAGCCGGAGCAGAATCACATTGTCTCGGCTTTCATCTTCGAACTGAGCAAAGTGGAGACCAAGGCCGTGCGCGAGCGGATGGTGGCGCAGCTCGCCAACGTGGACCCAAAGATCGCCAAGCGCGTGGCCAGCGGCCTGGGCCTGCGGGGGGAGATCGCGCCCTTGGAGACGACGGTGAAGGTCCGCACCGACCTGGCCACGTCGCCTGCGCTCAGCATTCTGGGCAGGGCGAAGAAGACGCTCGAAGGCCGCAAGATCGGCTGCCTCATCGCGGATGGAACCGATGCGGCCGTATTGAGCGGGCTCAAGGCGGCGGCAAAGAAGTTCAAAGCGGACTTTGCCGTGGTGGCGCCCAAGGTGGGCGGAGCGGTGTCGGCGGCCGGCAAAACGATCGAAGCAGATTTTCAGCTTGCCGGCGGTCCTTCGGTGCTCTTTGACACGGTGTTTGTGGCTGTTTCGGCGGAAGGCGCGCAGGCGCTGCTGAAAGAAGCCGCGGCGGTGGCCTGGGTCCACGATGCTTTTGCCCACTGCAAGGTGATTGGCGCAACCGCCGAGGCCAAGCCGTTGCTGGACGCGGCCGGAGTTGAGGCGGACGAAGGCGTGCTGGTCGGCGAGGAAGCAAATGCGTTCCTCACCGCGGCAGCGGTTGGCCGGGTATGGGATCGCGAGCCCAAGGTGAGGACCGTCTACTGACCGGCAGCGGCAAGCAAGAATGGGCATAAAAGGGCGCTTCCGCTGGAGGCGCCCTTTTTCTGCGCCCGCGGCATTATCCTCAGTACAGCCCCATCCATGTCCGACTTCGCACAGACCGTCAAGCAACAGGCCGACATCGTCAAGGTGATCGAGAGCTACATCCGGCTGCGCAAGGCCGGAGCGCAGAACTACTCGGGTCTTTGCCCCTTCCACAAGGAAAAGTCGCCGTCGTTTTCGGTCCATGCGGTGCGCCAGTTCTACCACTGCTTTGGGTGCCACGAGTCGGGAGACGTCTTCAGCTTCGTCGGCAAGATCGAGAACGTGAGCTTTGTTGAAGCCGTCAAGATCGTCGCCATGAAGTGCGGCATCCCCTTGCCCAAGCGCGAGTTTTCCTCCCCGGAGCAGGCTGCGGAGGCGCGCCAGCGGGGCAGGCTGCTCGACCTGCACGAAGCGGCCACCGCCTGGTTCGAGGAGCAGTTGCGCGGGCCGGAGGGGGCATTGGCGCGCGAATACCTGGCCGGGCGAGGGCTCACCCCCGAAGGCATCAAGGCCTTCCGCATCGGGTACGCGCCGGACAGCTTCAACGCGCTACGGGACCGGCTGAGCGGGATGGCAGACGGCGAAGCGCTGCGGGCGAGCGGCCTGTTTGGGGCGAAAGAACAGGAAGACGGCACGCAGGGGCACCTCTACGATCGCTTCCGCAAGCGCATCATGTTCCCGATCCACAACGAGAGCGGGCGGGTGATCGCCTTTACCGCGCGTACGCTCGAAACCGGCGAAAAGGCGGGGCCCAAGTACCTGAACTCGCCGGAGACGCCGCTCTATACCAAGGGATTGGTGCTGTTAAACCTGGACAAGGCGCGGACGGCCATCCGGCGCGACGAGTTTGCGCTGCTGGTCGAAGGGCAGATGGACTGTATCTCGGTGTTTTTGCGCGGCATCCAGAACGTGATTGCCACCAGCGGGACCGCCTTCACAGAGCAGCAGGTGGCGCTGCTGCGCCGGCACACCTCGAACGTAGTGGTCAACTTCGATCCGGATACGGCCGGGGCCAACGCAGCAGAGAAGTCGATCGCGCTACTCACCGAAGAGGGTTTCACCATCAAGATTGTCACGCTCGACGACGGCCTCGATCCGGACCGATTTATCCGCGAGCGCGGGGTTCCGGCGTATGTGGCGGCGCTGCGCGGGGCGCGCCGCCAGTCGGACTACCTGATCGAGCGGGCGCGGCAGATGTTTCCCGGCGCCAGCGCGGAGCAAAAAGTGAAAGCGATGAACTACCTGCTGCCGCACATCCGCCGCATGCCGGAGAGGCTGGCGCGCGACCAGTTTGCTGGGGACGCCGCACAAAAGCTCGGCATCGATTCGGCTGTGTTGCGCGAGGAACTGCGGCAGGCGGCGCTGCGCCGGCGCGACCACTTGGAGGTCCGCACGACGGCGCTGAACGAGGTGGAGCGCGTACTGC
>Ga0181516_10001143_pt1 | contig 21001 bp, 14 predicted proteins | sample PEATcosm2014_Bin_25_FD_121104 | JGI IMG/M metagenome (GOLD analysis project Ga0181516, IMG submission 121104) | Peatland microbial communities from MTU Mesocosm Facility, Houghton, MI, USA - PEATcosm2014_Bin01_10_metaG | ecosystem: Environmental > Terrestrial > Soil > Wetlands > Peat | place... | reverse complement strand
TGGCGACGATCAACAGCGCTGGAAATGCGCAGTTCAATGGGACTTTGCAGGTAGGCGGGGCATCGACATTTGTCAGTACTCCGACGGTGAAGAACCAGACCGACGCAGAGATTGACTCGACGCTTTGGGCGGGATTGACGGCCAGTCAAAAGGAGTCGTTCATATACAAGGACTGGAATGGCAATAGCCAGTGGTACATGGTCAAAGATCAATACAACAACTGGGCGTTGAACTCGGGAACCGGCGGAATAGATAGCTTCAAGGCATATCAGAGTACAAATTCCGGCGATACATATATCAATACGTCAAATTCTTCAGGAGTGGTGCGCGTCAATTATGAGCCTGGATCAGGAACAGCATTCAAGGTTTACGGTGGCAGCAATAGCATAATCTATGCCAGTTTTACAGGAGCGACGGCGATACAGCTTCCAGGGCTGGCGGCGGGCAGCGGCCATAGCTGCTTACAAATCGATAACTCAGGATATATTACTAACACCGGCGCAACCTGCGGGACGGGAAATACAAATGGAACAGTCAACGTGGGAACCAGTTTAGCGCTGGCGTATTACCCTGGAAACGGAACGGCTATATCTCCACTTTCACCTACGCAGGCGTGGAGCAGTTTGTTTTCGACAACGGGTCTCAATTCATCCTGTGCAGCACTTACAACAAATGCCAGTGGAACTTTGACCTGCTCGAGCTATACGCCAGCCGGTGCGCTGGCAAATCTCGGCGGCCTGCCGACAACAGGTGGAACAATGAGCGGACCTCTTGCCTTCAGCGGTTCTGGAACAGCCGCGACCACGTTGGGGAATCTTGGCGGCGCTCCGCTCACAGGGACAGGAACCTCAGGGACCTGGCCGATCAGTGTTGCCGGCGGAGCTGCGCTGGACGTGCCTTTGGCGGGAGGAACGATGAGCGGCCCACTTTTGAGCGATCTGCGCCGAAATGGTAGTAACTGGTACGACGTACGTTCTATGGGCGCGGTGTGCAACGGGACATTGACCTCGGGGGTATGGAGCGGGACGGATGACACGGCGGCATTTCAAGCGGCAATAGCTGATATCTATGGATCGACAATTGAATTGCCGCCGAGTATTTCCAGTTACTGCTCAATTCAGCCTGGTTTGTCCTCCGGGCAAGCTGCATTAACTGTGCAGCCGTCTCAGTTCACAATTATGGGGCAAGGCGGCTACGTAAGCCGCCTGGTGGACGAAACGGCGACAAATTCGAATACAACAGTATTCAATGCTCCATTGCTGCAGATTGGAACGCCAACTACGGGTCTCATGCATGGAACCAATTTGAAAGGATTCCAGCTTTTTGGAGCAACTAATGTCAGTTATCCAAACGGAATGCTGGAGATGTATCAGAACAATCTTAGCACCTTAAATGACATTGTGTTGATTATGGGACCGGGTGCAGTAAATTCATACGGGATCAAAAACATTGCCCCCGGATCTCAGCTTTGGGGGGAGATGCGATTTGAGAATGTCAGCGTGTATGGCAATAATGCAACGCCAACAGGAAACACTGGAAATACCTGCATTTCTCTACAAGCTTCCTCGGGGAATACGGACTTTATCGATTCCAATGTGGAAAATTGCTATGTAGGTGTGGACTTTTCCGGAAGCGACGGCACACCTATTATGAGTTGGGTGGGCGGTCATACGGAGAGAATTCCTTCGGCGGGCAACATTAACGTACAGGGCGGAACGGCTTTTCGCATCCGGCAGGCAATGCTGCAATTGACCGGCACCGATGTTGAATCAGGGATGATATATCTGGATGGATCGTCGGTAAACGGCAACATCGCGGTTGGCTCGGCAGGGGAATATTATTCTGTTCCGATTGTCGACAATGGAGTGGGCAATCAAATGCATGTTACCTCGGGACAGGCCTATGCGCAGCAGTCCCTGAATCTCGACGGCGGAGAGCAATACCGGACGCCAACTATGACGCCCGATCCGTTATTTCTTGTTTCCGGCTCGGCAGGATGGACCGCCAGCAGTTCGAATGTCACGGTGAAAACGATATCTCTTACATCGCCGGGGGCAAAAGCAGGACAAGGAATTCAGATACAATCGCAAGACACGACGAGTTATGCGTATGTCACAACGCCGGCGCTGACTCCAAATACGGATTACGAATTGGTGATGGTGCTTTATTATTCGCCTGGGACGACAGCAAATCAAGTCAGCGTATACGATACGCAATCCGGCACAACCATTTATACAGCATCGGTGCAGCCGACGATGGCGCTTCCAGTAACATTTGGCAACGACGCATATCGCGTTTTTCGCGCCTGGATTCCGGCCAGTTCCAACGTAACTACATGGCAGATTCAAGTTCAGCCGTCGTTGACGGTTGCCAACAATCCCGCGATCTTGACTTATCTTGGACTCAATCCATCGAGCACGACGATGTCAAGCGCATATATGTCTGTTTTGGGGAGTGCAACGGCGAATTGCACCAGCGCGACGTCCTACTCGTCATATCTTTCAGCTACCTGCGCATTGTCGGGCTGGGGATCAGGAACTGCAAATACCGCAACGGCAACGTGGACCTTACCGGCGACGGCCTATCCAACGGGCGCCTTTGTTCGCATGAAGGTGACTTCCGACGCAAATTCGGTGGTGCCGTCCTGCACATTTGGGCAATTCAAGGTTTTTTTTCCAGTGAATACTTCCGCGGAATATAACATTCCGCTTGGATTCTGGCCGCGGCAATTCAGTTGCATTGACCAAGGGGGTTCGGTTTCCGATCCGAACGACATGGTGATTTCGCAAGTCAGTGTTGTCCCGATTTATCAGAATGGCGTAGTTCCCGTAACGACACCGAACGATGGCAAGGTAGTTACCGCAGTTACGCCGGATGGAGTACAGCAGAGATCTGTGATCTCCCAATTCAATGGCGCGCCTGTGCCGCCATCGGCATCTCTGCTCGGCACGAATTCCGCCGGCCAATTTGTAGCTGGTCCAACCTCGCCAATTCTTGTCAGCCAAGGAGGCACCGGAGCTGCAACGTCATCCGCGGCACTGACAGCGCTGGGAGCGCAAGCAGTTTTACCCGGTGTAACTTCCGATAGCAACAATGGAATTGGAATTACGGGGAATGTATCATCGAAAACTTTAAACGGGTGGCAGCGCAATGTCTGCTCCTATTCTTCATCGACCTATCCGACACACGGCGATCAGGTGCGAGCTTGCATAGCCGATGCGATTGCGGCAGGCGGAGGTGTCTGCGATTCACGGTGCATAGAAGGCACGACGAATAATACAACAGGGATTTTGCCGATAGAAATCGGCAGTCCGACAGCGAAAGTAATTTGGCAGTTACCTGCAACGGGCAGTTTAACGGTAACACAGAATGGGACGAATCTGCCTACGCCTTCGGCACCAGGATTGAGCGGAAGCACGACAAGCGGGACGCTGCCTGCGGGGACTTACTATGTGGAGATCGCCTATAAGAGCGGCGGCGGACACAGCATGGCGTCGGCTGAGGCTTCGGCCACGCTGAGCGCAGCGGGAACTTTGACGATCGCATCTCCGGCACCGACAGCTTATTCCTACTCGTACGATGTTTACGCATCCACAGCGAGCGGAGCTGAAACATGGCAAGCGAATTGCTTGATCGGGCAGCCTTGCACAATTGGCGTGGCCTATCCAGGAACGCTGGTTTCAGGTTACGAAACGGCGCCGACAGCGGCCAATGGAGTGCCAGCCATCATTGTTCATAGCGGCAAGGGAAGCGGAATTATCTCTGACGCCAGCGGCAGCGGATATCGTTTGCAGCCAAATTCCACGATGAATGTTTCGAATGAGATTGCCACTGAAGACATAGGCAGCGTAGTTCTCAATAACCTTTATCTTGGAGATTGGTCCGAACTGGGAACGGTGACTGACTCTCTTGTTTTGCTACAGGATCAATTTTCCGGAAGCAGCGTGAATAACATCTGGGGAATCTGTCTTCCTGGAGCGCCTCTGCTCAAGATCAGACAGTCGAATGATGTTACATGGGACAACTTGGTTTTTTCTGGCGGCAATCAGGCCGGGTGCAGCCCGATGATGTCGCTTGATAGCCGGCATGGCTTTGGTGATGTTGCGGATAACACCGACAATTTGACTTTTCACAATTTGAACCTGATCTCGCCGGGGCAGAATGCAACCATGCTTCAAATCAAGGGCAATGCATACGGAACGGCGATTGGTGGGGTAGCGGCAAATATCTCACTGGAGACTCCATCGTTCGAGAATGCCTACGCCAGTTCAAATGTGACGATGATGGATGTGCGCGATACGGTGGGGCTGTCGGTGGCAAATCCGTCGTTTCAGTACTTAGGGGGAACAGGGATAGCCGCATTGAAACTGAGTGAGGACAACCCCTGCATGACGCAGCGGATCAGGATCTCCGATGCCAGGATGGTGGCTCCTCCGGGAGTAATTCTGGTAAACGATACGATCAGTCCGGAGACAATCATTCCGAATTCGACCGGATGGGTGAATGCGAATCCGAGCTATCTGTTCGGATCGAATCCCAACGCGGGGTGCACCGCAGATACGACGAATTATGTGCGCAATGTTGCGACGAACACGGACATGAATTCCGCTGTACCGTATGCGGTTTCAGCCAACGGACCGACGACGATCGCTGGTACAAATGCTGTGCAGAATCCTGGGTTTGAGGGAGGCGGATCCAACGGGACAGGAACCTCTTGGACATCGGCGTGCCAAGGCGGGGGGAGCTGCACTTATGCCATCAACAGCTCGATTTATCACTCGGGGGGGCACAGCCAGAGCGCAACGCTTGCTACTACAACGGGCTCAATATTATTAGAGAGCGCGCCTTTCAGCGTGGTTCAAGGCAATACTTATGTGCTTTCGTTCTGGGCAAGGAACGACGGCACAAGCGGATTGCAACTGAATGCGACGGTCACGAATACTTCGTCGACGCTGTATTGCGGGTCTCAGACAGAATTACTGACGGCTACGTGGAAGTATTTCAACATTCCATGCACGGCGCTGGCGACGGGCTCGGACGCGGAGGTGCTTTTCTACACGGCGACGGCAGGCGGCACGTCGGGCGAAGTTTGGATCGACGATGTGTTCTTTGCTGGGACGGCGACGCCCATCAACCCTGGGTTTGGGACGGCGGCGCAGCTATCGAATACATCCGCCGTCTGGAATGCCAACCAAGTTAATGGAGCAAATGTACCTGTCTCGGCAGTCATGCTTGGGACCAATAGCAGCGGGCAACTTGTGTCGGCGACGGGTGGAGTAGGAACTGTCAACTCGGTCACGTTTACGGGCGATGGAACGGTGCTATCGAGTACGCCGAGCGGCGCGGTAACAAGTTCGGGAACGGTGACGGCGGCACTTGCGAATGCCGCGCAGAATACGGTTTTAGCCGGCCCGGCAAGTGGAGGAGCGGGGGCACCTAGTTACCAGGCGGCACCCGCCATCGCAGTTACGAATATGACTGGGACTGGGGCTTTCAATACTACCGGCAGCGCGGCGACCGCTTCCGCGCTTGCCGCTACTCCCGCCCAGTGCAGCAGTGGGCAATACTCGACGGGCGTCACCGCGACAGGTACCGCGAATTGCGCCCAGGTCGCGTACTCACAACTTAGCGGCACACCCACATTCACCAGCAGTACAACCACCTTTGCCAACAATAGCGCGAACACCGACTTTGTCCTGATTGAACCGGGAATCAGTGGCACTCCAGAATCTGGGGGCTTGGAATTGGCAAGTGCGACGGGTACCCCCGAGTTCCTTTTTGAGGAGGACACCAGCTACGATCTCAAGATTCATGACAGCGGCGCAACCACACCCGCGGATGTATTTACCGCATACGTAAACGGCCAAACCAGCGTCAACAGTCAAGGCACGGCGGCCGTAGCGATCAACAATACATCGACAGGTGGCACGGGCGGATTGGCGGTTTATGAAGGCGGCTCGAATTACAATACTTTGGCTTTCAGCGTAGGCGCGGCTGGATACACCAAAGTGACTGCATTGGCAGGAACGGGACACCGCTGTGTTTATGCCGATGCCTCTGGCGGTCTCAATGTTGAAACATCGGACTGCAGCAGTAGCTCCGGTTCTGGAACCGTTACCAGTGTCACGTTCACCGGCGATGGCACAGTATTGTCTTCCACACCCACTGCAGCAGTGACAACTTCTGGAACGGTAAGCGCGTCGCTGGCAAACGCGGCGCAAAACTCAGTATTAGCGGGACCGGCATCAGGCGGAACGGGCGCACCAAGTTACCAGACGGCACCTACGATCAGCGCGGCGAATATGACGAATTTCCCTACGCTGAATCAAAACACAACTGGCACGGCGGCGAATCTCTCCGGCACACCGGCATTGCCGAATGGCACGACAGCAACGACGCAGGCGGCAGGGGATAACTCGACAAAACTGGCTACGACGGCCTATGACAATTTAGCCATGCTGTCGCCACAGTGGCTTCAGTACCTCGGGAATGGATCAGGCGGCTCTAACACAACCGCAAGCGGCAATATGTCTGGCGAATATATCTACGTCAACTTTACGGTGCCTTACGGAAATACAGTGACCGTGAATAGTTCATCGGGATTGACAATTCACGCGACGGGAACATGCACGATAGCCGGGACAATCAATGCTTATGCTGGAGCGCCAAGCGCGGCTTACGGCGGCAGTAGCGGCGGCGGCGGCGGCGGCGGTACAGCGGCGGGAACGGCGGCATCGAATGTCTATGCGATGCTGGGTTCTTCCGCTTCGGTGGCTCCGGGCGGTACGGCTGGCGCGGCAAGCGGCGGCGCGGGTGGTACTGGTAGCTCCGCTTCCGCGACCACATGGCAGAAGATTTGGACGAATGCGAATCCAACGGACGGGCTTTACATGACAGGCACCAGTGGTGGCCAAGGCGGCAGTAGCGGCGGCGCGGGCGGTAATGCCGGGGACGCAGTGAACTTGACTTGCGGGGCGATCACCGGCACGGATGGGACACATACCGGCACGATCAACGTGAGCGGACAACCGGGAACTCCGGCGGCGACGAACTCGACAGGTTCTGGCGGCGGCGGCGGCGGCGGCACGGTAATTCTGTCAAGCCAGAAGGCGGTTAGCATATGGCCGACGATTTACACGGCAGGCGGTCCGGGTGCTTTGGCGACGGTTCCGCAAGCGCTGGGGGTGGGTGGAACCTGCACGACGCAGCCGAAGGCGACTTTGGGAGTGACATCCGGAGCGTTGAACGGCACTTGCACGGTGGTGCAGACGGGGGCTGGTTGCGGCACGGGAACGGGGTTGACCTGGAGCGTGGTTGGCGGCGGCGGAACACTGGGAACGGGCACCGTGAATCCGACATGGAGCGGCGGGGCGCTGGCATCATGCACAACGACGGCGGGTACGTCGACTGGCTACACTGCGGCGACTTACACGACTTCTGGCACGGGAGGCGATGGCGGAGCAGGCTGGTACGCGGAGTTTGCAGGCTGGTAAATGGCAGGAATGCAAGAACGATCATCTGGTTTGTCGAACCGAAATGGGGGATCCGTGGCGGAAGAGTTGGAGGACGGGACGGCCGTTGCGGAGGAGTGGCTTGACAGCCTGGTAGAACTGGGCGCCGAGGAACTGGAACGATTTGGGAGGATTCTGGATCGACGCCCGGCAAGCCTGCGAGGACGGACCGTTGGGATGGCGCTGGCAGAGCGGCTTCTGCTGGTAAGGACTCGGGAAGGGTTCACCGCGCCGCTGAAGGCGAATGCGGCGCAGCGAGCCTTTGAACGGCGGCGGGGGGAACGGAATATCGTTCTGAAGGCGCGGCAGATGGGGCTGACGACCTGGGCCGCGGCGCGTTTTTTTTTGAAGACTATTACCCGACCGGGGACTTTGACGCTGGAGGTTGCGCATACGCAGGAGGCGGCCGAGGAGATCTTCCGGATCGTACACCGGTTTGTAGACTGGCTGCCGGAGGAGTTGCGCGAGGGAGCGTTGCGGACCTCGCGGGCAAATGCGCGGCAGATTGTCTTTCCGGAGATTGACGCGCAGTACCGGGTGGTTTCAGCAGGGGAGCGGAATGCGGGTCGGGGATTGACGGTGCAGAATCTGCACTGCTCAGAGCTGGCGCGGTGGCCGGGCGATTCGGCGGAGACGCTGGCTGGACTGCGGGCGGCGATGGCTCCGGGGGCTGAGTTGATTCTGGAGTCAACGCCGGACGGAGTGGGTGGATGCTTCCACGAAGAGTGGCAGAAGGCCGGAGAGACGGGGATGGTGCGGCACTTTTTCCCGTGGTGGATGGAGCGGCGGTACCGAGCCAAGCCAGTGGATGAGGCGAGCCTGACGGAGGAAGAACGGGAGTTGATGGTCCGCCATAGGCTGGATCAGGGACAGATTGGCTTTCGGAGGCAGATTAGGGCGGATTTTCGTGGGTTGGCACGGCAGGAGTTTGCCGAGGACGAAGAGAGCTGCTTTCTGGCCAGCGGGGATTCGGTCTTTGAACTGGCGGCGATTGAGGCACGATTGGCGACGATTGCGGCCCCAGTGGAGGTGCGGCGGAATGGGGAGCTGGAAATCTGGCTGCCGCCGTTGAAGGGCAAGCAATACATGGTGGCGGTGGACCCGGCTGGCGGCGGAAGCGAGGGAGACTACTCGGCGGCACAAGTGCTGGATCTGGAGACGGGATTGCAGTGCGCGGAGTTTGCCGGGCATGTGGGCGGACTGGAACTGGCGTGGCTGATGACGTCGCTGGCGACTGAATACAATCAGGCGTGGCTGGTGGTGGAGAGAAACAACCACGGCAGCGGAATTCTAGCGCTGATTGAGACGGCTTGCGGCTATGTGCGAATTTACAAACAGGGCGGGCAGGCGGGTTGGCTGACGACTTCAATGAGCCGGCCGGCGGCGCTGGGACGGCTGGACGCGGCATTGGTGGAGCATCCGGAGAGATTTCAGAGCCGCAAGCTGCTGGCGGAGTGCCGGAGCTTTGTGCGCCGGCCGGACGGCGGATCGGGTGCGCGGCCGGGAACGCATGACGACCGGGTGATGGCGATGGCGATCGGGCTGGGGGCGCGGGCGGAGTTGCTGGGAAGGGGCAGCAGACAGTGAACAGTTGTCAGTTGTCAGTTGTCAGTTGTCGGTTCACTGTACGTTGATTTAGGTGGGCGTCAAGGGGAATCATCACTTTCGTTTGCCTCAATCGGTCAGGTTAAGCTTCGGAACAAAAGAACTGACAACTGACAACTGTTCAGTGACCACTGCACTTCGTGGTCTCAGCGCTTAGAATTCGATAGGGTATCCAGAAAAGGCGGGGAGCGAAATTGGCGGTTCTGGCGGTGCAGCATATCCGGCGGATGCGGGGCGGCGCGCAAGGCCAGTTGATGCTGGGCGCGGACGGGCACGTTTATGTGGTGAAGTTCCAGAACAACCCGCAGCATACGCGGGTGCTGGCGAACGAGTTTCTGGCCTCGCGGATTGCATTGGCGGCTGGGTTGACCGCTCCTGAGGCGGTTCTGGTGGATGTATCAAGCTGGCTGGTGGAGAATACGCCGGAGCTGGAGATGGATCTGGGGAAGACGCGGATTCGGTGCCAGCCCGGACTGCAATTCGGATCGCGGTTTGTGGGCGGGCTGATGCCGGGCCAGGTGGTTGATTACCTGCCGGAGGAGCAGATGACCGCGGTCAGGAACCTGGACGAGTTTGCCGGCATTCTGGCGCTGGATAAGTGGACTGGAAACGCCAATGGGCGGCAGGCGGTCTTTGCGCGCAAGCAGCGGGAGAGACGGTACCGGGCGGTCTTCATCGACTACGGGTACTGCTTTCACGCCGGGGAATGGAGATTTGAGGATATTCCACTGCGCGGGGTTTACTATCGCAACGATGTCTACCGGGAGATTGCCGGGTGGGCGGCCTTTGAACCGTGGCTGACACGCCTGGAAACGATGGCGGCAGAGACAGTGTGGGCGGCGGCCAGCGAGATACCGCCGGAGTGGTATGGCGGCGATCTGAGTGAGATGGAAGCGCTGGTGGAGAAACTGTTGGCGCGGAGAGGCCGGATTCGGGAGCTGATTGTGGAATTCGCGCGGTCGGATCGGAAGCCATTTCCAAAATGGGTGGAGATGAGAAAAGATGGAGAGAAAGAGGGTTGGAAAGAGGAACGGTGGGGGACTAACATGGGGGGAGTGAATTGAAGGGCGGGTATCAGCTTTCAGCCTTGGCTGGTCAACAGATAGCTGAGGGCTGAGAGCTAACAGCCAGGAGCTTTGCCAGATCGATGAATAGTGGAAGCCAGCGGCGGGCATGCGAATTTCGACTGCTCCGGTATGTGCCGGATGCGGTCCGGAATGAGTATGTGCATATTGGGGTGATCCTGCGGGAACAAGGAAGCAGCGAGGCGGCCCAGGTGCGTTTTACGCGCGACTGGCGCCGTGTACACTGCCTTGATCCCGCGGCCGATACGGCGCTGCTGGAGGGGATGGAGAGCGAGTTGCGGAAACGCTTTGAGGCCGAGCCGGATGGAAGTTTGATGAGGCTGCTGAGTGAATCGCTCTCGTTGAGTGTGCAGATGACCGAGCCCAAAGCCTATCTGGCGGAGAGCCTTCCGGCGGGTGTGGAAGAGTTGATGCGACTTTATGTAGAGCCGCCGCCCAGGGAACGTGTGCCTCGATTGAGTGGGCGAGCGGCGATCCAGGCGAGGATGCGGACGGAGTTTGAGCGGGCCGGCGTTTGGGATTTGCTGAGAAAGAAGATTGCGGCCTCGGAATACACGCGACCAGGGGATCCGCTGCGGATTGATGCCGGTTATAGGCCGAATGGATTGATTCGCATGTTTCATGCGGTGAGCCTGGAGCCGGGTGTGGAGATGGCCAAGGTTTTGGCATTTTCTTCGGCAGGGTTGAGAATTGGCGTAGAACGAGTGGAGAAGGCGCAACTGGAGTTGACCGCGGTGATTGAGCCCGCATTGAAGCTAGGAGCGACCGACGAAGAGCCGGAGCGGCTGGAGATGTATCGCTTTGGAGTGGAGACAATGGAGGAGCACCAGATACGGGTGCTGACGACCTCCGACCTGGGACGTGTGGCGGAGACGGCGCGACGGGAGTTGCGTGTGTGATGGCAGTAAAGAGTGAGAAGTGGCTTGTTTGCTGTTGGTTTTTAATTGTTTCTGGCTCAAAAGAATTTTGGTGAAAGTTTGCAGATAGTTTCCAGAGTTTGTAGTAGGATCGATTTTGTAAGTGGAAATCTTGTAACTGATGGCTGAGAAGTTGTTAGTTGCAGGCAGCTAACTGTTAGCTGTTCAAAATTCGCAATTTACGAGGCACGGCTCTTCCAAGGGCTGTGCCTTTTGTTTTTGGAGCGGCAGAAGAAGGAAGGTGCGCGTGAAGGTAGGAGAACAGTTGCGGGATATCTGGCGGCAAGCGACCGGAAGTGGCCGTGGGGCGGAAGTGGCGGCAGGTGCAGCCGATGCGGAAGCGGAGCGCAGAACGCTGGCGCTGCCTTCGATCTTAAGTCCTGTCCAGTTTCCGGGCCGGTTGCTTCCGAAGCCGACACCGGTGAATCTGCGGCGGTTTGCGGAGACCCCGATTGTGCGCCGCGCGATCAATGTCATCAAGGACCGGATAGCGGCAATGGACTGGCAGGTGCGGGTTCGGCGCGGCGTGAAGGTAGGCGAATTGGCTTATGCGGAAAGAAAGCTGCGGGCTTTGCGCCGGACTTTGGAAGAGCCGAATGCCGTGGATAGCTTTCGGACCTTGATTGAGCAGGTGATTGAGGACGCGCTTACGGGCGGGTATGGTGCGATCGAGATGGAGCCGACTGGGGACGGGGAACGGCCGGCGATGCTGTGGGCCGTGGATGGCGCGTCAATCCGAATCAATCCCAGTTGGGACGGGCAGCCGGAGTCGCCCAGGTATGCGCAGGCGCTTCCGGGGCAGATGGAATCGAGCGCAATCGAGTTGCGGGATGACCAGTTGATGTATGTGCGGATGAATCCGCGCAGCTTTACGCCCTTTGGTCTGGGTCCGCTGGAAGTTGCCTTTGAAACGGTTAACCAGTTTCTGGCCGCGCACCGGTTTGCGGGCAAGCTGGCGGCAAATACGGTGGCGCAATATGCGTTGTGGCTGAACGAGGCCACGCCATCGCAGCATGACCGGCTGATTCGCTGGTGGCAGGACGAGATAGAGGGCACGGGGCGGGTGCCGTTGATTTCGACCGAACAGAAGCCGGAGGTATTGCGGTTTGCCCAGGGCACCGACGCGGATATGCGACTGGCCTGGCAAGAGTTTTTGATCCGGATGGTTGCGAATGCATTTGGATTGCCGCCGCTGATGCTGGGCTTGGAAGCGGATGTCAATCAGTCAACGGCTGCGGAGATGACCGACGAGGCCTTCCGCGGGGCGATCTCGCCGTTAGCGATGTTACTGGCCGGGCACATCACCCGCGATCTCTTTGGGAAGTGCATAGGATGGCGGGAGTTCGAGTTTGTATTCAATGAATTGAACGCGCGGGACGAGGAGACGGAGCTTGCGGTGCAGGTGCAGTTACTTGAGGTTGGTGTGTACACGGTGAACGAGGTGCGGGCGATGCGAGGGCTAGGGCCACTGGGGCAGGATGGGGCGGTGCAGTTGACTGGTGAAGCGGAAGCGGAGCGGGCGGGCTAATAGATTGTAATGCCGCTTAGCAACGGGTAGACGGAGTTGCAAGAGTGGATGGGCGGAGAGCGCATGAGACTGGAAGCAATGGCAGTGAAATTTCCTCATGTAGAGGGGCATCCAAATCGGGTGCCTTTTGAAGGGGTGTTAACAATGGTGAATTCAGCCAGCGACAAAGCGCCGGCAGGGGCGCGGGGACACCGAGTGATGCTGACGCGCGAAGCGGCCGAAAAGGCGCTTCCTTCTTTGTTGGGAATGGCGGTGGATTACCGGCCGGGTTGGGATGGCCATGACGCGAGGCGCAAGATCGGATTACTGACAGAGGCAGATCTTGTTGGACAGCGGCTTGTGGTTCGCGGATACCTGTATGCAAGGGATTTTCCCGAAGTGGCTGGAGCAATTCAAGCGCATTCACCCGAATCGATGGGCATGAGCTACGAATTGGCTGACGCACGGGTAGAAGACATGCGGGCCGAGGTTTGGAAGCTGACCCGCGTGACCTTTACTGGAGCGGCGATTCTGCTCCGGGACAAGGCGGCCTACCGGGCCACAAGCTTCCGTATGGCGAGCTAGCGAAAAACAGCTAACAGCACACAGCTTGCAGCGGACAGCCATAAACTTCCCGTAAACCACCATCAACTGATAACCAAGCTGATAACTAACGGCAGGCAACTAGCTGCTGTTAGCTGTGGGCTGTCAACTGAAGAAAGGAATGTCATGGAAAAGGAAGAGATTGTGATTGCTGAACGACTGGAAGCCGCGACGGCTTTGCTAGAGCGGACTCTGGGCTGGCTTGAGGAGCGGCAAGGCGCTTTGACCGGCGAAGTAGAGAGGATTTCAGCGACCGTCGAGCAGAGCCGGCGGGAAACGGAACTGGCGGAAAAGCTGGCTGCAACCGAACGAGAGTTGGCTGAATTGAAAGCCGGAGCAGCACAGAATTCCATGAATCCGTTGCGCAGAACATTGCCTTCAGCAACCAGCGAAATGCTGGCCAAGCACGGGATCGGCGAGGGGCCGGTGGATGTTCGGACTCTGGACGCGGCACTGGCCGGGCTGAGCCTGGAGCAGCGCATCGCAGTTAAAAGCCAGCTACTGCGCTCCGGAGCGATCGCGTAAAAGCAGCCTAAAGCTTCTAACTACTAGCTTCTAGCTAAAAGCTTCAGGAATCTCGGCCGGTAGTTGTTCAACAAGCCGGGACTTTGCGGCAGATAAACATTGCGGATGAAAAAGGACGCTGGAATGAATACTGCCGGAAACATGCTGGAATCACAGCTCGAAAAGAAAAGCAAGTAGCTAGAAGCTAGTAGCTATGTGCTGATCCAAGAGCAAAAACTGGCCCCATGGAGGGGGCGTAAAAAGCCTATGAACGCAACCTTTGCAGACATTCACGCGGCAGCAGATTTTATCGGGCCGGGCGCTATCGAAGTGCCGCTGTATCAGACCGAGATTTTCGACATCTGCCGGCGTTCGAGCCCCTTTGGGCAGCGCATCAAACAGGTACCGGCGACAGGACATCCGTCGCGGTTCTTTGAAGAAACTGCAATTCCGAATCCTGGAACTGCCGGCTTTGTTAATCCGCGCAGCATTGTGGCTCCGGTGGTGAGTCCGACACGCGTGGAGCGAAGCGTTCCGCTGAAAGCGATTGTTTCGCAGATCAACTACAACCTGTTCGACATTGAACTGGGTGACCAGCAGAAGCAATTTGCATATCTCCAGGCCAAAGACCTAGTGGATACGGTGAGCGGTGTGATGGTGGCACACGATGTTGCTCTCTGGAATGGCAACGACACCAGTCTGAGCACGCCAACAACCACGCAATACATGGGTGTGATTCCGCAGATTGTGGCGGGCGGCCTGACGACGACCATCGGGACGACTGCATCGATCGTGGACGGCATCAAGTCGGCGGTGGCGCAGATGGTGGCCAACAACGGCTATTATGTGCGACCGACGGCGATCTATGCCAATCCGGTCCTTCTGGACTTGATCGACCGCGAGATGAAAACTGAGTTCAATGTAATTCTGAACACGGACAACATCACGGGTGGAATCCGGGTGAAGATGCTTTCAACGCAAGCAGGAGACTTGCCGCTAATTCCGGATTGGAGCCTCGGCTATACCGGAACTCCGGGTTCGGGTTCCGCAGTGTTGCCAGCCTACATTGTGACCGAAAACTTGATCGAGTACCACTGGCTTGGCGATCCGACGCCGCGTATCTTTCAACTTGGATTGCCGAATTCGTTGACTCACCAGTATGTCGCGGTGAAGTTCGGCGCACCAGTGGTAAAGGGCGCAAACTACGCGCATTACCAAATTCTGGTGGATCGGTAGTCTGCAAGTTATTGAGTCATCAGGATGGCAACCTAACGGACTGATGGCTACGGAGCGAGTGAGCGGAAGTTATTGATAATAAACTTCCGCTCACTCAGCAACTCAAGGATTGGAAGGGTGGGGTATGGCATATCTGCAGCCGACGGATTACCCGAATTATGGATTGCCGGCAGGAACAACGGCGGACTGGATAACGGCCGCCACGGCACTGATCAACAGCTACTGCAGGCGGCCGGACCTGAATGTAACCCAATATACCGAGCGGCTGCGTCTAACCAGCGGATCGCAGACAGTGAGATTGAGTTACCTTCCGCTAGTGCCTCTTGGAGCGGCAATTTCCGCGATCAATAGTATAGAAGGCCGCTACACAAGGCCGCGGCGAGGAGAGTCTCTGAACGAGCCCTTGCTGGAGATTGCGTTGGCATTTTCTTTGCCTGGGCAGTGGACAACGATCGATCCCAACTCAATTGATTATGACCCTAATACCGGTGAACTTACTCTGCCGTGGAATGTGCTGGGACTTCCCTATAACGAGGTTGCGGTGACTTACACTGCGGGCTTGGCGGCAATTAGTGACGACATCAAAGCGGCATGTGCGCAAATTGTGCGCAATGCGCAGTCGACACCGGCATTGAACGCGAGCAAGACCAAGATCGACACGATGCAGATGCAATACTTTTCGAGTTCGCTAGTGGACGAAACGGTGCAGGCCTGGCTGCGTCCCTACATCGCGAACAGGCTGGGGTGAGCGATGAGCGATACAGCTCCGCGTAATCCAGTAGGAGCGCCACAGATGCTGGCTGACGCTCTACTTCGCAGCGTCGCGGGAACGACAGCCCTTTTGCGAGTGACGGGACCGAGCACCGATACCAGTCAATCAGAGGTTGGGATAGTGGCTACGACTTTTGCCGAAGTAGTAGTGAGTCCTGTAGTGATGCGCAAACTTCGGCCAAATTGGCAAGAAGACGGCGAGTCGAAATGGGAATTACTAGTTTCGGCAACTGGTGTGGATCAGCAGGTTAATTCATTGAATCTCCAATCGGCCCAGTCACTCTTTGCGATGACACTTATCGTTACAGTTGCGAATCAGGATTACTTGATCGAGTCGATTGCGGCAAATGAAGCCTTCGGTCAAGTATATCTCTACCGATTACTGCTACGGGAAGCGCGTCAGCGAACAGTATAACTTTCTGCGAGTTGTCGCGGCAAAGGAGAGACCACATATGCGTAATGCAAGAGGAGCTGAATTTCATGCAGAATGCGAAAGACTCGTTTTATATGGCGCTGCGCATGCGGCTGGCTGCAATTAATCCGGTGCGAACAATTCTGCTGCGCGGAACGGTGCGTCCAGGAATTCTGGTGGAAGAAGCTGAGGCTCCTTTCAGTCAGCTACCAAACGATGTGTTTGTTTTGCGCTGGCTGGGACTGGGTGTCGATTTGGACTTTGGGTCGACGATGGTGGCCGAGCAGTGCGAGATTGTCTACCAGACCAGTGGAACGCAAAGCTTTGGCGGGCTAGACCGCGGCCGCTCACTGAGCGAGATGGACGAGGAATTAATAGCTATGGCGCGACCATTTTACACAGCCAAGCTCAATTATGCAACAACGCCGCCGGCAGGGATGCTAACAAGGGTGTTTTGGGATGAGCCGGGATTTGGCCCTATCTCAATCCAAAGAGATTTGCTAAGCCGATCCGTAAAAATGATGGTTTACAGCTATCAGGAGGAGGGGGAATAAATGGCTGCGACTTGGTTTTCTGCTCCCGCACCTGTGGCGCGGCGAGTGCGAGCATATTTTGCGCCGGTAAGCAGGGCGACACAGACCCCAGTTATTTTCGACCCGGCGAAGGATAGCGGATTCAGTCTTGAAGCTCCGCCGCATCCCTGGATCAGCCTGGGCTGGATTCAAGGATTCACGCGCAAGCCGGTCAGCAAGACTACTTCTGTGCTTACAGGCATTCCCGCCGCAACGCTGGAGCAGGTGCGTGAGACACTTGAGGCGCAAGTAAGTTTTGAATTTCTTAGCTGGACGAAGCTGACCATGGCTCTAGCAACAGGCTCGCAGCATATGAATTTGCTGGTTACTGCGAATGACGCATCACCGTCCGCGGATGGTCCCCAGGCGGCTTCGGCAGTAATCACGCAAAGTGGATCTTCACCGACATTCGTTGAACTGGCTGCGACAGATGCGGAAAAATTCTCTACTGGCTCAATTATTGCGCTTGATGATGATTACACAGGGCAAACAGGTTTTGTTGGTTCGCCGGTATCGGGAGCTTATTTGCGCCAGGCGGTTACCGATGTCGACTACATCCGGCGCGTGACTTTCAATGTCGCATTGGTGTCGCAGGTGACTTCGGCCGGCCTTACTTTGGCCGAACCGTTGATGAACGGTGCTCCAGCAGCCGGATCAAAACTCCAAGCAGTTTCTGGATTTGTCGACCGCGAAGGTGGAAGCTTTTACCAGGAATGGTCCGCGCTCTTTGTTATGGAAGGTAGTCAAGGGGAGCGGATATATTTCCACTATCCTCGATTGCAAACGATGATTGGAGCGCAGGAAACAGTCTTGCCGTTAGACGAAATTCAGAAAAATGGGTTGGCAAGGGTAGAACTCAAAGGCCAATATTTGGCGTTGCCCGTTGTCGATCCATTGGATGGGGAGCGCGCAGTCAGTTACCGAAGTTTCGTACCAGCAATTAATGCACTTGTGTAGGTATATCACCGAGTAATAAGGCTACCAAGTCAGCGAGGCAAAGAGTCACAATGAAAATTACGATCAATGGGCAGGACTATACGATCGCTCTCGACGCAATGCGGCCGCTGACGATCGAGCGCAAGCTGAATGAACCTTCTCTTTGCCTCATGTGGTTGAGCTTGCCCACCGGCGGCAGTTTGGCTTTACCCTTGCGAAATCAGTCTCTAGCGGTAGTAGGCGACGATGGAACCTATTATTTTACCGGCTACATTGCGGTCAGTCCCCTTCCAGAGTTTGCGGGTTTGGCGCTAGAAGGTCCGCGCTACCGAATTGCGATTCAAGCTTTAAGTGATGAATTGTTGCTCGACAATTTGCTGATGCCGCCGAGTACGGGCGCAACAGGCGAAACAGCTGGGGCATTAATGACGGCATTGGTGACTCGCACTGGAGTTACTCGACTATCGACTCAAGGGCTTTCGCTCAGCGCGCCAGTAAGCAACTTCGTGCCCGATTCGGGCGCTTCTTGGAGTAAAAGCGCCGGACGGGTGGCGAGCATGGCGCGGGCCGCATATCGCGCGGTCAACGGGGCTCTCCTAGCATCTCCAGTACAGAGCACTTTGCATCCGTTGAATGAAACGGACGGCAGCTTGAATCTCGCGGCACTTTCGTTTACTGCCAGCGTCAAGCGCGCACTCGCGAACGACGTAACCGTTTGCGGCGAGCTTGAGCCGGTTGCGTATGTTACGGAATACTTCCTAGGCGACGGAATAACAACGCAGTTCTATTTAACTGCGAACCCCTTCTTTCCCGCCTCATCAAAATCCATAATTATCAGCGAACAATTCAATGAGGCTCAGATTAACGAGTCGATTTGGGAAGTTATTGGTTCCACCGGTTATTTCTCGCCGGGCTCAGGTGGATTGACGATGAACGGTGGAAATGGAATTGATGGAGGCACGTTGTTGAACTGGCTTGATCCGGTAGAAATAGGTGGAACACTTCTGCTCGAAGCAGTGGGTGTAACGCTTTCTCCCGGGTCCACAGGAGCATTGGCCGGCCTCTTTGTCGGGATGAATACGCAGGCCTCGTGCATTGCGGGGTTCAAGGCGATAGCTCAGCAAGGTAGTGGGGCCGTTACACTGCAACCATTGGTTCAAGGAAACCTGATTGGAACAGCATATTCTATCAACCCTGCCAACCAATATACGCTGCGCGTTAGAGTGCATTGCTCGGAGATCGAGCGCGGACTTCAATTTTACCGTTCCTTTGGAGATAGTGGACCTATCGTATATGGCGGAGGGTTGAATGCAGTTTCCGGACGTGTGCAAATGGAGATCCAGCAGTTTGTCAACGGCGTTGGCGGGATGCCGGTCACACTGTATGACGGTGTGATCGGCAGCGTTCCTTCGGCCTGTAATGTGGTGGCTGCCAGCAGTATCAACCTGATAGGAACCATGCGAGCATTCAACTTGACCAACCTCGGTTCTGGCTGGGTAGTAAGCACGCCACCCAGTGGAGGGCCGTATACACGGCGCGTTGGAACAACCGCTGAAGCGGCTGAGTGTCATCTGGAACGCACAGGCAGATTGGTGTTTTATACCGGGTTTGTGCCGGTGAGCGGTGAGCAGGTTGCAGTAAGTTACCGTACAATTGGTAGGGCCGTTGGACGAGCGGTCAATACAGCAAGCCAGAAAGCTCTTGCGCTGGCCGGAATGCCTTCCGAATGCGCTTGGATTGGTTCAGTCACCAACCCCCCAGCGCGCAGTTCCGCAGACTGCCGCAATGCGGCGTTGGCGATCGAACAAGCAGCGGCGGGGGTGAGCGCATCGTGGAGTGGAAGTTACAAAGGTTCCAGAATGAGTTTTATTGTCGACGTGTGGCCGGGCGATGCTCTTCTTCTGAATGCGCCTTCAATTAGTCTTGACGCTCAGGTGGTGGTGCGATCAGTTACAGTGAGTTATCGAGCAAGCTATCCCGATCTGGTGGAGTATGCTATCGTTTTCGCCAATGACTGGGCTGACGATCTAGCCATCAAGACCAGAGCAACGGTGCCTGCGGATGCGTGGCTTCCAGCGGTCATCGCGCCAACAACACTTGCCAACCTCAACAGCTTAACGGTGACAGATCTGAATGGAAGCACAGTAACTATTAATGCTGGAGTTATGCCGCCAACTGGCGGTGGATTTGAGATCCGGCTGCGCGACTTTTTCTTTATGTCAGGCGAAGACCCTACTTTAGTAATGCGCGCTGATAAGCCGAATATGACACTTTCTCGCATTTTCGCCAACGACCGGTTTTATGTCCGAATGTACGACGGATCGACGCCGCCGAATTATTCGGAGTTCTCAGCGGTATTGTTCATTAATCTGCCCCTGGGATCATAGTGCAACATTTTAGTTAGCGATAAACGAATGGGGTTTAATTGATGCGGATGATGAATGAATTCGAAGCGCAGGTTTTGAGTGACTTGAGTGTACTGAAGACTCAGATGACCGGATTGATGGGCGATGGCAACGGTGGACGCATTGCAGATTTGGAGCGGCGCATGGAGCGGCATGAACAGAACTGGCAGCACGCAAAGGGATTTCTGGCGGCTGTGAGCGTGCTGTTCGCCGTTATTGAAGTAGCTGTGGAGACATTGCATAGGCACTAGTTCGCACTATTCTGCATTCGGCAGTCAAATAGTTGAAATCTCTGCGATGATAGTCTGGTAGTTATTATCGTGATGAGGGTGTCACCGGATAAATGAGTCGTCAGGGACAAAAACTTGCGTTCATGGCTCCGAGTTGGAGTCATTTTCCGTCGAGACGCCTGGTGGCCGCAATCACATTGCTCGGATTACGAAGCCAGCGAGACGCCGAATGCGCACACCCGCCGGAGCCCGCCCGTAGAGACGCGTCATCGAGGTTGTCAGGCCCGTTTCATCCAGAAAAACAAGATGCTCCGGCTCAACTTTCGCGATGGCCGCCAGAAACTCCTGACGGCGGATCAGGTTCTCAAGCGTGTCGCGCTCAGCCGCGTGGAGCGACTTTTTTTGAGCCGCAGTCCCATGCGCTTGAGCCATCGGCAAAGGCACGAAACATGAATTTGCACCTGTGCCTATTGGCTGAGCTGACCTGCAACTCGGCCAGTGTCAAGCCGGGTTGCTTTTCCAGCCATCGCCCGAGCAAGGCCTGTTCGGCAGTGCCGATTTTGGGTTTTGCGGCCTGGATGGTAAGTTGTTGGTGCCATGCTTCCGGTTCGTTCATAAGCCGCTGATACCCTTTTTGGCCCATCCGAGACGGACACGAAAATCCGCCGCCAACTCCTCCAGCGTGCCGTATCCCTGTTCATAGGTTG
>Ga0181516_10001142_pt1 | contig 21002 bp, 18 predicted proteins | sample PEATcosm2014_Bin_25_FD_121104 | JGI IMG/M metagenome (GOLD analysis project Ga0181516, IMG submission 121104) | Peatland microbial communities from MTU Mesocosm Facility, Houghton, MI, USA - PEATcosm2014_Bin01_10_metaG | ecosystem: Environmental > Terrestrial > Soil > Wetlands > Peat | place... | reverse complement strand
GGAAGCACAGTTCAGCGCCACAAGCGGAGAGGAACCGGTCATGAAGGAAAAGGTACGATTTTTGGGTTTGGATGTCCATGCCGAGACGATTGCCGTCGCGGATGCCGAGCCGGATTGTGAAGTGCGGAGCCTGGGCACGATTGCCAACCGCGCCGAATCGATACGCAAGCTGGTGAGGGAGCTGGGACCCGTGGATCAGGTGCGAGCCTGCTAAAAGGCTGGGCCGACGGGCTATGTACTCTTCTGGCAGTTGACGGAACTAGGAGTCAAGTGCGAGGTGATGGCGCCGACGCTGGTTCCGATGAAGGCCGGCGACCGGGTGAAGACGGATCGGCGGGATGCAGTGAGGCTGGCGCGCAGTTATCGATCCGGTGATCTGACGGCAGTGTGGGTTCCGGACGAAGGCTCCGAGGCGCTTCGGGATCTGGTGCGAGCACGCGAGGCGGCCAAGCAGGATCAGTTGCGGCGCGCCACCGGTTAGTCAAGTTTTTGTTGCGCTCGGGCCAGCGTCCAGCTCCGGGGCTGAAGGCATGGACGCAGCTCTACGTGGCCTGGGTGCGGCAACTGCGTTTTGCGCAGATGGCTCAGGAGTCGACGCGGCTGGATTATCTGCACGAAGTCGAGCACATGGGCGAGCGGGTAGTGCCGCTGGAGCAGGCCATCGTGGAAGCGGTCAAACTGGCCTCACCGCAATTGCAGGAAGTGGTCAAGGACTTACAGGCATTGCGCGGCATCGCGCATGTTTCGGCGGTGACGATTGCGGCCGAGTTAGGAAATATCACACGCTTTGAAGGCGCGCGGCAGTTGATGGCTTACAGCGGCGCAGTGCCCATGGAGGACTCCAGCGGCGAGCGAAGGCGGCGCGGGAGCATCCCCAAGTCGGGCAACGCGCATCCGAGACGAATCGCCGTCGAAGCGGCCTGGAGCTACCGGCTCCGGCCCTTTGTCGGGCCGGCGTTGCGCAAACGGAAGGAGGGGGTGCCGGAGGAGATCGAGGAGATTGCCTGGAGGGCGCAGCACCGGCTGCACAAGCGCTCCTCCAGGCTGGCCGCGGGCAAGGACCAGAGAAAGATCATCACCGCGGTGGGGCGCGAACTGCTGGGATTCGTCCGGGCTATCGGAGTCAAGGCCGAAGCTGCCAGCAAGCTGCGGATGGCGGCCTGACGAAGAACAACAGCAAAGACAAAAGCAAAAACTTTCCAAAGAATGAAAAAACAAGAACCTTGCCAATGAACAGCAACGCCCAATTCCAGAACAGATCCAGCTGCAGCCGGAGCAAGCACGAAGGAGAATCCTCGTATGCTCTGTGCGACAGGCTCAGGCGGACTCGCGACTCTAGTCAGAGGCAGCTCCCGACGGATCACGATTATGCGGTTTCGACCCGCGAATATCAGACTGATCAATCGTCGCTCAAACCTGCCCCCGGCTGCTGCTGGCTCTGTCCTCGGAAGACGGCAAAAACAACGACAAATACAAAATCACCCCCGCCGATGTGCAGGAGTTGACAGGGTCACTCCATATCAGGAGCTCGTCTCGACATTTCACGACGAAATGTGTGCGCTTCCCTCTCGAAAAGGGACCAGGGATGGGGCACTCCCGATCCCGCGAAGATAGAAGGATCGAGGGTCGGCAAAGGAGTCTGACGGCGATCATCCCCGTCGTTGCCGGGAGGCGCCTTCGTCAAACAAAAACACCGGGGCAAGCTTCGCCCCGGCGATGCGCGTGCAACGCAATCGATTCTCTTTGAGTCGGCCCCTGGTTTGTGCCGTTCCTCTCAGGCTGCGGTATTGTTTCGCGCTTCCAGCGGCACACTCAGCTGCCGGCGAAGATTGCCCGCCAGGCTGGCCACCATGCGCAGCCTGTCGGCGATGGGTGAAGAAACCTCGCTGCCATTCAGCGCCAGTTGCGAGTGCAGCAGCAGTCCGGCCACCGTTCCCTTTAACTCTGCCTCGATGCTCGCTGCCGCGGCCCGGTGGGCCAGCGCCTGCTCCCGCTCCCGGCGATGCAGCGCGGCGCGAATCTCGCGGAGCAGCCGCGCCGCTCCCGAGAGCGCGAAGTTGATCTGCAAAGGAATGGCAAGGCCCGCCTGCTCCCAGATCTTCTCGGCCGCGGCCGGATCGCACTCGGCCATGGTCTCGTCCACTACCACCGCGGAAAACTCCCGCCGCCGCAGCGCTGCCAGCGCGGCCTTCCGTCCTTCCGCGACTTCCACTTCCATGCCCAGTTGCGCGCCCACCGCGGCTGCGCAGTTACGGGCGCCTTCGACTCCGGTCACCATCAAAATGCTCATCGTGCTTCCCTCGCTCCTTGTTTCCGGCCTGCGGCTCTTGAGTTGCAGCTTTCAGCTTCTAGCTTCTGGCTTCTGGCTTTTCTACTTGCGGCTCCTGACTTTTCACTTCACGCTTTCAGCCTCTATTCGCTGGTCCCTCGTTCTCTGTTCTCTGTTCTCTGTTCCCTGTTCCCTGTTCCCTGTTCCCTGTTCTCTATTCCCTGTTCCCTATTCCTTCCCTGTTCCCTGTTTCCCCCCACCCGGCTCGTCCCCGCGCAAATCGAATTCGCGAATCGAGACCGCGGCAGATGGGGCCGGCAGTGCTTAGCTAGAAACTAGGAGCTAGAAGCCAGGAGCTAGAAGCCAGAAGCTAGAAACTAGAAGCCAGAAGCTAGGAGCTGTCTTCGGTTACTCTTCCCGAAGCGGATCGGCGATGCCGTACTCTTTCAGCTTGCGGTAGAGCGTCGTCTTGCCGATCCCGAGCAGCTTCGCGGCCTGCAGCTTGTCGCCGTTCAGGGTCCGGATCGCCGACAAAATGGCATCGCGTTCCAGATCGGCCAGCGTCTTCAACGCAGGCGCGCCGCTGCCCTCCTGTTCGCTGGCCGTTTCGTCCGCCCCCGCCGCGGATCGCCGGGCTTCAAGCCCCTGCTGCTGAAGCTGCGTGGGCAGATCGCCCAAATGCAGCACCGGCCCGGAGGACATCGTGCAGGCCCGTTCAACCGAGTTTTCGAGCTCCCTGACGTTGCCCGGCCAGTCGTGCCGCATCATGGTGCGCAGGGCTTCGTCGCTGAGGGTGAACTTGGTGCCGCGCTCGCGGCTGATGCGGTCAAGAAAGTGCGCCGCCAGCAGCGGAATGTCCTCGCGCCGGTCGCGCAGCGAGGGCAGCCGCAGGTTCACCACGTTGAGCCGGTAAAACAGATCCTTCCGGAAGGTCCCCTTCTCCACCATCGCCGCCAGGTCGCGGTTGGTCGCGGCCACAATCCTCGCCTTGATCGGCACCCGGTGCGTCGCTCCGACCGGCCGCACCTCTTTTTCCTGCAAAGCCCTCAGCAGCTTGGCCTGCAGATCGAGCGAGAGCTCGCCAATCTCATCCAGAAACACCGTTCCGCCCTCTGCGGAAACCAGCAATCCATCCTTGGACCGGTTGGCCCCCGTGAAGGCGCCTTTCACGTAGCCGAACAGTTCGCTCTCAATCAGCGTCGGCACCAGCGAACCGCAGTCGACGGGCAGAAACGGCTTTTGCGAGTTGGGCCCGTAGGCGTGAATGGTCCGCGCCACCAGTTCCTTGCCCGTGCCGCTCTCGCCAAGCACCAGCACCGGATGCGAGCTCTGGGCGACCTTGGAAAGAATGCGGTACAGCTTTTCCATCTCTCCGGAGCGGCCGATCATCGAGCCAAGGCCTTGTGAAAGACGAAGCTGTTCCCTTAGCTGGCGGGTCGCGGTGTCCGTCGTGTGACTGGCCGAGGCGCGGTCCAGCACCGTCGAAAGCTCGTCCATCGCAAAAGGTTTGGTCAGGTAGTCGGAGGCGCCGCAGCGCATCGCCTCCACTGCCGCGTTCACCGAACCCGAGGCGGTCATGGCGATTACCGAGGTGTCCGGATAAAGCAGCTTCACCTCGGAGACCAGTTCCAGGCCCTGGTTCGACCCGGATGGCAGGTTTACCAGCAGGATATCGGCAGCGCGGCCCCGCAGCTGGCTTCGCGCCTGACCAAAGTCTCCCGTGCTCTCGACTGCGTAGCCGAGGCTCGCGGCTATTTCGACGCAGGCTGAACGCACCGCCGCGTCTGCGTCTACCACCAGCAGGTGCAACCGCACTGCCGGCACCGCTGGTTGAGGGATAAACTCCATGGCCCTTGTGTTAAAGACTGTTTCAAGCATTGTATTCGCCTCGCATGGATTCAAGAAGCTCAACTGCACATTTGTAGGTTCAATGAGAGCAACTTTCGCGTCTCACTCGATCGCCGACCGCTAATTGCCGCCTCTGCGCAACGGCAGTTCGATTGCGAAGCGGGCTCCGCCATGGGCGCCTTGGGCGGCGACCACGCGCCCACCCGCCGCTTCCACGATCGAACGGGTAATCGACAACCCCAATCCGCGATGAATGACCGGCCAGCTCCCCCGCGTTTGCGCACCCTTGATCCGCGTGGTGTAGCCGGAGTTGAAGATCTTGTCCAGGGCCTCTTCCGGTATGCCCGGCCCGTTGTCCTCGATGGTCAGCGCCAGGGCCTCCGCGGTTCCCGCCGCGGCAGGCAGCTCACACAGTTCAATCTGGATGCGCCCTCCCTCCGGCATCGCCTCGGCGGAATTTTTCACCAGGTTCACCAGCACCCTGGTCAGATCTTCTCCCGTCAGCCGCACCGGCCCCGCTCCTCCGTCCACGTCCACAGTCAGCTCAATCGAGGGGCCGGCAAGGGCCGCCAGCAGGTTGTGATTCGCGAGCAGTTCCGCGGCCATGTTTTCTATCGGAGCGGCCGGCATCAGGTCCCAGCGCCCCGGCGTCTGACGCAACCTGCGTTCCGCCCGGCCGGGCTCCAGCTGGCCTGCCGAAGCAGCCGCCACGGAGGATGGGCCCGCGGCTGCCGTATGACCCGCCGCGGTCGAAGAACCGAGGCGCGCAGATCCGCGCCAGGCCCTGCGCGTCTCGGGATTCACGCCGGTGCTGCTCATTTCAGCACTCGACGCCAGCCTCGCTTTCGAGCCTGAGTTGATGCTCGAAATGGTGTTCGTCTCCTGGCTTCCGTCCAGCGTCACCAGCTTTTCCACCAGCCGCCGGCTGGCCGCCGCCACCAGCCGAAGCTCGTTTCCGTAGTGGGTGAAGGGGACGGCGAGCACCCCCGGCTCCTCGAGAAGGTCGCAGTAGAGTCCGAGCGCCGTCACCATATTTCTGGCATCGTGCGCTACTTCCGCCACGCTCTCGCACCGGCAGCCCACTGTGGCAAGCGTTTCTACCACCGCTTCCACGCGCTTGCGCTCAGTTCCTTGCTTGCGCTCTTTTCCGCCCAACTCCATCGCCTCTTCTGTCCGCTGCATGCCGTGCTCCCCGGTACTCAGGGATCAGACTTCAGGGATCAGCGATCAACGACCCTCGCCGTTGCTCGGTTCTGTTCCCTATTCCCGATTCCCAATTTCCTGATTTTCTGTCCTCTTCTAATACACGTTTCGTGCCAAACCAGAACACTTTCTCTAAGTTCCTGATAAGGGAAGAACTTGCCCTTCCCTTCCGGCAATCGACCGCACCTCTGGCCTCCTCCAGCCGTCCCAAAATGGAACGCGCCCGCCCCGCATTCTCCTCCTAATCTCTTGCCTGTCTACCGGTTACATCCACATTCCCGTTTTGGCGCTCAAACCTCGCTCATTCCCATCCCGGCACAGCCCTCGGCCGAGTTCCTACTCCCAAGTCTTTCGCCACTCTTCCCTGCTCCTGTTCCCTTCTCGCTGTTCCCCCGTACAATCCCCCTATGCACGCTCCCAGCACCTTCTTCCGTCCCGGAGGCAGAACTCCGGTCCAGCTCCGCCCGCTCTCCCTCGTTCCCGGCTTCGTCCAGACCGCCGAAGGCTCCGTGCTGGTCTCCTGCGGCAACACCCGCGTTCTCACCAATGCAACCATTGAACAGGGAGTGCCCGGCTGGCTCCGCAACTCCGGCCGCGGCTGGGTCACGGCCGAGTACTCCATGCTGCCCCGCTCCACCGTCACCCGCACTCCCAGGGAAAGCGAGCGCGGCAAGATCGGCGGCCGCACCCATGAGATTCAGCGTCTCATCGGACGGAGCCTGCGCTCGGTTGTGGACATGAGCGCTTTGGGAGAGCGAACAGTCATCCTCGACTGCGACGTGATCCAGGCCGATGGCGGCACGCGCACTGCCGCCATCACCGGCGCGGCCGTGGCGCTGGCCCTGGCCCTCAACGCGCTTGTGACCGCCGGAACCCTCAAGCACTCCCCGCTCAAGCAGCTGGTCGCCGCCACCTCGGTGGGCATTGTCGACGGCACGCCGCTGCTCGACCTCTGCTACGAAGAAGACTCAGCCGCGGACGTGGACATGAATGTCGTCATGACCGAAGACGGCGGCCTCATCGAAACCCAGGCCACGGCCGAGAAGGGCAGCTTCTCCCGCATTCAGCTCAACGGCCTCATCGACATGGCCGAAAATGGCCTCAAGGAGATCTTCGCCGCCCAGCGCGCCGTTCTGGCCGGTGCACAGTGAACAGTGGGCAGTGAATCGCTATAATTTGTTCGCAAAATCCTGTGAGCATCCCGCAAAGCGAACCCTCCCGGATAAGTGCGGGACCTTGCCCCTGTTCGCTGTTCGCTGTTCCCTGTTCCCTGTTCCCTGATCCCTGTTCTCTGTTCTCTGTTCTCTGTTCTCGGTTCTCTGTTCTCGGTTCTCTGTTCTCTATTCTCTGTTCTCTGTTCTCTGACAAGGCGCATACTCACCCCTTCGCGACCTTCAGCTCCGGGAGTCCCCATGCCCGCGCTCACGCGCCGCGGCCTCCTCGCCCTGCTTCTCGCCGCACCCGCCGCCCGCTTCGACTACTGCTTCACCGACGCCATGACCTTCCGCGACACCACCGGCTTCCGCCGCCGGCTCTGGATCAAAGAAGAAATGGGCGACCTCTCCGACCCCGAGGCCTTCATGGAGATGTATGTCAGCCGCATCGAAGACGTAATGCACGAGCCCATCGACATCTGCGCCAACCCCACCTACCTGCCCGAGCCCATCCGTCCGCGATACGACGCTCTCTGGACCCCCGTGCGCATGTGGTGCATCATTGACGCGGCCATCGAAATCGACGTCGCCATTGAGATCAAGAACCGCTACAGGATCCCCAGCCCCGCCTTCCTTATGGCTGCCAAGGCTGCCGGCGCAAAGTTCTCCTTCGGCGCCAACAACGCCGAGGCGTAGCTCGGCCGCCTCGAATACCCCATTCAGATAGTGAAGGAATGCGGCCTGAATTGGCAGGACATCTTCGTTCCCAAACCGGCCGGACAGAAGCCAATCCAGGCGAAGAAGGGTCGCGCCACCCCGTCCTGAGACCGCAGGCTCAGAGGTTGAGCCGCCGAGTCTCCCGGCCGGACCGGCTGGCAGCCCAGCGTGTTTATCTGGACTGTTTTTAGAGAATCCGGCTATATTGACTCATTGCGGAATCGGGTTGTACGGTTGCGCCACGGCGGCAACCCCCATCTGCAGCGGCTTGAATCAATGTCTTTGAGGAGGACTCCATGAAGATCACAGACACGATTGGATTGGTGCTGAAGAACAAAGGCCAATCGAAGGTCCTGGCAATCGCGCCCGAGCAGTCCGTCTACGAAGCCATCGAAATGCTGGCCAGGTACGACATCGGCGCCCTGCTGGTCCTCTCCAATGACAAGCTGGTCGGCATCTTCTCTGAACGCGACTTCGCCCGCAAGGGAATCCTCGAGGGCCACCACTCCCGGGATACCCTGGTCAGCCAGATCATGACCAGCCCGGTGCGCTCGGTCAGCCCAGAATACACGGTGGATGAATGCATGACTCTGATGACCCAGGGCCACTTCCGCCATCTTCCCGTCCTCGAGGGCGACAGGGTTGTCGGACTGGTCTCCATCGGCGACCTGGTCAAATGGGTCATCTCCGGCCAGGCGCAAGCCATTCAGGAACTCCAGGGCTACATCACCGGAGCCTACCCCGGCTAATCGCCGGACGCCGCCAAACTGTTCACTGGCCAACCCCCGCAATCGGGGCTAAGCTGCTGCATTTCGAGGAAGACTCGCTCCTGCCTTCGCGTTTTGGATTGTTACACTTGCAAGAGAGCGGTATCTCCCGGTTCTTGCGATGGATCGTCCTTTGGCTGCCCGTTCATTCATTCTCCCGCTCGGCAGTCCAACCAACCCATCCATTTCCCACGCGAAGGAATCCAACCACAATGGAGTCATTTATGGTTCGTCCCCGGATCTGCAGGAATGCACAATTGATGCGCATCCTGCCGGCGCTCTTTATAACGGCGATCTTCTCCGCGTCCTCCCTCGCTTGTGCGGCCCAGTCGTCCGCCATCGCAGCTTCTCCGCACGAACCGGCCCCCGCCCAACGTCCCATCACCGGAATGCTGCAGCCCTCGCTCGATACCGTTCACCAGACTCTGGTCGCGTTGCGAACCGACAAGTGGAAAAAGGGCACCGTCCGCGACGAGGCAAGCGCGAACATCGACGCCATCCAGCGTGACTTGCGGGTGAACCTTCCTCCGCTGCTCGAGGATGCCGACACGTCTCCGGGAACCATCAGTAAGCTGCTGCCGGTTTCGCGCCATCTCGGTGCGTTGTACGACGTGCTCCTGCGGGTCTCGGAAGCATCGCGCGTGGCGGCGCCAGACGACCAGTCCACCCAGCTTCAGCAGGCCCTGCTCAGCCTGAGCAATGCGCGCCTCGCGCTCGACGACCGCATGCAGGGATCGGCCGGCGCACTGGAAAAGCAGGTTGTCGATCTGCGCGCTACAATCGAGCATCAGGCGGCCCAGCGCCCTGTCGTCCCCACCCCGGTAGCGCTCCCCTGCATCCCGCCCCCACCCGTTCACAAGACCGTCAAAAAGCGCGCCCCGGCTGCAAATCCCGCGGCAAAACCACCCGCCACAACAACCACAACCCCGAATGCAACTCCGAAGACACCGAACGGAACCCAACCGTCAGGCAGCCACTCCTGAATCGGGGGCAGTGGCGCCCCAGGTTCGGGGTCCCCACGGACGGGTCTTTGTTCGCGGGGCGGAGGTCTCGTCCGCCGCGGCGGATGAGACCGGGGAATCGTCGAACTCCGGGGGCCCATCTTTGAATGGCCCTATCTTTCATGGATGGGATACGAATGCATTAGGGCATTTTTGGTTTTACCGTAGACCAGTTCTGAAAGGGCACGGCTTTACAGGCTGCGGAGAAACTCGCTCGGGTGGTAGGCCGGGGTTTCAACCCCGGTATAAGCCGCACGGAATCAAGCGGGCCTTCAGGCCCTGAGGTATGTTTTGGGGGCCTTTCATTCGAATCCAGGCCTTTTTCCGCAGCCTGTTTAGCCGTGCCGCAAAGCTCCAATGAAATCAATGGGCTTTAGCCCCTGAGGGAAAGCCCTACGGTCTACACCATTTCCGAATCTTCTCTAGGCCGCCCACAAGCAACTTTCGAAGGAGGACCGTGAACGGACGACTGCCCACAGATCTCTAACCAATGTTCTACCCAACCACCGCTGCCAGCAGCTGCGTAATTCCCAGCCCGCTCACCGACAGAACCGTCTCCACCACCGACCACGTCCCAAGCGTCTGCTTCACATCCAGCTTGAACAGCGATCCCACCAGCCAGAACCCCGAGTCGTTCACGTGCGACAACAGCAGCGACCCGCACCCGGTGGCCAGCACCAGCATCTCCGGCCGCACGCCCATGTGTCCGGCCATCGGCGCCAGCACCCCCGAGGCCACCGCCATGGCCACCGTCGACGAGCCCATGCACACCCGCACCACCGCGGCCAGGGCCCAGGCCAGCACCAGCGGCGGCACATGCGCTCCCAGCGCCAACCCCACCGTCGCCTGCGCCGCACCCGACTCCCGCAGAACTCCGCTCAACCCGCCCGCCGCCGACAAAATCACCAGCACCCCGGCGATAGGCACAAACGAGTCCGCCGTCAGCTTCCGCAGCATATCGGGACCGTGATGAGGTTCCCGCGGAATCCGGCTCCCCAGCGTGACCAGCGCCACCAGCACCGCAAGCAGCATGGCCACATCCGGATACCCCAGCATGTGCATGGCCTGGTTCGGAATCCCGCCCGGCGCGGTAAAGGAATCGGCCCAGCTCCCCACAAAGATCAGCGCAATCGGCAGCAGAACGGCCACCAGCGCCCGCGCCGCCCCCGCCGGAGCCTGCCCCGCCGCGTTCGCCGCGACAATGGGCGCCCCAGGTCCCGCTTTTGGAACCTGGGATACGAAGCAGCCAACTGCACCCACTCCAAGACGCGCCTGCCGCCGTTCCCAACGCGGAATCAGCACCCAACCCAACACCGGCCCGGCCAGCGCCGCTGCCGGAGCTCCGGCCAACATTCCCCACAGGATCGTCCTTCCCAGGTCGGCATGAAACACCGCCGCCGCCAGCAGCGCCGACGGATGCGGCGGAATCAGCCCGTGCGTGATCGAGAGCCCGGCCAGCACCGGCAAGGCCACAAGAATCGGCGGCCGCCCGCTGCGCCGCGCCGCCTCCACAATAATGGGGAACAGTAGCACCAGCCCCACTTCGAAGAACACCGGCATGCCCACCAGCAGGCTCAGCCCCAGCAGCGCCCATGGCAGACCCTTCGGTCCGCAACCCTCAACCAACGTTTTGCTCAGCGACGCCGCGCCACCGGAACTGGCGAGCAGTTGTCCCAGAATCGCCCCCATCCCCAGGATGATCGCGATGTGCCCCATCATGTTTCCCACGCCCGCGGTGAACGCGAGCGGCACCTGCTTCAGCGGCATGCCCGCCGCGATGCCCAGCGCCATCGCCGCAATCGACAACCCCAGCGCGGCGTGAAGTTTAAACTTCACCACCAGCAACAAGAGCAGCAGCACCGTCCCGGCCACGCAGGCCAGCAGGTACCAGTCATGCGCAGTGACACCCGGAGCGTTCACCGGCAAATTATTCCACACAGATCGCATTCCGCATAGGAAACTACGCTCAGTTCTTGATCGTCCCAGACGCCGCTACTTCCGCCAAGCACGCCCACGCCCCGAGGCCTCCCGGAGGGAGAGCAGGAGAATAGCTCAGGGTGAAACCCTGGGCAATCGTTCCTATATATCTGGAAATTAGTCCGCGCGGCGCAAGCCGCGCGGCAATGCATTTCGACGAATCGGGATGCATGATTAAGCTGTCAGCGAGACAGCCACGGCTAATCCCTCCCCGCCGTCGTAGTGGTCCCGAGTCAGGCCCGCCGGTGCTCTTCAAGGCGCGGCTTTTTGCGCCTTGAGTGCGATAGGGTGCCCCCACCCGGCTTGGACTGAAAGCTGCCTTCCTGTGCTCCCCGCCACGCTTTTTCCTTGCGCACCTCTGCTACCATAAGGATGATTGCAGCTCCCGCAGCCCGGCAGTCCGTTCTCCTGATTTTTGGGAGTGCAAGCGCACAGGCCACCGGAGCCCACGCAAGACCCGCGATGATTGATCGCGCGGCTTGCCATCCCATTAAAGGAGAACTTCTATGCCTCTAGTCTCCATGCGGCAGCTACTCGACGAGGCCGCCAAGGGCGGTTACGGCGTCGGCGCATTCAACGTCAACGATATGGAACAGATCCAGGCCATCATGATGGCGGCCAAACAGACCAAGTCACCCGTCATCGTCCAGGCCAGCCGCGGCGCGCGTCAGTTTGCCGAGGATCTCTACCTCTTCAAGCTCATCCAGGCGGCGGCCGAGCTCAACCCTGACATTCCCATCGCCATGCACCAGGACCACGGCAACAGCTTTGACACCTGCAAGAGCGCCATTGCCCTCGGCTACACCTCGGTTATGATGGATGGCTCGCTGAAGGAAGACGGCAAGACCCCGTCCACCTTCGAAGAGAATGTTGAAGTCACTCGTAAGGTCGTTGACTACGCCCACGAGCGCGGCGTCACGGTCGAAGGCGAAATCGGCGTCCTCGGCGGCGTTGAAGACGGCCATGGAGCCGGCGGCAGCGGTCTGGACCACATCACAGATCCCGACCAGGCTGTCGAGTTTGCCGAGCGCACAGGCGTCGACGCCCTGGCCATCGCCATCGGCACCAGCCACGGCGCTTACAAATTTACGAAAAAGCCCGACGGCTCCGTCCTCAAGATGGACATCCTGATCGCCATCCACAAGCGCCTGCCCAACACCCACCTTGTGATGCACGGCAGCTCCTCGGTGCCCAAGGACCTGCAGGATGTGATCAACAAGTATGGCGGCAAGCTCAAGGAAACCTGGGGTGTGCCGGTCGAAGAGATTCAGCTCGGCATCCGCAACGGCGTCCGCAAGGTTAATGTCGACACCGACAACCGCCTCGCCATCACCGGCGCCATCCGCAAGGTATTCTGGGAGACGCCCGAGAAGTTCGATCCGCGCGACTATCTGAAGCCCGCCCGCGAAGCCATGGCCAAGGTCGTTGCCGAGCGCATGACCGAGTTTGGCCAGGCAGGCCACGCCGGCGACTACAGCCCCATCGCGATCACCGAGATCGCCAAGGGTTACAAGGACGGCACCCTCAGCACGCAACCCCTTGTCGCCGCCAAGTAACCTCGGCATCGGTTCGGTAGGCCGAGGTCCCCGCGGATCGGTCTTCGTCCGTAGGGTGGTAGGCCGGGGTTTTAACCCCGGCATCAGGCTCAACCACAATTAGAAAAGTAAAGGGCCACTCCGCACCCGCGGAGTGGCCCTTTACTCTGCGCTCTGTCATCCTGAGCGAACGGGGCCCCAAGCGCCTTTCAGCTTGGGGGTGGTGAGTCGAAGGATCTGCGGTTGCTCTTCGATCTTTGAAAGCACACCGGGAGTCGCGGGGGCCTCAACCGCGGCCGAAGAATCTGCAGTTGCTCTTCGCGCTTGAAGGACACGCCAGAGGCCGCGTTCACTTCCCAGTCGCCTCAACCACGCACTTCCTATATGCCGACCTTCGAGGACCTACCCGTATTTAGTAAGTGCATTAGCAATTAATCGCCATCCGAGTTGCTCAAAATCGAGATTTGGCGAGTACACCGCCTAAAAGTTGGTTTAGATTTGTGCGACAAAGGAAATCACCCATAAATTCTGCTCGCGTAGTTGTTCTTGTAAGATAGTTCCTTCACGGAGAGGGTTTCTGAGCATGGTATCGAATAGCAATGAAGTGCAAAAGCGTCGCTCCTCTATGTCTCCGCGCCTGTTGTCATCCGTTGTGGCGACGGTATCCTTTGTCTTTTGCTGTCTTTCAGGCGGATTGGTAGCCCAGGCCCCTGAACCGAATACTTTCAGAATGGAACGGCGGGCCAAAGTTCTCTTCGATCAGAAAAGATTCTCCGAGGCGAGACCTCTTTTCGAGCAAGCCTGCTCTGCCGGAAGTTGGGATTCTTGCGACGCATTAACCGTTATGTACATTGGCGGCCTGGGGGGATTGTCCCGAGACTCATCAATGGCAGGCAAGCCATTTTCCGAGGCGGTTCCTATGTTCGAGCGTAAGTGTGCTAATGGCCAAGCGGACGCATGTAGTCATCTCGGCTGGATGTACAAAAACGGAATCGGCGTGCCAGAGAATTGGTCCCAGTTCTTTTCCTACTCGTCGAAGGCTTGCGACGGAGGTGACGGATTCGCCTGCCGCAATGTTGGTATTGAGTATGAGGTTGGCGGCCCGCTAAAGCAGGATTATTCGCGAGCGGCTGTAATCTACTCTAGAGCCTGCAATGCATGGGATGCTATCGGCTGCAAATGTCTTGGCTCGCTCTATCACAGGGGGTTGGGCGTCGCGCGAGATGACTCTCGCGCAGAGGAGCTTTTCTCAAAGGCGTGCAAATTAGGTGCCGCTGGCGGTTGCACGGAACTTAAAAACCTGAACAACGGGCGATAGAACTATCAATCAACCGGCATAAGCGTATACCGCAGAAAGGCGATTCCTTTATAACCGCCTTCCGGGCGTTCAGGAGTGGCCAAAAAGTACCCCTTGTGCCGCGCTAGCTCTTGCTCGATTTCCGACCGATCCGACTCCGCGAGGATGTTTTCTTCCATGATGTTCAAGGCGTAATCTACCGTCGCAAAATTCCTGATCCACAGCGTATTGCCACCGTCCTCTCGAACGACTGCCAAGGCGCCGTTCCTAGGACCGTGGCTAATGTAAAGGCCGTCTTCGTACATATAAAGCTCCTACCTTTTCCGCCCCGCATACTTTCCAGGTCGGTGTGCGAGTGGCTTTTGGTGAGACACAGGAACCCACTCCCCGCCAATGCATCTTGCTGCTACATGCCTGCCGCAGACGGCGCAAGGATGGTTGCTCGCGGACGTTAGACCATAGGGATCCTCGCGGAGCTTACCAACCGTCTCCGGAGAGAAAATCCCTTTGCAGAATGCCACAGTATTACCTCTTTTCAATAGCAGTTTCACAAGTTCGGCGGCTGCTCATTGCGGCGCTAATCTTGTCTGAATAATGCTGACCTGTTTTTGATTTCTTGTCAATATAAGTTTTCTCTTAACTTATTCAAAAAGCGCAGTTTATGGGTGCGACGTGCCCCTGGTCTAGGTTTTGAGACATTGGATCACACGAACCCCTAACTAACATGGCTTACACCAGAAAACTCATAGGCCGTAAGCAGCACCCTCAATGGCCGATGCCAAACCCAGCCCACAGCCCCGAGGCCCCTGCTGCAGAGAATTGCCTTAGCAAAGCGCAGAATGGAGATGAAGCTCCTCCAGGCGCACACGGCGAATTCCGGTAATTCCCCGGCCGGGGATGCCCGTTTTCGGTCCCAAATTGCCCGTACCCCCCCTACCTCCTATACCCCAGAGGGGTATGGAAAAGGTAACCAGCACCCTAGTAAGACAAATGAAATGAACAACATGGAGATTACGCCCGGTTACTCATCGATCAACAGGACTGCCCGTTTTTGCCCGCTTTTTGGCCGGAAATCGGCCGTTTTGGGCTCCAAAGCCCCGTTTTTGACATGAGCAATGCACCATCCGGCCAAAACCCGAAGAAACGAGTTTTCTAGCCACTCCCTGCCGCGCGGGCGTATTTTCTTGGGATGATGTCGATCAGCTATTCAAACCTCCTCAAATCCGCAGCCCTCGTCGCCCTTGCCGCTTCGGTCGCAATTCAGGCCCAGGACACAGCCAAGCCCAAACCGGAAGAAACCGAAATATGGGAGCCGGTTCCTGCAGTCGTCACGCCGGGCGCTACGCTGGGAGCGGCGCCCTCCGACGCCATCGTGCTCTTCGACGGCTCGAATGAGGATGAGTGGGTCTCCATTGGCGGCAAGGCGCCGGCTGGGTGGGTTGTCGGCAACGGCGTGCTCACCGTCGCCAAGTCGAAGGGCGGCATCGAAACCAAACGGAGTTTCAAAAACTACCAGCTTCACATCGAGTGGTGCGTCCCGTCCTACATCACCGGCTCGGGTCAGGCCCGCGGCAACAGCGGCGTGTTCCTTGCCTCCACCGGCCCCGGCGACGACGGCTACGAGTTGCAGGTGCTCGATCCCTGGCAGAACAAGACCTATGTCAACGGCATGGCGGGATCAATCTACAAGGAGAACCCTCCGCTGGTGAATCCAGGCCGCAAGCCCGGCGAGTGGCAAATCTACGATGTCGTGTGGACCGCGCCCACCTTCACAGACGACGGCACGCTGAAGACGCCCGCCTATGTCACTGTGTTTTTCAATGGAGTCTTGGTGCAGAATCACTTCGAGCTAATAGGCCAGACGCTCTACATCGGAAAGCCCTACTACAAGGCCTATTCCGCAGCCCCCATAAAGCTCCAGGCCCACGGCGACAAGAGCGAACCCATCAGCTACAGGAATATCTGGGTGAGAGAACTGAAATAACAACTGTGAAAAAGCTAGCCTCTGATCGCCGACGGTTCCGGGCTGATCCCTGTTCCCTGATCCCTGTTCCCTGATCTCTGATCTCTGATCTCTTTCTCCTGGTCCTTGTACTGCAACTGGTACAGCTTCCAGTAGAGGCCGCGCTCGGCCAGCAGTTCCTGGTGCGAACCCTTCTCCCGCAACTGTCCCTTGTGCATCACCAGGATCGTCTCCGCCCGCTGCACCGTCGAGAGCCGGTGCGCGATCAGCACCGAGGTCCGTCCCTCCACCATCCGCTCCAGCGCTCCGCGAATGCGCAACTCCGTATCCGTATCCACGCTCGATGTCGCCTCGTCCAGAATCAGGATGTGCGGATTGTAGGCCAGCGCCCGCGCAAAGTTGATCAGTTGCTTCTGCCCCGTCGACAGCGAGTTGCCCCGCTCCCGCACCGGTTCGCTGAAACCTGCCGGCAGGCTCTCGATAAAGTCCAGCAAGTTCACATCCCGCGCCGCCTGCCGCAATTCCTCATCGCCGATTGCGCTATTGCCAAACCGGATATTATCGGCCACCGTCCCGGCGAACAGAAACGGATCCTGCAATACCACCGCAAAATGCTGCCGCAGTGCAGTCAAATCCTGCGCGCGCAGATCCACGCCGTCCAGCAGAATTTCGCCCGCCGTAACGTCGTAGAAGCGCATCATCAGGCTGGTCAGCGTGGTCTTCCCGGCCCCGGTGTGGCCCACAATCGCCACCGTCTGCCCCGGCTCAACGGTAAAGCTCACATCTTTCAGAATCCACTCAATGCCATCAATGGCCGCCATTCGCGCGCCCGGCGCATCCGACGCCGACGCTGCGGCCACTGCTGCCTGCTGCGCCTCATTCAACTTTTGATAGGTAAACCAAACATGCCGGAATTCGATCCTGTTCGACCCGTCGCCCGTTACCGGATGCGCGGGGCTCACAATCTTCGGCTTGGTGTCGAGAAGCTTGAATATCCGCTCGCATGCCGCCATCGCCGCCTGCAATATGTTGTACTTGTCGCTCAAATCCTGGATCGGCCGCCAGAACCGCTGCGAATATTGGATAAACATCGCCAGCACGCCGATCGTCACGGTTCCCCGCCCCAGCACGCTGAATCCGCCTCGCCACACCACCAGCGCAATCGCCACTGAAGACAGAAGCTCCACCGCCGGATAGTAGAGCGCGTACGCAAAGATCGTGTCCTTGAACGCGATCATGTGCAGCCGGTTGACCGATTCAAAGTCCTGGAACGCTCGCTCCTCGCGGTTGAAGAGCTGCACCACGGCCATTCCCGATATATGTTCCTGGGTAAAGCTGTTGATGCGCGCAATCGCCGCCCGCACCCGCCGGTAGCTCTCCCGCACATGGTCGCGGAACAGACGCGTCACAATCAGGATCAGCGGCAGCACCGCAAAGGCCAGCAGCGCCAGCCACCAGTTGATGCTCAGCATCACGGCGGCCATCACCGTCAGCATGAAAAAGTCGTTCACGATGGCCAGAATGCCGTCGGTGAACATGTCGTTGATCGCGTCCACATCCGAGGTCAGCCGCGTCACCAGGCGCCCCACCGCGTTTACATCGAAGAACCCCACGTCCATCCGCTGCATGTGGCGAAAGATGTCGCGGCGCAGATCGAACATCACCTTCTGCCCCATCCACTGCATCAGGTAGGTCTGCACAAACGCGAACATGTACGCGGCCAGCAGCGCCCCAAGATATAAGCCCGCCAGCATGGAAATACCGCGGTAGGGATCGGCCGGCAGCACGCGCGCCAGCGGGCTGTTGGTCGATAGCCAATGGGCCAGCGCGCTGCTGGCGTCTTCGCTCTTCAGGTTGGGAGATAGATAGCGGTCGATGGCCATCATCACCATGATGGGACCGGTCACATCGCATACGGACTTGAGCGTAACCGCCACAGACGAGACCGTCGCCTGCACCCAGTACGGCCGCACGTAGCGGGCAAGACGCCGCACCAGCCTCGAATCGTAGACCTTGCCGACCGGGTCTTCGTCCTGCTTCCGGGCCGGCTGCTGGGAACCGGGTTTCTGAGGCTGCTTCTGCTCTGCGTCCGCCATCGGTTGGGTAGGCTGCGCCCTCATTATCCATTGTACGGGCAGCCCGCGCAGTCAACCGGCGCGGAGCCAGCCGAAACCCTTCGGATCGCCGCCGGCCGCGCTACGTCCCTGAATTCGTCCCCGAATCCGGCTTCCCTGCGGGCTTCGCCTCCGGCTTTTTCTGCGCCGGACTGGAGACACCCATACTCATCAGCACATACCCGAATCCCTTGCGCAACACTTCGAGAACGCTCATCTTTCCGCTTCCTCTCTCATCGCACGACTTCAGAAGACATTACGCGCGCCGCATCTGGTCGCCGGAGTGCCGGAGTGCCGGGGTGCCCTCTGGGCCGGGCCGGGCCGGCCCGGCCAACGCGCCTTTTGCGGTTAGAGTGAGATACGATAACGCTCCACTGCAAACGGTGAACCGTTACGGCTTCTTCCCCGCCGGCAACGGCGCTAGAGCTGCCGCCTTCCCCCGCTGTATCGCGTCTTCCACCACATTCGGCGCGGCAGCCGCGACAGTCTTCCCACTCACCATATCCAGCGCCGCCGGAGGCAGCGGCTTGTCTGCATTCGCCAGCAGCAGAGTTACCTGCCACCTCTCCGTGTCCGTCAACACATTTTTATACGAAGGCATGCCAGTCAGCCGAATGCCGTTCTCCACCTTCCAATACGTTTCGCCCGGCGGATCGTCGCTCACGCCCACCACGTTGCTGTTCCTGTGCTTCTCCCATAACTGCGGCGCCCTGGGAAACATGTGCCCTCCAAACGACGAGGGCTTGCCATGAAATCCATGGCAGTCTGCGCATTGGTCCCTGTAGATCTCGGCGCCGGCCACAAACGCATTCTCATCGGCTTGGATCGGCGCAGTCTTCACCATCTCGCTGTCAATTCGGGCGTTCAGCGCAATCCCCGTAATCGTCTTCTCCATCGGCAACGGCGCATCCGCCACCGCCACCGGCGGGTGGCCAAAATGAAACCAACCCATCACCGCCAGGGGCGCCAGCACGATGCCCAGCACAACTCCAAGCAAAAAACGACCCATACCCTCGACCGCCTCCGCCTTCCATCCTAGAGCATGTGCCCGCGCCAAACCCCTGACAGATTGTTCATCTTTCCGGGAGGCGGCGCCCCCTGGCAATTCGGCCTTTTCCGGCGACCATTCAGCCCTGCGCGCGTCCAATCCACCATAGGCTCACCCCCGCCCCCGCCCCCCAAGGTGTTTTAATACCTAATGGGGGAAGCACTGCATCCTGCGGTGGTGTGCTTCCGTACTCGAACCGGTCTCATCCGTCGGCCTTATCAACTCGCAGGGAGCATGAGACCGGCTTTGTTGCGGGTCTCACAACCGCCGCAGCGGGCTTCGTGGTGCAGGATGAAACCGGTTGTCCCGTGGAGGAATCCCGATACCGATGCGTTCTTTTCGTCGTCTTGCCCTTCTGCTGGCGCTTGCCTTCCCAGCCATGCACGCCGTTCTGGCCCAGAGCTCGAGCAGCAGTTCTCCCACCCCGGCAACTGGTCAAGACCAGGCCCAGCCGCAGGCCCCGGACCAGACCCCGCAACAGTTGAGCGTACAGGCACGCATCCGCGCCCGCCGCGAACAGCGCCGCGCCGCCGCCATCCACGACGCCTACTCGCACCGTTTTGAGGCATCAAGCTCCATGGGCTACCTGCGCTTCAAGCCCGGACCCTCCCTGCAGCGCCTTACCTACTACGCCTGGGATATGGGCCTTACCCGCAACTTCAATGAGCGCCTCGGCATCACCGTCGATGGCCGCGGCTATTACGGTACCGCCTACGTCGGCCTCAACCCAAGCAACATCACCCGCCCCGCCATCAGCCAGTACGACGCCCTTGCCGGACCTACCTACCGCTTTTATCTGCAGCCCAAATACTCCATCGCCCTCCGCGGCATGGGAGGCTTCGCTCACGGCAACTTCTCCGGAGACACTAATGGCTTCGGCGGCAAAACTCTCGGCCTTTACCCCGACGCCAATACCTTCGCCGCCAGCGGCAGCGTCATTGGCGAATACAACTTTGCCCCCAACATCGGCTTTCGCCTGGCTCCCGAGTACTTTGTCACAGGCTTCGGCTCCAGCTTTCAGAGCAGCCTCGGATTCACCGGCGGCATTGTCTTCCGCTTCGGCAAGCAATAAGAAAGAAAATCTGCTATGAAAGACGCTTTTTCTCGCCGCGACTTCGTTCAATCCGGAGCTCTCGTGGCCGCCGCATGCATGGCCTCCAAAGCAACACCGTCCTTTGCCCAGGCCGTGGCAGTCTCCGGCAAGCCTACGCCCATCAAGCTCGGCATTTGCAGCTACACCTTCCGCGAGTTCACGCGCGCACAGATGCTCGGCTTCCTCAAGGAACTCAACCTCACCGACCTCAACGTCAAGGACACCAAGGATCATCTGCCGATGGACCCCACCCTTGAAGCCCAGGCCCTCGCCGATTACGCGGCCGCCGGCATCAAGCTTCACGCTGCCGGAGCGATCTACTTCCCCAAGGACGACGAAGCTGACATCCGCGGAAAGTTCGAGTACGCCAAGCGAGCCGGCATCGACGTCATCGTCGCCGGCGATCCCACCCCCGAATCCCTCAAGTGGATCGAGCGCTTCGTCAAGGAATACGACATCAGGATCGCCATCCACAACCACGGCCCCGAGGACAAGTTCTTCCCCTCGCCCTTCGACGTGCTCAAGGCCATCAAGGATCTTGACCCGCGCATCGGCTTCTGCATCGACGTAGGCCATGCCGCCCGCGCCAACGCCAATCTTGTCGAGGCCATTCACGCCACCGGCCCGCGCCTCTACGACATGCACATCAAGGATCTGGCCAGCATGACCAGCAAGGAAAGCCAGGTCGCCGTCGGCGAAGGCGTCCTGCCCATCCGCGACATCTTCCAGGCCCTCATCGACATCAAGTACCCGGGCTTCGTCGACCTCGAATACGAAATCCACGGCGACAACCCCATGCCCGGCGTCATCGAGAGCTTCGGCTACATGCGCGGCGTCCTCGCCGGCATGGGCTACCTCACCCACGCATAGCTGTCCCCGTTCCACAAATGTCTGTGCCCCATGTATGACAGTGTCGGCCTCTGTCAAGCGCGTTTTTTCAATTTTCGCGCAAAGTCTTCCTTTGGTGGCCGGGACGGGGTCAAGGGCGCCGTACTTTGGCGTTCATCTTGACCCTT
>Ga0181516_10001141_pt1 | contig 21011 bp, 16 predicted proteins | sample PEATcosm2014_Bin_25_FD_121104 | JGI IMG/M metagenome (GOLD analysis project Ga0181516, IMG submission 121104) | Peatland microbial communities from MTU Mesocosm Facility, Houghton, MI, USA - PEATcosm2014_Bin01_10_metaG | ecosystem: Environmental > Terrestrial > Soil > Wetlands > Peat | place... | reverse complement strand
GAACCGCAGACCAATACCAGGCGTTCCCACTTGTCCTTTTCAGCCGCTGCCCGGTGCGCGAAATCCGGATAATCCACAGAGGCAGGCCCATCGGTGCCAAAGTCGACCGCCTCGTGCCCCTGCGCCAGGGCCCACGCCTTCAGGCGCTCCTTGAGGTCATAACCTGCATGATCGCTAGCAAAACCAATTTTCATAGTGCCGCTCCCAGGAAAAGGGTAACGGAATGACCCGACCCATTCTTCAGTATCGCCCACTGGATCGCGGCTTTCTGCTTTGTCTCGAAGGGGAGGCCACGGTCGCCGACTGGCAGCGGATCCTGCGCACGCTGCCGGGCAACCTCCACGGCCGGGACCGGCTGACCCCGGCCCGGGCCCGGATGTTCCTGGCCGACGGACGGCTGGTGGAGACCCACACCGTGCCGCTGCGCTGGCAGCGGGCCCTGCCCTGGCTGGCGTCCCTGAACCAGGACGCCGAGAAGGTGGGCGGGTCCCTGGCCTTCTGGGCCGCGGCCCTGCGCCTGCTGCAGTCCCTGGTGCTCCGGGGCGCCCTGCTGCCCCAGCTGGACACCCGGGGCAACCCCTGGCGCGCCACCTGGGGCATCAGCCTCACCAGCCCCGCGGACCGGGCCAACGTGGACGCGCTGCTGAAGGCCATGCCCCCCTCGGTGCTGGCCTTCCCCGAGGACGACGGCTGGGTGTTCACCAAGGGCCTGGGCCTGGGCACCCTGGACACCGAGGAGCTGGACGACGACCTGGCGCTGCCCCCCAGCGGCCAGCTGGTGCTCCGGGCCTTCCTGGAGGACGGGGCCGATTTCCTGGTGCGCTTCGTGGCCGGGTCGCTCCGCCAGGGCGAGGATCCGCGCCTGGGCCTGATCCACCGGCTGCGCGGGCACAAGCGGGACCGCCTGCCCTGGGACGACCGGCTGATGGTGGCGCTCAGCCACCCCATGAACGAATTCCCCACCATCGGCGTCACCGAGCGCACCCTGGGCGAGCAGCTGGAACAGTGGAGCGAAGGGGCCCGGGTCCAGTGGATCCGGCCGAGCCTCAAGCTGGAGGCGCCGCCGGTGCCGCCGGGCAAGGACGCCATCCAGGAGGCCGACCGCCTGTCCGAGGGCGGCTGGATCCTGCGGGTGGGCCTGGAGACCCAGGAAGGCGACATCATCCCGGTGGCCCGGCTCTGGGAGGCCACCATCGAGCCCGAGGTGCTGGAGGCCCGGAAGGTGCTGCTCCGGGGCCTGGCCCGGGCGGTGCCGTTCTTCCCGCCCCTGGAGGGGGCGCTCTCCGGCCGCTCCCCGGAGGACCTCATCCTCAGCCCGGCCGAGGCCTGGCAGTTCCTCACCCGGGGCGCCGCCCAGCTCAAGGAGGCCGGGTTCCTGGTGCACATCCCCGAGGCCCTGGCGGAATTCGGCGGGGCCCGGCGGCTGCGGGCCAAGGTGCGCCTGGGCGCCCGCGCGGTGTCCATGGACGCCGCGGCCCAGGACGGCCTGGACGGCGCGGTGTCCGCGGACTGGTCGCTGATGCTGGGCAACGACAGCCTGGACCTCCAGGACTTCGCCCAGATGGCCAGCCTCAAGCACCCCCTGGTGGCCTGGAAGGGCAAGTGGGTGGCCCTGGACCCGGAGACGCTCAAGCAGATCACCCAGGTGATCCAGGCCAGCCGCGGCGCCGGATTCGAGAGCATGAGCCGGGGCGAGGCGCTGGCCGCGGCCCTCACCGGCACCGCCCGCATCCCCGGGGTCAGCGAAGCCATCGAGGTGGAGACCGCCGGGGACTTCGGCGCCGCCCTGGACGAGCTGAAGATCCTGCCCGACCGTCCCATCGTGCAGCCGGCCAGCTTCATCGGCCAGCTGCGCCCGTACCAGCTGCGCGGCCTGGCCTGGCTGGACGGCCTGGACCGGCTCGGGCTGGGCGGCATCCTGGCCGACGACATGGGCCTGGGCAAGACCATCGAGGTGCTGGCGCTGCTGCTGCACCGGCAGCTGAAGAGCCCCGCGGCGGGCGCGCCCACCCTGCTGGTCTGCCCCACCTCGCTGCTGGGCAACTGGGAGCGGGAGATCGCCAAGTTCGCGCCCACCCTGCCCTGCTTCGTGCACCACGGCAACAACCGGGACGACCTGCCCCGGGCCTTCAAGGCGCACACCATCGTGCTCACCACCTACGGCGTGATCCGCCGCGAGGAGGAGGTCTTCGGCGGGCGGGTCTGGGGCATGGTGGTGGTGGACGAGGCCCAGGCCATCAAGAACGCCGGGTCGTACCAGGCCAAGGCGGTGCGCCGGCTGCGGGCGCCGTTCAAGCTGGCCCTCACCGGCACCCCCATCGAGAACCGGCTGCTGGAGCTGTGGTCCATCCTGGCCTTCGCCCTGCCGGGCTACCTGGGCGGCGAAAGCTCGTTCAAGGAGCAGTTCGCCTCCCCCATCGAGAAGTACCGGGATCCGGACGCCGCGCTCGAACTGCGCCAGCGGGTGGGGCCGTTCATCCTGCGCCGGCTCAAGACCGACCGCACCATCATCCAGGACCTGCCCGAGAAGCAGGAGATGAAGGTCTACACCCAGCTCAGCAAGGAGCAGGCGCAGCTGTACAAGGCCCGGGTGGAGCAGATGGACCAGGACATCCTGGCCGCCAGCGGCATCGAGCGCCGGGGCCGGATCCTCGCCCTGCTCACCCACCTCAAGCAGATCTGCAACCACCCCAGCCAGTTCCTCAAGCAGGCCGGGCCCTACAAGGGCCGCAGCGGCAAGCTGGAGCGGCTCACCGACATGCTGGAGGAAGTGCTGGAGAGCGGCGAGAAGGCCCTGGTGTTCACCCAGTTCAAGGAGATGGGCGACCGGCTCCAGATCCACCTCAAGGACGTGCTCGGCTTCGAGCCGCCGTTCCTGCACGGCGGGTCCTCCCGGGAGCAGCGGGACGAGATGGTGCGCAGCTTCCAGGAGGACGCCGACGGCGCCAAGGTCCTGCTGCTGAGCCTCAAGGCCGGCGGCGTCGGCCTGAACCTCACCGCCGCCACCCACGTGTTCCACTTCGACCGCTGGTGGAACCCGGCGGTGGAGGACCAGGCCACGGACCGCACCTACCGCATCGGCCAGACCAAGAATGTCCAGGTGCACAAGCTCATCACCATGGGCACCCTGGAGGAGAAGATCGACGCCATGCTGGAATCCAAGCGGGACCTGGCGGACCGGGTGGTGGGCACCGGCGAAGGCTGGCTCACCGAGCTGGACGACGACGCCCTGCGCCGGCTGGTGCTCCTGGAGCCCGACGCCGACATCATGGGCGAGGACGAGCTCAACGGGAACGGCAATGGCCACGGCAACGGCCACGGCAACGGCAATGGCCATTCTAACGGCCATGCCAGCGGGCTGGCCCGCGACCCCGAAGGGAACGGCCCCGCCCTGGCCGTTCCGGCCCGGATCCCGCAGCCCATCCTGGCGGACGAGGAGGAAACCGATCCCGACCTGCTTCCGGAGGAGGCTGAGGATGCGGAGCCGGCCCTGGCGCTGGCGGCGGCGAGCGGTCCGGCCCGGGCCACCCGGGGCCGGCCCCCGGCGGCCCGGGGCGCCATCAAACGGAAACCCAAGGTGGTCCTGCGCAAAGGGGTGATCTCATGATCCAGCTCAGCGAGCGCTTCGGGACCACCTGGTGGGGCCGCCTCTGGATCACGGCCCTGGAGCAGCTGGGCGACGATTTCGAGAACCGCCTGCCCCGGGGCAAGAAGTACGCGGAAGAGGGCGCCGTGAGCCATTTCACCGTCAGCCCCGGCGAGATCCAGGCCAAGGTCCACGGCCGCAAGACCTACAACGTCACCCTCGGCCTTCCGGCGCTCACCGGCGCGCAATGGGAGCGGGCGCTGGAGCGCATCCACCAGGAGAGCCGCTTCGTGGCCTCGCTCCTGGCCGGGGAGATGCCCCAGGGGCTGGACGAGACCTTCCGGGAGTCGGGCGCCAGCCTGTACCCCAGGGTGCCCAAGGAACTGCAGACCCACTGCGACTGTCCGGACTGGGCCAACCCGTGCAAGCACGTGGCCGCGGTCTGCTACATCATGGCCGAGGCCCTGGACCGGGATCCCTGGCTGCTGTTCGATCTGCGCGGGCGCACCCGGGAGGAGGTGCTGGAGGCGCTCCAGGCGCGCATGGAGGTGCCCGCCGCGGAGCCCGCGCCGCGCAAGCGCGGCCGGCCCCGGAAGGTGGTCTCGGTGGTGGACCTGCTGCCCCGGCGTCGGGAGATGGCGGAGCCCTGGTTCCGCATGCCCGACGAGGCCTACGACGCGCCTCCGGTGCCGCTGCCGGACATCGCCCTGCCCCGCACCATCCCGGCCGATCCCTCGGTGTTCATCCAGCTGGGGCCCCTGCCCCACGCCCGCATCGAGGCCAGCCTCTGCCTGGCGGCGCTCATGCACCGCACCGCCCAGGTGGTCCAGCTGCAGATCGAGGAAGGGGTGGACAGCATGGAGGACCCGGAACCCGCCGACGCCGTGGCCCCGTCCCCCTTCGAGACCCCCATCCCCGCACCGTCCATCTCCAAGCCATGGCGTCACAACAAGAAGCGCCGGTGGGGGAAGAGTTGAAGCAACCTGAAGGAGTTCCCGTGCAGACCATCAGCACCCCCGCGGCCCCGGCCGCCATCGGCCCCTATGTCCAGGCCACGGCCTTCGGCAACCTGCTCTTCACCGCGGGCCAGATCCCCCTGGTGCCCGGCACCATGGACCTGGTCACGGGGCCCATCGAGGCCCAGACCACCCAGGTGCTGCGCAACCTCGCGGCGGTGCTCGAGGCCGCCGGCAGCGACTGGTCCCGGGTGCTCAAGACCACGGTGTTCCTCACCGACCTGGCCGATTTCGCCGCCTTCAACGCGGTCTACGAACAGCTGCTGGGCGGCGCCAAGCCGGCCCGGAGCACGGTGCAGGTGGCGGCGCTGCCCAGGGGCGCCAAGGTCGAGATCGAGCTCATCGCCGCACTGCCCCATGCCTGAGTTGCGCTGCTACGACAGCATCCTGGACGTCATCGGCCACACCCCCATGGTCCGGCTCAACCACGTCACCGCGGAGCTGCCCTGCCCGGTGTACGCCAAGCTCGAGTTCCTCAATCCCATGGGCAGCAGCAAGGACCGCATCGCCAAGTACCTGATCGAGTGCGCCGAGCGGGACGGCCGGATCAAGCCGGGGGACGTCATCCTGGAGAACTCCTCGGGCAACACCGCCATGGGCCTGGCCCTCACCGCCATCCAGAAGGGCTACCGGCTGAAGGCGGTGGTGCGCGACCGCACCAGCAAGGAAAAGCTCGACCTGCTGGCCTCCCTGGGCGTGGACCTGGTGAAGGCGGACACCAGCCTGCCCCCGGAGCACCCGGACAGCTACAACAACCTGGCCCCGCGCCTGGCCCGGGAAACCCCGCACTGCTACTTCCCCGACCAGCACAACAACCGGGAGAACAACGAGGCCCACTACCGATCCACCGGGCCCGAGGTGTGGCAGCAGATGGACGGGCGCATCGACGTCTTCCTGGCCGGCATGGGCACCGGCGGCACCATCGGCGGCGTGGGCCGCTACCTCAAGGAGCGCAACCCCAAGGTCCGGATCGTGGCGGTGGACGTGGAGGGGTCGGTGTTCACCCCCTACTTCCGCACCGGCGAGGCCGGCACCTCCAGCCCGTACCTGCTGGAGGGCCTGGGCGACGAGTTCATCATCGGCTGCGCCGAGTTCGAGGTGATCGACGAGATGGTCCAGGTCACCGACCGGGAGGCCTTCCTGGCCGCCCGGGAACTGGCCCGGCGGGAGGGGATCCTGGTGGGCGGCTCCAGCGGGGCGGTGCTGCACGCCCTGCGCAAGATCGCGCCGACCCTGGGCAGGGAGGCGAGAGTGGCGATCCTGTTCCCGGACAGCGCGTCGCGGTACCTGAGCACGATCTTCAATGATGATTGGATGCGGGAAAAGGGGATGCTTTAAGGCCTCTGAACGGAACGGATGACTGGCGGGAAGGGTTGGGGGAACCTTCTATAAACTATTCACACTCATCATGGACGGAAGCTCAAAGTCTTCCCTTTGGAGTCGTCCATGCATTCGTCCAGGATCCTCAAGTTCACGGTCGCCCTGGCCCTCCTGGCCGGGGGCGCGGCCCTGGCGCTGCCCCTGGACCCCGAGGCCAAGCTGGGCGAGTGGCCCAACCGGACCCCCATCCGGGTCAAGCACCTGCAGCCGGGGGCGGATTTCACCGGCGCCCTGTTCTTCGAGCAGGATCTGGCGGGCGCGGACTTCCGGAAGACCACGGTGACCCGGGTCAACTTCGGCCTGGCGAACCTGTCGGGGGCCCGGTTCGACGGCGTGGATTGCCGCACCGTCATCTTTGATTGGGCGACCCTGGACGGTGCGGTGTTCGATGGCGCCACCATCTGGCGGCCCGACGCGCCGCACTTCCGCTCTGTGGACCTCGGCAAGGCGCACTGGGCCGGAAAGGAACCGGAGGCCAAGGCAATGGACGCTGGCGCCGGTGTGCCCGCAGATGACCAGGATGCGGAGATGGCCCCGGAGGCGCCGGCCTCGCCGTTGCCGCTCTCCAACCTGGGCGGCAGTTTCGTCCTGTTCCATAATGGGCCGGCCGGCCGCACCCGGTCGGCCAGCGCCGGCCAGAGCCGGAAAAGGCAGCGGGAGGTCTTCGAGCCCCTGCCGCCGCAGGCCGAGGTTGCGCCGCCCCGGCCGGTGAAACGCCCCAGGACCACGCCGAAGGGGATCGCGGCCAGCCGTCCGGCCCATGGGATGCCGTCACCGGCGGTGCCGGCCGACCCGTTCGGCCGGGATGCCTCGAACAGGTCCGCGACCGGGGCGGGGCTGGTGAAGTTGTACCGGATGCACCAGAACCAGCCGGAAATCGACCGGCTCTGGAAGCGGGGCAAGGAACTGGCGGAGCGGGACGGGACGGCCTCCCAGAAGGACCGGGACGAGCTCAGGCGGATTCGCGACCGGCTGCAGGGCGAGTTCGAGGTGGAAGACGTCTCGCCGCTGCGCAGGGACGCCAAGGGCCAGTCGCACTCAGGCCCGGGCGCCAGGAACATCCAGAACCTGGAGGACCGGCGGCGGATCATCAAGCCGCTGATCGGCGGCCCCCCAGAGGCCAGGGACCAGCGTTTCTTCCTGATCTTCGAGAAGGACCAAGGCGGGCTCAATGGCCAGACGCCCATCCCCAACCTCAAGGAATACAAGAACCTGATTGCAGAGATAGCGGCCAAGCTGGGCGACGATCATGAAACCGTCAAGCTGATGCAGGGGGACCTGAACAACATCCGGAGCCGGCGGGCCAGTGCCGCCAGGCAGAAGGAGGACCGTGGGAAGAAGCGGCCGGCCGGCGCGCCCGCCTCGGCCAAGGCGCTCAAGGTGGACCTGGACAACCCCCCGACCGTCAGCGCCTTGTGGCAGAATGCCGCGCTCCGCGAGGCCTGGATCACCGCCCTGGTCGGCGAGTACCCGACCCGGCCCCACCCCACCGCCAGCAACAAGAAGGTGGTGCTGGATGAAACAGCGCTTCAGGCGGCCCTGGACCGGCTGGAACAGGACGGCACCGATCCGGCCCGGCTGGCTTCCGCCCGCGGCTATCTGAAGATGCGCCTGGACAAGCGGGAACGCGACCGCAAGCCCCAGCAGCTGTCGTGAGCACCGCCCCGCTTTGGGGAGTTCCGGACCGCAGCGCAGCGGAGGTCCGGAACTTCCCCAAAGCGAACGCCGGGTCGGAACCCGCTAGCTCTCCCCCGGAGCCTCCCTGGCGCGGCGGTTCTTGCCCTGGGGCCGGACCATGAGCCGCTGGGAATCCGGCAGGTTGGGCAGGTCCGGCAGCGCGATGGGCGAGATGTGGTAGTCCCCCACCACCTTCCAGGCCCGGGCCTGCTTGGGCAGCCGTTCCGGCTGCATGACCTCCCAGCCCTGGGCGTAGGACACGAAGGAGGGCATCACCATGGCGAACCCGGTGTAGAGGAATGCCGGGTAGCGGATCCAGCCCTCGCCGCCGTCGGGGGTGGCCATGGGCAGGGCGAACAGGGGGTGCAGGCCGCCGTTGATCCAGAAGCCGTTGGGAGGATCGTGCCTGGGGTAGACGAAGATCCGCCGCCGGTGGATCAGCGTGTTGGACCCGACCCGGTAGGAGTCCAGGGGCTGGATCCCGGTGCTCTCCAGGGAGGGGCCCCAGGCCCGCTCGGGATGCCCCACCACCTGGACCACCTCCCGGCCCTGGCCCTGGAGCTTGTGGAACAGGGACCGCAGCTCCTCGCCCTCATCGTCCTCCAGGTGGCCCTGGTTGGGCTTGATGTCGCCCAGCAGCACCACCCGCCGGGGCTTGAAATCGTCAAGCAGCCCCAGCAGCCGTTCCCAGATCTCGTGGTGCGGGCCGGTGGGCACGGGTTCGGGACGCTTGCGCCGGGCGGCGCCCAGCCCCAGGAACAGGTCCGCCAGCACCAGGGTTTCCTGGCGCGGCAGCAGGATCGCCCGCCGGCTGTCGAGAATCACATCTTCCGAGAACTTGATCTGCATGGCTTCAGCATTCCTATCCATCCCATTGGAACATGTCCTGAATGCCCGCAGGCGATCCAGTTGCTCCGCCCGGATGGCGGCTTGCGGTCGGCCGCGCCCCCCGGCCAACATATGAATTGGGGGTAGGCATGACATTTACTTGGTACGTGGGCCTGGCCAGCCTGGTGGCGGGCCTGGGCGGCGGGATCCTGGCCGGGCTGTTCGGGGTCGGCGGCGGGATGGTGCTCATTCCCCTGCTGGGCCTGGCCCTGGGCCTGGACCAGCACAAGGCCCAGGGGGTGGCCCTGGCGGCCATGGTGCTGCCCAACGGGCTCCCGGCGGTGCTCTACATGCGGCGCAAGGGCATCCCCATCCACTGGGCGCTGGTGGGCATGGCCACGGCGGGGTTCCTGCCCGCGGTCTGGACCGGGGCATGGATCGCCAACCTCATCCCGGAGCCGGCCCTGCGCCTGGGCTTCGCCTGCGTCCTGGCGATCCTGGCGGCGCGCCTCCTGCTGCAGCGGCGGCCGGCCCGGGAGCTCCCGGCCAGTGCCGCTTCGCTCAGTTTCAGCCGCTCGTGGCTGCCCGGCCTGGTCATGGGTGTCGCCGGGGGCCTGGCCTCGGGACTGCTGGGCATCGGCGGCGCCATCATCATGATCCCGCTCATGGTCTGGATGCTGGGCATCCCCCAGCACGAGGCCCAGGCCACCAGCCTGGTGCTCATGCTGGCCCCCATCGGCCTGCCCGGCGTTTGGGTGTATGCCCGCAGCGGCGGCGGGCTGCCCTGGCTGGTCCTGGCCGGCGTGGCCGTGGGCTTCATGGCCGGAGCGTACGGGGGGGCCAGGGTCGCCATGCGGACCCAGGGGACCCGCCTGCGCCGGGCCTTCGCCCTGTTCATGGCGGTCATGGCGGTGCTGCTGTTCCTGAAGGGAATCTGAACCCGGTTGCGTTATGCTGGGCCGGGAGGTTGCCGTGCCATTGGATATTCCCGCGCCGCTCTACCAGGGTGAACGCCTGAGGGATCTCATCCTGTGCTACGCCGGCCCCTGGGCCTTCGTGCCCTACCTCCGCTGCCGCGAGGACGAGGAACTGCTCTGGCACGCCCGCCAGGGGGTGCTGCTGAGCTTCGTGGAAGTCTCCATCGCCCTGGCGCTGCTGATCACCGGCCTGTTCCCCATCATCGGCCTGCTCACGGTGCGCTTCCTCCTGCCCATCTGGCTCCTCTGGTGCCTGGGCATGTCGGTGACCACGGTGCTCCAGGCCTGCAAGGGCAAGCGGCACAAGATCCCGGTGATCAGCCAGCTGATGGACTACCTGTAGGCGAGGGTGTAGTTCACAGGCCCCGGCAGCCTGGGGCTGGTGACGGTGACGGCCATGGTCAGGGTCCGGCTGCCGGGGTCCAGGTGGAACACGTTGCTGCGCCGGCCGTCCTCGGCCTGGTAGGTCTGCACCAGGTCGTCCTGGTCCAGGTGGGCGGAGATGAGGAACTTCTCCCCGTCCTCCCGGGTCCAGGCCACGGCGCTGCCATCCGCCGGCATCACCTGGGGCAGGCGCTGATCGTACCCGATGGAAATCCCGGCGGGGACCCGCTCGATGCGCAGGGTCTGGTACACGGAGTTGGTCTTGGCCAGCCGTGAACGGGCGATGGGCCGGGTGAGGAAGTTCATGGGGGCGGTGGCTTCCGCGATGGCCTTGGCCAGGTCCGGGGCGGAGGCCAGGGTCCAGGTGCCGAAGGGGCCGGGGTTCTGGGCGGCGAGGGGAACGGCGATGAGGAGGGCGAGGACGAATCCGGGAACCATGGGCATACCTCGAAGCCATGGTACCGGAAGCCGGTTGGAAAGCTTTGCCGGGGATGCACGGGGATGAACGGGGATGGACAGGATGCAAGACGGGCGGACCTGCGGAACCGGGCTCCCGGCCCAATCCGCAAGGGCGCCCGAGCCCCGCCTGCCAAAACCTTGGGCGCCCTTGCTGGCGGCGCGAACGGCCCGCAGCATCAGAGATCCACCAGCTTCATCCCCGTTCATCCCCTTCATCCCCGGCTTAAACAGCCTCGGGACAGCCGGCGCGCCTGGTCCATGGCAGGCCATAGGCCATGGGTTCTATCCCCGGCGGGCGTTCAGGATCAGCATCGCGTCGCCGTAGCTGAAGAACCGGTACTGCTCCCGGATCGCCTCGGCATACGCTTCCTGGGCGAAGTCCAGCCCCAGCAGGGTCGAGACCAGCACGAACAGCGTGCTCTCCGGCAGGTGGAAGTTGGTCAGCAGCAGGTCGGCGGTGCGCAGGCGGTAGCCGGGCTGGATGAACAGCCGGGTGGAACCCGAACGCTTCAGGCTGGCGCCGTCCCAGGCCGCCTCCAGGGTCCGCAGGCTGGTGGTGCCCACGGCCAGCAGCGGCCGGGTCCGGCGCGCCAGCACCGGCTCCAGGTGGGCCGCGGTGGCCTCGGGGATCTCGTAGCGTTCCTCGTGCATGACGTGGTCGGAAAGATCCTCGGCGGTCATGGGCCGGAAAGTGCCCAGGCCCACGTGCAGCCGCACCGGGCTCCACAGGCAGCCCCGGGCGCGCAGCCCGTCGATGAGCTCCCCGGTGAAATGCAGGCCGGCGGTGGGGGCGGCCACCGCCTCCCCCTCCTCGGCCCGGAACACGGTCTGGTAGCGCCCCTCGTCCTCGGCCCCGGCGGGATGGGTGATGTAGGGGGGCAGGGGCATCCGGCCGATCCGGTCCACTTCGTCCCAGTCCAGTTCGCCGTCCGGGCCCAGCACCCGCACCCGCCGCAGCCCCTCGTCCAGGGCCTCCTCCACCACCAGCTCCGCCACGCTGCGCCCGGTGTCCGGGTCCAGCACCCCGGCCCGCTTCCCCGGCTTCAGCCGCGCTCCCGGGCGCACCAGGGCCTCGAAGCAGCCTCCGGGCAGCGCCCGCAGCAGCAGGGCCTCCCCTTCGCCGCCCCCGGCCCGCCGGAGCAGGAGCCGGGCGTGGCGGACCTTGACGTCGTTGGGCACGCAGAGCGCCCCCGGCGGCACCAGGTCCGGCAGGTCCCGCACCCACGCATGGCGCAGGCTGCCCGCCGCCGGATCGGCCACCAGCAGCCGGGCGCCGTCCCGCTGCGCCGCCGGGTGCTGGGCGATGAGCTCCTGGGGCAGCTCGAAACCGAAGGCCTGGCGCCGCATGCCGGCCCTAGCTCCGGAACTGCATCTGGTACAGCCGGTCGTACTCGCCCTTGCCGGCCAGCAGTTCCTCGTGGGCTCCCATCTCCACGATCTCGCCGTGGCTCAGGACGCAGATCCGGGTCGCCCGCTGGATGGTGGAGAGGCGGTGCGCGATGACCAGGGTGGTGCGGTCCAGCATGAGCACCTCCAGCGCCTCCTGCACCGCCCGCTCGCTTTCGGTGTCCAGGGCGCTGGTGGCCTCGTCCAGGATCAGGATGGGGGGATCCTGGAGCAGGGCCCGGGCGATGGCCAGCCGCTGGCGCTGGCCGCCGGACAGGGTGGAGCCGGTCTCCGCCAGGGGCGTGTCGTAGCCCTTGGGCAGGGCCGAGATGAATCCGTGGGCCTGGGCCTTCCGGGCCGCCGCCTCCACCGCCTCCCGGCTCGCGGGCTTGCCGTAGGCGATGTTGTCGTGCACGGAATCCATGAACAGGAGCGTCTCCTGGGTGACGATGCCGATGCGCAGGCGCAGCTCCCGCACATCGAAGTCCCGGAGGTCCACGCCGTCCAGGGTCACCCGCCCGCCGGTGGGATCGAAGAACCGGGGCACCAGGTTCACCAGGGTGGTCTTGCCGCCGCCCGAGCCGCCCACCAGGGCCACGGTCTCCCCCTTGCGCACCTCCAGGTTGATGTTCCGGAGCACCTCGTTCCGGCCGTTCTTGCCCTCGTAGCTGAAGCGGACGGCTTCGAAGGCCAGCCGCTGGGGCTGCTGGGGCACCGGGACGGGGTGCGCCGCCAGGGGCATCCGGGACTGCCGGTCCAGGACCGAATAGACCCGGTCCAGGCTGGCCTGGGCCGCCTGCACGTCGCTGTTGAGCTTGGTGAGCCGGCGGATCGGGTCATAGAAGGCATAGACGGCGATGATGTAGGCGAAGAAGCCCGGGCCGGTCATGCCGCCGCTGTGGATGCTGAGGGAAGCGTAGATCAGCAGCCCCGCCAGCAGCAGCCCGCCCACCAGCTCCATGATCGGGTGGGCGATGGCCCCGGCCCGGGCCGACTTCATCAGCAGCCGGAACAGCTCGTTGTTCTGCTGGTGGAACCGCTCCTCCTCGAAGGGCTCCCGGGCGAACCCCAGCACCACCCGGATGTTGCTGAACACTTCCTTGAGCCGCTGGAGCAGCCGGCTGGAGGCCTCCATGTTGCGGTGGTTGATGCGGCGGATGCGCTGGCTCAGCTTCTTGATGGGCAGGACCACCAGGGGCCCGGCGATGAACAGGGTCATGGACAGGCGCCAGTTCATGACCAGGATGGTGCCCAGCATGGCCAGGGCCATGGTCAGTTCCCGCACCCCGTCGGCGAACTGGTTGGAGGCGATGCCCTGGACCGCGCCCACGTCGGAGATGCACCGCTGGAGCAGCTCCCCCACCGGGTGCCGCTGGAAATAGGACGGCTCCTGCTTCAGCAGGTGCTTGAACAGCCGTTCCCGCAGGGCCAGGGTGGCCTTGACCCCGGCGCGGACCATGAGCACGGTGCCGCTGTAGGTCAGGATGCCCTTCAGCACGAACACCAGCACCAGGATGCACGGGATCAGGTAGGTGGCCTCGCGCAGCTGGGACGCGGCGGGCAGGTGCGCGGTGAGCCACAGCTTGGCCTTTTCCAGCACGCCCAGCGTGGCCGCGGGGGCCGTGCCGCCGCCCATGGCCAGGCTGTCCTCGAACACGAACCGCAGGATGCCGATCAGCAGGCCCTGGCAGGCTCCGGCCAGGGTGAGCAGCAGGCTGCCTGCCGCGATCAGCGGCAGGGACGGTTTCAGATGTTCGCGGAAGAAGCGGGCAATGGATGACATCCCATCAGCTTACCCGATCCGGTTCAGGGGCACGGGACGGCCGGCAGCTCCAGCCGGCCCAGCGCCACGTTCAGCTGCGCCTGGGTCAGCCGCCAGCGCAGGCCCAGGCGCCGGCGTTCCTGGAGCAGGTCCGGGAGCTGGGCCGGATGGCCCGGCGTGGCCTGGGCCGCGGCCACGAAGTCCTCCACCCAGGGTACCGCCCCCAGGATCGCCGACCGGCTGCCGGCGAGGGCCAGTTCGAACCCATGCAGTGAATCCGCCGTGGGACCCGGCGTCACGCCCCAGGCCAGCGCCTGGATCCCCCGGGGCAGCCTCCAGGCGGCGGATCCCGCCGCCGGCTCCCGGGGCAGGATGAACCCCTGGACGGCGGCCGCCCCGCTGATCCACGCCGAAGCCTCCGCCAGTCCGCTCCAGGCGCGGATGCGGCCCGGACCCAGCCGGGCCAGGGCCGGAAGGTCGCCCAGCCAGATCCGTCCGTCACCGTCCGCCACGGCCCGGAAATGGCGGGAACCTTGGTCCAGGAGCACGAACAGGGGCAGGTCCCGGTGGTCCACCGCCAGGGTGCCCGCCGCCGGGAAGGCGTCGGCGATGGCCACCTGGAGCCGGCCGGGGTCCCGGAAGCCGCCCAGCTGGATGAGCACCTCGGGTCCGGCCGCCGGCGTGGGCCGGGACAGGTAGAAGGTGACCCGCCCGGTCTCCTGCCGGGGGTCGATGCGGGTCCGCTCCAGGAAGACGGCCAGGGCCCGTCCCGCCGGCGGGAAGCCCTGCAGCAGGGCCTGGAAATGGGCGGGCGCCAGGGCCCAGGCCGGCACGCAGGAAATGGCCGTCTCCGTGCCCCCCGGAGCGCTCACGACCCAGTCCGGCGTCCTGGCCCTGCGCACCTCGCAGCCCAGCAGGGCCAGGCACAACAGGACCGCCCGCGCGACGGTCACGACGGTTCCCGGGGCCTTCCCTTGCGCAGGCACCCCCTCAACCCAGGTGGCGCAGGGGCGCCGGCAGGTGGGGGCTCCGGAGCAGGTGCTGCTGCTCGCTTTCCGAAAGCAGGCCCCAGATGCGGCTGGCGGCCTGGCGGGGGGTCTTGGGGTTCAGCAGCAGCTCCGACATGACCGCCGGATGGGCCATGAGCACCGGATGGGACGCGATGATCTCCAGGATCTCCCGCGGGGCCTGCTTGTTGCGGGCCAGCCGCAGCAGGATGCCGGGATCCACCTGCCGGTCCGAGACCAGCAGGTGCAGGGTCTCGTCGTCGTTCAGGATCTCCTGGGTGAGGTGGCGCAGCAGTTCCCCGCCGCTGGAGCGCAGGGCCAGGATCCGCTGGGGCACCGCCATGGCCTGGTAGGCGTTGCGGAGCTTCTCCAGGGCCTGCCGCTTGACTTCCAGGTGGGGCAGGCGCTGGTCCCGCAGGATGTCCAGCAGGATCCGGGGCAGGGTGAGGCCCTGCAGCAGCCTAAGGGCGGTGGCCTCGGCCAGGTGGACGTTGTGCACCAGGGCTTCGCCCACGGCGGGGACGGCGCTCCAGAGCCGGTGGCCGGCCACCTTCTCCGCCTGGAGCCCGTCCAGGCCGGGGATCACCGCGATGAGCTCCTGGGCCGTGAGGCCGGGGTTCTCCAGGACCACGCTGAACACCTTGGGATCCGCGTCCCGGAGGGCCGCGATGATCTGGTCCGGCTGGGTGGCCCGGTTGGCCATGAACACCCGCTCCTTCAGGGAGACCCAGCGGCCCTCGCTCTGCCCCTGGCCGCCGCTGGCCTGGCTGGTGCGCCGGCGCTGCAGGCGGTCGAAGAAGATCTTGATCACCCGCAGCATGTTGGGGGCCCTGCGCTTGGCCCACAGCGTCAGGTACTGGTATTCCGATTCATCCAGCTGGGTGAACAGGGAGACCACCCGGTGCAGGGTGCGTCCGCCCTGGCTGTCCCGCTCCAGCAGGGCCACCAGCTCCCGGGAGATGATCACCTTCTTGGCCAGGGCTTCGGGGCAGTGGGGCGAACCGTAGATGGCCTCCCGCACCGGATCCCGGAAGTACCAGCGGGCCTCGGCGTAGGCCTCCTCGAACAGGTCCGTGACCGCGCACTGGGGGAAGGCGGGCAGCAGGACCTCCTCCGACAGGGCCGGGTTGCGCAGCGCCGCGGCCCGGAGGTCCGGGTCGGGGTCCAGGAGGAAGCCCTGGAGATCCGCCAGGATGGGCGTGGCCTCCGCCCGGGCCAGGAGGTCCCGCTTGGGGATGCGGAAGGGCAGGACCTTGGCTTCGGGACCCTTGGGCGGGGCGCTCAGGGCGTCCCAGTCCTGTTCGCCGGAGGGGATGGGCGGCAGCTCCAGGGTCTGCCCGGTGGCGCTCACCGTGCGGGCGAGCTGCTTGGCCTGCTGCTTGACGATCGGCTTCAGGTCCAGGGGCAGCTGCTGGTAGAGGTTCCGGATCGCCTCGGCCCGCTCCTCCTTCTCCCCGGCCGGGGCCCGGTCCAGGTCCCGCATCAGGTCGAACAGCGACACCGCCAGCTCCAGGTCCCGGCGCAGGGGCTCCGGGGTGGCCTCGTTGGCGGCCAGGGCCAGCAGCACCGGACCGCTCACCAGCCAATGGGGGGTGCGGGCGATGAGCGTCAGCAGCCGGGGCGAGGCCAGGGTCCGGGCCAGGCTTTCGATGAGCAGCAGCTGGCTTTCCGTGGGCACCTGGGGCCGGATGAGGGCCAGGTTCCGGAACGGCAGGCGGTCCTGCTCGGGGAGCTGGGCCATGAATGCGACTTCATCAGCCACAGCCCCTCCTCAGATGCGGGCCAGATTCAGGGAACCCAGCAGATCTGCGTCCTCCAGGAGCAAAAACGCGTCCATGGCGACCCCCTGCAGGCCGGGCACGTCCCGGGCCAGCTGCAGGTGTTCCCTGGAGCGGATGCTCCCGCCCATGAACAGGGCGATGTGCGAGCCCTGGGCCAGGGCCCGGGCGGTGGCAAAGTCCGGACCCGCTTCTGGGGCGGCCGGAAGGTCGGTGAACAGGATCCGCTTGAACCCGTGCTCGCGGATGCGCTGGGCCACGGTTTCCGGCTTCAGCTGCGCCGGCGCCCGCCAGCCGGAGGACTGGATCTCCCCGGCGCGGGCGTCCACCCCGGCGGTGAGGTGGTCCCGGAACCGCGCCAGCAGCTGTTCCACCACCAGCGGCGAGCGCTGGATGATGGTGCCCACCAGGATCCAGGCGGCCCCGTTGTCCACGAAGAACTGGGCCTGGTCGGACGAGCGGATGCCCCCGCCCACCTGGATGCACACCTTGGTGCTGCCCTGGTGGAACCGGCGCATGATGCCGGCGATCAGGTCGCGGTTGTTGCCCTGGCCGGCGGCGGCATCCACGTCCACCAGCGCCAGCCGGTGGCAGCCGAGGTCGAACAGGACGTCCAGCAGTTCGGCGGGGTTCCTGGGGCTCTGCCCGGTCCCGAGCATGGGGACTGCCAATCCGTTCTGAAGGTTCAAGGTGGGGAGAATCTTCAAGGCGACGACCTTTCCCTCGGGGACTCTGCGATCTTAACCCATGCCGCCCGGATAAAACAGCGGCGTCGTGGAGGCATTACCATCAGCCGGGTTCCGGACCGGCGTTCGCTGTGGGTCACTCCGACACCCCCTGCAGCTCCCGTAGGAGGGTGCGGGCGGCTTCGGTCTGGGCACGCTTCAGGGTGCCGGCGGCGGCGGTGGCGGAGCGGTCCCCGAGGCTCACCTGGACCGTGAAGGTGGGGGCATGGTCGGGGCCCGCCCGCTCCAGGAGCAGGTAGACCGGCGGGGGCAGGGCCATGACGGCGGCCCGCTCCTGGAGCGTGGTCTTGCTGTCCTTGGTTTCCCAGATGCCCAGGTAGGCGTCCCGGACTTCCTGGAGGAACCGTCCCTCGACGATGGCCTGGACCGTGCCGAAGGCGTCCCCGCCCCGGGCCTGGACATCCAGGAAGACCGCCGCCAGCAGCGCTTCCACCGCGTCCGCCAGGGGATTGCGCAGGTCCACGGCCCCGGGCTTCCTGGGCGAACGGGGCCCCCGGCCCAGCTCGATCCCCAGGTCCAGGGCCCACTGGTGCAGCGCGTCGGTGCAGACCAGGAGGCCCCTGAGCTTGGACAGGGCGCCCTCGGCCCACTGCGGGTGTTCCCGGAACACCAGCACCGACACGCACAGGTGCAGCACCGAATCGCCCAGGAATTCCAGCCGCTGGTTGTCCTCGGGCAGCCCCGCCGAAGGGGGGGTCAGGGCGGAGGCGAGCAGGCCGGCATCCTGGAACCGGTAGCCGAGCCGGGCCTCCAGGGGCGAAGGAACGCAAGGTTGTGATGAATTCAACGGATCTCCCGGCCTGCGGCGGACATGGTCAGTCATCATATCGCGCCGGCATGGCCCGGGGATTTCCGCCACAATCACCTGCATACCTGGAGGGCCCATGCCGTTCCCCACCGAGCCGGACCCGGCGCTCGAGCTTGCGCTGCAGACCGCGACCCGGGACCACCTGGCGGGCCGGCTGGAGGCGGCCGAAGCCGGCTACGGCCGGGTGCTGGCCCAGCGGCCGGAGCACGGGACGGCCCTGCACCGCCTGGGCGTGCTGGCCCTGCAGCGGGGCCGGCACGGGACCGCCCTGGACCTGCTCGGGCGGGCCGTGGCCCTGGACCCCGCCGCCTGGCGCTCCCAGTGCAGCCTCGGCCAGACCCTGGCGGCCCTGGGCCGGGCCGGGGAGGCCCTGGCCGCCTTCCGCGCGGCCGCGGCCCTGAATCCGGCCTGCCCGGAGGCCTTCGCCGGCGCCGGCGCCGCCTGCCGGGAACTGGGCCTGGTCCCCGAGGCGGTGGCGGCCTTCGCCCGGGCGGCGGAACTGACCGGCCGGCCCGAAGCCCACAACGACCTGGGCATCGCCCTCCAGGACGCCGGGCGCGTAGCCGACGCCGTGGCGGCCTTCCAGCGGGCCCTGGCCGGGCAGGACGACTTCCCCATCGCCCACAACAACCTCGGCAACGCCCTCCTGGCGCTGCAGCGGGTGGACGAGGCCAGGGCCGTGCTGGAGCGGACCGTGGCCCGCTGGCCGGAGTTCGCCGACGCCTGGTACGACCTGGGCAACGCCGCCTTCGCCGGGAACCGGTTCCCGGACGCCGAGGCGGCCTACCGCCGGGCCCTGGCCCTGGACCCCGCGCACCTGGCGGCGGCCAACAACCTGGGCAACGCGCTCCAGGCCATGGGCCGGTCCGAGGCCGCCCTGGACGCCTACGCCGAGGCCCTGAGGATCGACCCGGGGTTCGTGGACGCCCTCAACAACGCCAGCGCCGCCGCCCGGACCCTGGGGCGGATGGACGACGCCGTGGGCTACCTGCGCTCGGCCCTGGACCTGCGGCCGGACTTCCCCGTCACCCACGGCAACCTGGGCAACCTGCTCAAGGACACCGGCCTCATGGACGAAGCGGTCCGGAGCTTCCGCCGGGCCCTGGAGCTGGACCCCGCCGACGCGGTCACCCGGAGCAACCTCGCCTACGCGGTGAGCTTCCTGCCCGGCTATGGCCCCGAGGCGATCCTGGAGGAGAACCGCCTCTGGGACCGGACCCTGGTCCCGCCGGAATGGCGCCGGCCCGCAGCCGGAGGGTTCCCCAACGACCGCGATCCCGGACGCCGGCTGCGCATCGGCTATGTCTCGCCGGATTTCCGGGAGCACTGCCAGTCGCTGTTCACCCTGCCCCTCCTGTCCCACCACGACCACCGCCGGTTCGAGATCTTCTGCTACGCCGACGTGGCCCGGCCCGACGCCATCACCGGACGCATCTCGGGCCACGCGGACGTCTGGCGCGACACCTCGGCCCTGGACGACGCCTCCTGCGCGGCCCTGGTGCGGTCGGACCGCATCGACATCCTGGTGGACCTGACCATGCACATGGCCAACGGCCGGCCCCTGATGTTCGCCCGCAAGCCGGCGCCGGTGCAGGTCGCCTGGCTCGCCTATCCGGGCACCACGGGCCTGTCGGCCATGGACTACCGCTTGACCGATCCCTACCTCGACCCGCCCGGAACCCATGACGGCTGGTACACCGAGACCTCCATCCGGCTTCCGGACACCTTCTGGTGCTACGACCCGCTCACGGCGGAACCCGTCCCCGGGCCCCTGCCGGCCCTGGCCAGCGGCCGGGTCACCTTCGGCTGCCTGAACAATTTCTGCAAGGTCAACCCGCCGGTGCTGGCCCTGTGGGCCCAGGTGCTGGCGGCCGTCCCCGGGTCCCGGCTGCTGCTGCTGTGCCAGCCGGGCAGCCACCGGCAGCGGGTCCTGGACGCCCTGGCGGCGGGCGGCGTGGCCCCCGGGCGGGTGGCCTTCACTCCGTTCCAGCCCCGGGCCGCGTACCTGGCCCTGCACCAGGAGGTGGACCTGGGGCTGGACACCTTCCCCTACAACGGCCACACCACCAGCCTGGACGCCTTCTGGATGGGGGTCCCGGTGGTGACCCGCCTGGGCGACACCGTGGTGGGCCGGGCGGGCTGGAGCCAGCTCTGCAACCTGGACCTGAGCGAGCTGGCCGCCACCAGCGACGAAACATTCATTCAGATCGCGGTGGACCTGGCCCGGGACCTGCCCCGCCTGGCCCGGCTGCGGGCCGCGCTGCGGCCGCGCATGGAGGCGTCCCCGCTCATGGACGGGGCACGGTTCGCCCGGAACCTGGAGACCGCCTTCCGCGGACTATGGGCACAATGGTGTGAGCGCGGAACCGGATAACCTTGCTATATTATTTCCACCCCGTCCCCTGAACCTGGAGCCATGGTGACCCAAGCGTCCCAAACCAACAATCTGCCCACCATCCTCGCCGCCCTGCGCCAGGAAGGTCCGGACGGGGAGCTGGTGCTGGAGCAGAACGACGGCACCCGGCGGCTCTACTGGCGGCGGGGCGAGCTGGTCTACCTGCAGAGCGACGTGGCCGGCGAGCAGTTCGGCAACTACCTGCTGCGCCGGGGCATCCTCGACCTGGCCGCGCTCAACAAGCTGCTGGCCAACGACGAGCGCTTCCGCCTGGGGGAGAAGGTCGTCCAGTGGGGCATGATGAGCCTCCAGGAGCGCGATGCCCATCTGCAGCTGCTTCAGGAACAAGTCATGATCAATGCCCTGGAGCATCCGATCATCAGCCTGGCCTGGAACCCGGGCCCCGTGGGCGGCAAGCTCAGCGAGGACCTGCAGCTGAAACTCGACCACCGGCACTTCATCTGGGCCACTTTCCTGGAGGCCCACGTGCTCCAGGAGACCTACGATCTGCTGGCCGACCGCAGCGAGTGGCGCTGGACCGGATGCCCGGGCCTGCTGGAGGCGGTCTCGGACCTGCCGCTGGATCCCGCCACCGCCTATGCCCTCTCGTTCCTGGGCTCCGAGCCGATCAGCTGCGAGACCTTCCTCGCCCTCAGCGACCTGCCCGAGCCCGCCGCGGTGCGGGTCCTGCTCAGCCTGTGGGCGGTGGGCGCCCTGACCCTGGCCCAGGGGGAACTGCCGACCCCGGCCCTGCAGGTGCCGCCCGCGCCGGCCCTGCCGCCCACGCCCCCCACCCTGTTCACGCCCTTCACCCCCATGCCG
>Ga0181516_10001140_pt1 | contig 21016 bp, 20 predicted proteins | sample PEATcosm2014_Bin_25_FD_121104 | JGI IMG/M metagenome (GOLD analysis project Ga0181516, IMG submission 121104) | Peatland microbial communities from MTU Mesocosm Facility, Houghton, MI, USA - PEATcosm2014_Bin01_10_metaG | ecosystem: Environmental > Terrestrial > Soil > Wetlands > Peat | place... | reverse complement strand
GGTCATGCGGTGGCGTTGTTTCCCAACGATCCGCTCGTGATTGATTCGCTTGCCCGGTTCAGCGGGAGCGCGCGAAGCTTTTGACATGGGCGCCGACTCTTTCCTCAGAATTGGAATCACCTGTTATCCCTCGGTCGGGGGGAGCGGAGTGCTGGCGTCCGCCTTGGGCGAGGAACTGGCGCGCCGGGGGCACGAGGTGCATTTCATCAGCTACGAACGGCCGTTCCGGTTGCCGGGCAGCGCGGCGCGGCTGCATTTTCATCCGGTGGTCATCAACGACTACAACCTGTTCAAATATCCGGATTATACGCTGCCGCTTTCGGTCAAGATGGCGGAAGTGAGCCGGGAGCACCGGCTGGATGTCCTGCATGTCCACTACGCCGTGCCGCATGCGACGGCGGCCATCCTCGCGCGGGCCATGCTCGAGGGGGGACAACAACCCCGGGTGGTCACCACGTTGCACGGGACGGACACGACGCTGCTCGGTTGTGACCCGGGCTACGGCCCGGCGATTCACCATGCGCTGACGCGGTCGGACGCCGTCACCGCGGTGTCGGATTATTTGAAGACGGAAACCCGGCGGGTGCTCGGGTTTGACGGGCCGATTGAGGTGATCCACAATTTTTTCACCCCGCGCGCGCCGCAACGTTCGCGCGAAGAGGTGCGCCGCGAGCTGGGATTGCGCGACGAGGCGGTGGTGTTTCATTCCTCGAATTTGCGTCCGCTGAAGCGGATTGATTTGCTGCTCGAAGCGGCAGCGCGCATCCGGCCGCGGGAATCGTTCAAGCTGCTCATTCTAGCCGGCGGGGATTTCGCGCCGTTCGCGAATGACGTGCGGCGGCTGGGGCTGGAGGACCGGGTGATTGTGCGCGAGCAGGTCGCGGATATTGAGGATTACCTGCAGGTTGCCGACGCGGGGTTGTTCACTTCGGAGACGGAGAGTTTTTGCCTGAGCATCCTGGAGGCGATGTGTTTTGGCTGTCCGAGCGTGGCGGCGGCCGTGGGAGGGATTCCCGAGGTGACGGAAAACAACGCCACCGGGCTGCTGGTCCCCGAGGCCCGTCCCGACGCGTTCGCCCGCGCGGTGGAGGGTTTGATCCAGGACCCGGCGCGCCGGAACGAGCTGGGCCGCGCGGCAAAAAAAAGGGCGATCGCATATTTTTCCGCGGAAGCCATCGTGCCGAAGTACGAGGCGCTTTACCGGCGGGTGGTGAGTTGAGGCGGGGTCGTATGCCGGGCGAGACCGCGTTTTTGCGCTCATGCAGCGTTGGCCGCGTCAATTTCACAACCGTTCAAAAATGGTTTCTACGAAGCAAGATGGCTTCTAATTGCATTTGCCCGCATTTCAAGAGGTTTCAGTTTATGTGCGGTATTGCGTTTTAATGCGGTTTACTGGAAGTTTTACTGGAAGTCGATTGCCGCGAAATGAATAAACTCCCAATATGAAAACGGACGGCGTGGATGGAGGAAAAAAAACGGTTGGGGGCGGCCGAAGCTTCGGTCAAGAACGCAGAGATGGAAAAATTCGTCGCTGTCATTTTCCCCCATAACATCTGGTTGTGGCTTATGGCTCACGAACCGCAACATCGCCCAACTCCAAATGAAAAATCAACTGTCGCCCGAAAGCCATTACCCGCCGCATTCCCCATTTTCCATGAAATGTAAATGTGTTTTTATCTTTGCTGTCATTTTGCTGGTCACGCTGCCGATGGCCGCTCAACCGCCCGTTGTGACGGCAGACCAGCCACTCAAAACATTTGGAACCGCGGGCAAGGAAGTCACCACACTCAGGCAGGACAAGGAAGCCGAACTGTTCCGTCACAACGGCAAGGGCTGCCTGACGCACATGTGGTTTGGCGGCGGCTGGAAGGGCTGCGAGAAAACGCGCATCCGCATTTATGTGGATGGTGAAACCAACGCTTCGATTGCCATGGAACTTTTCCTCGGCCACGGCATCGGTTTCGGGGACGAATTTTCGCCGTGGGGCGTCGCCCGCATCGGCAAGACGGGCGGCGGTGCCAACGTCTATGACACCTACCGGATTCCGTTTGGCAAAAGCATTCGCGTCACCGGCCAGCTCGGTTCAGACACGCCGGGCAATCCGCAGTTCTGGTGGATCATTCGCGGCACGGAAAATCTGCCCATTCAATTGGGTGGTGTGCGCCTGCCGGACAACGCTCGATTGCGGCTCTACAAGCTGGAGGACTACACGGCCAGGCCGCTCGAAGAATTCGCGCTGTGCGATGTGAAGGGCAATGGTGCGCTTTATGAGGTCACAATGGCCGCCAAAGGGCTGCGCAAATCGGCGGATGCAGCGCAAAGGTGGAAGGATTTGAGTTTCATGGAAGCGTGCATGAGAGCCTACATCGGCGGCGCGAAGGAGCCGCTGTTTCTCTCCTCGGGCTTGGAGGATTATTTTCTCGGCACCTACTATTTCAACAAAGGCCGTTATGCGACACCGGTGGCCGGTTTGACACACTTTGACAGGGATGAAAATGAATTCTCAGCCTATCGTTTCCATGAGGACGACCCGGTGTTTTACGAAAATGGCCTGCGCCTGACCTGTCGCTGCGGCGAAAAAACAGGGGACCATGTTTTTGGGGATCCGCCCGAAACCACTTATACCACCTACGTCTGGATTTACCAGTGGTGAATGCTTGAAATGCGAAAAGCCGTTCCGCACCTGAATCATTAAATCGAGCTTCAGCCAATAAAGCGATTATGGATGACATCACCTTTAATGCCTCCCGCCGTGCTTTTCTCGGCAACGCGCTTAAGCTGGGCACCGGTTCATTGCTCCTGGCTGTCCCACCGCCAGCCATCGCCGCCGATAAAACCACCGAACCGGCCGGTAATTCCAATCCGCTGGCCCGGTTGCCGGAACTGCCGACGGGGGTTTTCATTAATCAAACAGGAAATCAACTCAAGCAGACCGACCGGCGAGGCTCGCGTTACACTTTCGATCAGATCGAAGTTAATCTGGACAACACGGCGGCGGGGCAAGGGGTTCGTGTCCGATGCCCGTCAGGGCCGCTGTCGCGGGTCGTGTTGCGATGGGCAGCGGTCTTTCCGGGTGACACATTGTTTCTCGGCGACCACTGGGAACGCAGCTACGGTGATTTGCAATGGCGTTTTCTCCAGCCGGAACGCGTCCTGCCGTGGTATTTCGCTGCACACCAGGAGGCAACCAGACGAGTTTTTATGGCGGGAGTCAGAACCCAGCCGTCGGCGCTTTGTTTTTGGACCGTGGATGCCGCAGGTGTTTCTCTCTGGCTTGATTTCCGCAATGGCGGCGGCCCGGCGCGGCCCGGCGAGCGGGAAATTGCAGCGGCCACAATCGTGTCGCTCGCGTCCACCGCGGAAGAGTCGCCGATGGCGGCGCTAACGCGATTTTGCCAACTGCTGTGCCCGGCGCCACGGCTCGCGCCCGCGCCCGTTTGCGGCAACAACAACTGGTATTATGCCTATGGTCGCAATTTCGATGCGGACGCCATGCGGCGTGACGCTGCGTTCCTGGCGGAACTCGCCGACGGGCATCAGCACCGTCCTTACTGCGTGATCGACGCCGGCTGGTCACCCGGTTCGACGGTTCCCGGCGGCCCGTGGACAGCGGGGGATCCAAAACGATTTCCTGACATGCCCGGCCTGGCCGCGGACATGAAAAAACTCGGGGTGCGGCCCGGCATCTGGATGCGCCCGACCGCGCTAATGAAAGTGGATGACACGCACCGGCTGCGCGCCGGGCCAATCGAAGCCGGGGAAAAACCGCTCGACCTGACGCTCCAAGAAAATTTGGCGTTGATTCACGACGATGTGGCCCGCGTGCGTTCATGGGGTTATGATCTGATCAAACACGATTTCTCCACCTTTGACATTTTCGAGAAATGGGGTTTTCAAATGGGGGCCGAGTTGACCGAAGGCAACTGGCATTTTGATGACCAATCCCTGACCAACGCGGAAATCATTTTGCGCTTTTACCGCACACTGCGCGCCGCGGCCGGCGACGCGTTGCTGCTCGGCTGCAATACCATCGGCCATCTCGGCGCCGGCCTGTTTGAAGTCCAGCGCATCGGTGACGACACTTCGGGCCACGTCTGGGAACGCACGCGGCGCATGGGCGTAAATACGCTGGCCTATCGTCTGCCTCAGAACGGAACCTTCTTCACCTGCGACCCTGACTGTGCCGCCCACACGGATCAAACGCCTTGGGAATTTGACCGGCAATATCTCGATCTCGTCGCCCGCAGCGGCACAGCGCTCTTCATCTCGGTTGACCCACGGACCATTCAGGCGGAACAAAGAATCGCTTTCAAGAACGCGATGCAAACCGCCCTGTCCGCCGGCACGCCGGGCGGTTGTGAACCGCTCGACTGGTTGCACACCACCGCCCCGCGCCAATGGCGCTTTGGCAAAGAGAAAGTTGGCTACCATTGGGAGGAACCGTACGGGGCGGACCCAATGCGCGGTTGATGCCACGATTCCGACCTTTGTTTGTGCTGCTCCCGATCAAATAACATGAATCCGCAAACAATTTTTCACGAACCGTGCGGCAAAGCACTCGTTCGGGCTGGTTCCGGCCAACAACCAGGATGCTGTTTTCGGCCCGCGCCCTGACGTGGCTGATGTTGAGGCCGCGAATGTGGGCCGACGAGGAATTCGCGGCGGAAACCACGAGCGGTTCGCCTTTGCCCCACCACGCGCCGGCGAACATGCGTGCCTGCATCACCGCGTTGTCGATGGTGACATTCTCCACCCAGCCATGGTCGCCCGCCTGGATGGCGAAGCCGCGGTTACAGTCGTTCATCACCACATTGTTGATGACCACATCCCGAACCTTTCCAGATGAATAGCCCAGGCGGACACCACACGATCGGCTGGTCAGGATGGAATTTGCAATCACGATCCGCTCGCAGACGCTGTCCGGATCGGTGATACCAGTAAACGCCAGCGAATCATCGCCGCTCCGGATGATGCAGTCGGTGATCACGATGTTCTTGGAGCCGCAAAAATGCATGCCGTCGTTGTTCGGAACCTGCAGGTTGTTGTCGATGCGGATGCCGCGGGCTTGGATGTCCTCGCAATCGCCAAAGGTGACCGTCCAGCATGGGGAGTTGCGAATGCTGACACCTTCGAGAAGAACATGGTGACAGTCGTGAAAAAAGATCGGCTGGGTGGGCCGTTCGCGGGCGGTAACGACGCACTGCTTCCTTTGCCAGTCCTCCAGAAGCGCCTCCTGGCCGGCAGGCAATCCGGTCCGCAGTTCGTCCCAGTCAAAGAAGGGCCGGTCCGCAAGCTCAATCGTGCCCTCGCCGCAGACGGAAATGTCGCTCTGATGCAGGGCCCACAACAGGGAGCGCGTTTCTCCCGGTTCCCGATGTTTGAAACCATTGGGCGGATAGTCTTCAAGTCGCGAGGAACCGCGAAGAACCGAACCCGCCTCCAGCCGCAGCGCCACGTGCGATTTTAGTCCTACGCTGCCGGTCAGCCATACCCCCGCCGGAACGAGCACCGTGCCGCCGCCTTTTCGGGCGCAGTCGTCCTCTGCGGCTTGAATCGCGGCTGTATTGAGGGTCTTTCCGTCAGCCAACGCCGTGATCGGCAATGGAAACGTTAACGGCAACCACGGGCAAGGGAACCACGCCAAGCGTCACTGACAGCACAAACGGAGCAATGATTTTCATAAACAGATTTGGTGGAAATCAATATCCCATCGCCTTGAGTCCGGGCGGCGCATAATTTTTTGCCATGTCATCCAGCACCAGCACCCAGTCCGGGCCTTGCGGGGGCGTGCGAAATCCCCTTTGATCGCCACCGTCCATCTCGCCGATCAGCGTGCCCACTCCGGTGCGCGGGTCGTACCACCAGGAGCGGATTTTTTTGGCGCTCAGTTTGCCGAGATCAATCTTGGCCGTCATGTCGTTCAACGGGTAATAGACAAACGCGTAAGTGCCTTCGCGGTCGCGCGTGGCCTGCAAATGAAAACCGCCCTGGCCCGCGTCGCCGACGATGAGTGATTGATCGGGAATGCGTGAAAAGAACGGACGCGATTCCATCAGTTTTCGCAGGAAAATCATGTCGGCTCCGCCGGGCCGATACAGCGCGGTTATCCAGTCATGATTGGGGAAGTTGATCGGCTCGTAACGCGGGCCGGCGAACTGCCAGACGCAATGATTGCCGTAAGTCACGCCGCAAGCCCCCGCAAACACCGAGCGGTAGGTTTGCTTGCGCACATCGTAGTCGGTGAAATAGCCGGTGGCCGGATTCCAGCGCGGCCAGGGATTGTATGGGGAATCTTCGTAGTTTGGTTCCAAATCCATCGTCGGCTTGGCTGGCTTCAGCGAATAATCTTCGGCGACCCAGTCCCACACCGGGATGTCATGGCCGCCGCCGTGGCCGCTTTGCATGCCGTTGATGGAAAGCCATGATTCGCCCGCGAGAAACTTCGACGTCCGATATTCACCGCCTTGCGGGTGATATAAAATCACCGGCGACGTTCCCGTGCCTTCGGCGATGCCCGCCGCGATTTCGCGCCAGATCGGCGTCCAATCCTGATCCGCTGGGAAGCCGGCTTTAGTGGCGGCAGTTTGCGGCCATTGATCCGGCCTGCCACCGTCCAGCTTCGCCGGTCGATCGCCGCCGAGCAGCCAGACTACGTTTGATTTGCCCTTCAATTTCCGGCCGAGATATTTCGCGTAGGCATGGGCGACCGGAAGATTTTCATTGCGAAATATCCGCGGTCCGTCGCCCCATGGCGCGGTGAGCAGATCGCCCCACGCCGGCACCAGCGCCATGTAAAGCCCGTTCGCCGCCGCCTCGTCCACGATTTCCGCAACGCGGTCAAAATATTTTTCGTTCGGCGTCGTCGGGTTGTTGTTTAAAAACGGTTTCTCTCCAAAGGCGTTGGAATCGGTCAATTCATTTTCGGAAACCACCATCGCCTGAATCACGGTGAAACCCTGCCGCGCACGGATCTGCAAATAATAGCTGCATTCGGCGCGCGTCGTGGAGTGGAACAGTTTCCAGCCGGTATCACCGAGCCAGAAAAACGGTCTGCCGTCGGCGGTTTCAAGATAATGCCCGTCTGTATTGACGCGGATGGCGGGCAGTTGCCCGACGGCGTCGGCCGCCACGCACAACGGAGCGACAAAAGCGCAAGTAATCGCCAGCAGGAAACCGGGAATTGGAAACCTAATTTTCATTTTTGAATGTGTTGTTTAGACCGGAATCAATAACCACGACAGCCGATATTGTCGCTGCCGCGTTGCACTGCGCCCGGGTTTTTTTGAGGCGACGAAATTCATCCGGCATCCGCGGCGCGTGGTCCCGATTTGCGGACGCAAATCAGGCCTTCCAAGCCCCGCACACCACCCGCGGCCTTAATCTGAACTTTTGCGGAGACGCTGGTTTGCATCAAGGCCAAATCGTGTTCGTGCCCGGTCGCGCCCTGGTAATTGCAATTAGCTCGGGCTGCTTCACGAAGCCTTAGCCATCGTTGCCGGCCTGCCGAAGATTCATTTTTGGCGCTTGAATATGATTGCGCTTGATGTCCGACAAGTCATGCTCATTCAAACCCTCGGCAAGACCCTAATCGGCTGTCACACCGGTTGCGCCCCAGAATAAAAGATACCCGGTCGCCGTTTTGCCAACCTTGATGGAGACCAAGGTTTTCCCAGGATCAGGGTGCAATTCCACGCCATGGATATTGTGATGATCCCGCTCCGCCATTCGACCGGCAGCGTCCCACTTGGCAAGATTCGCGGCCAGGGAAAAAACGTTCGTTTCCCCTGCAGGCGCATCGTTGTAGTAATCTGGCAAGAGAACCTCGCGCTCCGTCACCCTGCCATCCTCATAAGCGAGTTTGAAATGAAGGTGCGAAGGTCCTTCGGCGCTGGTCATAAAAATCATCATCCGCTGGTATCGTTTAGCGGGGACAGAAAAGGAAAACTCACCCTCCTTTTCAACGCTTCGTGTCTGGAACCCCTTGCCATCCGCGTTCGCGAAATTGAGCCGGACCTCGGGATGCACCGCGGTTGCCTTGAACCAACCGTCGTCTGGCAGCGCTCTGGCATTTGTGTCGCCGTTCCTGTCCGAGGCCTCCAAGGTCATGTAACCGTCCCCTTTGCCTCCGCCATCAACTCCTTTGGCCCAGGGCACCAGCTTGCCGTCGGAGAAGGTTGTGACCGCGCGCCCAGTCAATACAGAGCTCACGTCCACTTGAATGACCTCCGCAGCCTGAACCGACAATCCAAACAGCACGGCCAGCAAAAGCGCCCAAAGAGATCTGGCAGTCATAAGCATTATTTTCTGTCGAATGAGCTGAATTACGGCCATGGCAGGCGGCTCTCGGCTACAATCTGAATTTTCACATTTCACATTTCAATGCAAATCTCAAGGGCGTGAGATTATTTTATCTCCGGGGCATCAGCGATTATTTGCACGAGCTGACTGAGGAGCAGAGGGATGTCGTGAGGACATGCCAAAAGTGCTCTGCCCGGGTTTCCACCAGTTTGAGATTGCGGATGTGGTCGATGGCTTTTGGGGCGACACCTGCATGCAACCGCATGCAAAAGCAGAAAAGTGGCCTGCGGCGCAATCAACTGGAACTTTTGCTGGAAGTCCGTCCCTTGGATTGATCCAAGCCGCAGTCTGAAAGGGTCTTGCGGGCTGGAGCCAATGGCCGGGATTGAACCGGCGACCGACGGTTTACGAAACCGTTGCTCTACCACTGAGCTACATTGGCGGACCAGCGCGGGCGGGTAACGCCCAGGCAAGCTCTGGTGCAGAATATTCTGTCGCGGGCGCGGGCGATGGCAAGCCAATTCGAGCGCGCCGCGGGGAAAAAGCCGCCGTTTCGTGCGGGAATTGACGCCGAAAAGTTGCTTGATTTGGACGCCCAAAACCGGCATTGTCCGCATCCATAAACAGATGATTTGCCAGACGGGCAAATCATTTTTTTAACGGTCTGATGTTTTGAATCGCTTGGCGAAAGAAGAACCAATCGAAGTGATGGGGGCAGTGACGCAAGTGCTGCCGGGCACGATGTTTCGTGTGGCTTTGCCCAACGGGCACGAGGTGCTGGCGCATATTTCCGGCAAGATGCGCAAGAATTTCATCCGCATCAGCGTGGGGGACAAGGTGAACGTGCAGATGTCACCGTACGACCTGGGCAAGGCCCGGATCACTTTCCGGCACAGTTGAATTCTTCCGGCGCGCAAGGATTTTCGGCCCAGAATTCGAATCGTGACACGGCCGCGTTGCGGCTGGTCTTGACGGAATTCGCGCTCCCGGTCTGCAAGGTGATTTCAAGGCATTCGTTTGCATATGGCACCCGGTTGTTTTGCAGATGCTTGGTTATCAATGGGTTGGGGTCAAGGTGGGTTGTGGCACGGGAAGGAACATGCAGATATGGCTTAGGAATTCCGGTTTTTTTGCCGATTCCAACCTGGTGCATTGCCTTTTTCCATCTGGCGCCGGAACTGCAACCGCGCGCGAATCTTCCTCGAGGCCGGACGCAGGTTCTTTGGTTGGCGACTGTTGCGCGCTGACAGTTGAACAGGAGGCGAAGGAGTGAGCACTGCCGAAGTCAGTGCGACCCGCTGGCAACGGCGGCCAGGCTTCAACGTGCTCGCGATCGCGCTGTTGCTCCAGTTATTGCCGGCGGGGCCGGCGTTCGCGCTGGATCCGGAGCGAGATCTGTCCCAGTACATCTGCCGAACCTGGAACCGTCAAAATGGCTTCCCTGGCAATGGTGTCAACGCCATCGCGCAAACCAAGGACGGCTTTCTGTGGATCGGCACGCAGAAAGGCCTGATTCGTTTCGACGGCGTGGAATTCAAAGCCTTGCCGCTTCCCGAAAACAAGCTGTTTCGGCATGAGGCCATTTCTTCATTGTGCGTTTCGAAGGACGGCGGTCTTTGGTTTGGAATTCAAAAGGGCGCTTTCGGTTGTTACCGGCCGGCGAGCGGATTCTTTGCGCCAACCAACGAGCCCTGGATGGACCCGCGCATGGACGTTTTATCGCTTCTCGAAGCCAGCGACGGTTCGTTATGGGTGGGGTCGGAGAGGGAGGGCACCGCCCATCTGCCAAAAAATGGCCCAGCAATATTATTCCCCGAAGTGCCCCAATGTATTTCAATATTTGAGGACAGCCGGCGGCGCACATGGTTGGGCACGGGGACGGGGCTTTACTGCTGGCAAAAAGGGAAAGTGGTTCCTTTTCCGGACGATTCGCTTTCCAACGAAATTGTGTTCGCGCTGACGGAGGATTCCGCCGGCCAGATCTGGGTGGGCACGCAGCATGGCTTGCGCTGTTACGGTCCGGACTTGCGACAGAAGACCACCGCCCCGATAGTCCCGCCGCTGAGCAAGCTGCTTTGCGATTCACACGGCGTGGTCTGGATTGGCACCTACCAGGAAGGCTTGTGCCGCTACAAGGACGGGGCCTACACCCAGCTCCAAAAATCAGACGGCCTGGCGGACGACCAGGTGACCGCCCTTTTTGAAGACCGGGATGGAAATATTTGGGTGGGCACCCGGGACGGGTTGAGCGTCATATCCGATGTCAAACTGCCGGTGTTTTCCCAGAGCGAGGGGCTGCCGAAGGCATCGTACCATGGCGTCGGGGCCTCGGCCCAGGGGGGATTGTGGGCCGCGGGCAGCGCCGGCATTTCCCGCCTGATCGACGGGCGGGCGACCAATTATTCGACCGAAGCGGGATTGTCCTCCACCTGGATGAAGCTTGTTTTCGAGGCGAGCGATGGCGACGTCTACATGGTCAACGGCAATCGCGAGGTTGAGATTTTCCGGGACGGCAAAGTGGTCGCGCGGCACACTTATCGGAATCAATGGCCGACAGGGCTGGCAGAAGATTCGCACGGGGTGGTGGTGTCCGCCGGCGGCGACCTGCTCCGTGCGGACCGGACGGGGCTGACCCCCTATCAATTCAGAAGCAATGCTTTGCCTCCGTTCAACTGGATCCGGAGTCTGGCGACGGGCCGGGACGGCTCCGTGCTCGTTGCCAGCGTGAATGGTTTTTTTCGCGTCAAGGACGGCGGGTATCAACGCGTGGGAACCGAGAACGGCCTGCCGGCGGGTGACGTGCTGTGGGCGCGCGAAGATGACGGGGGCGCGGTCTGGATCGGGTCGGCCGGCGGTCTGGGACGCATCAAAGGTTCGCAGGTCAACAGTTGGACGCGGGAGGACGGGCTGTTCGACAACTTCATCCGCTCGGTGATTCCGGACGACGACGGCCGGTTGTGGATTCAATCGAGCCAGGGGATTTTTTACGTTACCAAGACCAATCTGGACGACGTGGCCGAGCACAAAGGTTGGCAGGTCAAGTGCGTTTCTTATGACGGACTGGACGCGGTGAAGACGATTGAAACCGCCGACGTGGAATACTCCGCCTGCAAAACCAGCGACGGCCGGATATGGTTCCCCTGCCCGCAGGGACTGGTAATGGTGGATCCGAAACGTGCCGCCAGGGCCGGCAGTCCGCCGCCGGTTCATATCGAACAGGTGCGGGTGAACGGCGGGGACTACAATCTCCGCCATCCGGCCGCGGTGCTTCCCGGCAAGGGTGAGCTTGAAGTGCAGTACACGGCGCCGGCATTCATCGCGCCGGAGAAAATGCAGTACCGCTACCGGCTGGAGGGCTTTGAATCCGGATGGACCGAGGCCGGGACACGCCGCTCGGCCTTCTACACAAACTTGAAGCCGGGCCGCTACAAATTTCGCGTCCAGGCCCGCAACGGGGGCGATTTCGTGGTCGTTGGCGGCGACGGTTTTGAGATCGAGCTGCTGCCGCACTTTTACCAGACCGCCTGGTTTTATGCGATGTGCGGCGGCGCGGGCGTGGCGGCGCTGGCCGGCATCATCGCCTGGCGCGGGAGGCATCTAAAGCGGAAACAGCGGGTGTTGCAAAAGGCCCGCGACAGCCTTGAGGCCGAAGTCCGGAACCGGACGGCTGAATTGAAGGAAAGAACGCTGTCGCTGGAAAAGGAAATCGAAGAGCGCAAGCGCATGCAATCGGAGATCGAGCGGGTCCATCGCGAGCTGATGGAAGCCTCGCGGCTGGCCGGAATGGCGGAGGTCGCGACCGGGGTGCTGCACAACGTCGGCAACGTGCTCAACAGCATCAACGTCTCCACGACCCTGCTCACGGAGGTGATCAACAGGTCCAAGATCAGGCTGATCGGCCGCACCGCCGCGCTGCTGAAGGAACACGACGCGGATCTGGGAAGGTTCATGACCAGCGATCCCAAGGGTCAACAACTGCCGAACTTTCTCGCCGAACTGTCCGAACACCTCTCGCAGGAACAGGAGCAGGCGCGCGCGGAACTGGCGTTGCTGGAGAAGAACGTGGACCACATCAAGGAGATCGTGGCGACGCAGCAGAGCTACAGCAAGGCGGCGGGCGTCAGCACCCTGGAGAACCTCGCCGATCTGGTTGAACACGCGCTGCGCATCAACCAGGCGTCATTGGAAGAGCACGGCGTGCGACTCGTCCGGGAGTTTGGGGAGGACCTGCCGGAAATCATCGTGGACCGGCATCACGTGCTGCAGATTCTCGTGAATCTGGTCGCCAACGCGAAATATGCCTGCGACCAGACGAGCCGCCCGGACAAGCAGGTGACCGTGCGGGTGGCCAAGGGTGGGAACCGGATCAGCGTGTCGGTCATTGACAACGGCATCGGCATTCCGCCGGAGAACCTCACCCGCATCTTCAATCACGGTTTCACGACGCGCAAGGACGGACACGGATTCGGGCTGCACAGCGGCGTTCTGGCGGCCAAGAACATGGGCGGCGAACTGCGCGCGCACAGTGGAGGATTGAACCAGGGCGCCACCTTCACCCTGGAGCTGCCTCTGAATGCTGCGGCGACGGTCCCGAATTCGTGACGCGCGCCGTGGCGCGAAAAGCCCCCCGGCAAACCTCTTATTAATGGACCGCCTGGCCGGCGATGCTGAGGTTCAACTGGATTTCGTCGGAGACCTTGTCCTCGTATTTTCCCTTGTTGATGTCGTAATCGCTGCGGTTGATGGTGAAGCTGGCACGGATGACGAGGAGATCGCCCTGAAGCTGCGGGAAACGGTCTTTGAGCTTGTCCTTGAGGAAAGTGATCTTGACGCCGGGCACGGTGATTTGCTTGGAAACACCATGCAACGTGAATGTGCCGGAGACGTCGGCAGTGGTGACGTTATCCATCGTTTTGATGTTGTCCACGCTGGCGGTTTCGAACGTGATCTCGGGGTTCTTGGAGACGTCGAGCCATTGGGCGCCCTGGAGGTGGCCCTGCATCATGGCGTTGGGGACGTGGAGCGAGGCGGCGTCCACGACGATCTTGCCCTTGAGGCTGCCGGGGGCGGCGGCGTCGTAGGTCACGGAGCCGGTGATGCCGGTGGCGGTGCCGTTGATGGATTCGAGGGGGGCATCGGTCCGAAAGACGACGTTGTTGACGCCCTTGGGGTCTTTGAAATCAAAGTTTTCCGTGTCGGCGAACGCCGCGAGGTTAAGGCCCGTCAACGCAAGAAACAGCGTAATAGTCTTCATGGCGGTTAATGGAACACGTTTTGGCTGAAAATCCAGTTATTTTTTCTGCGCGCAAGCCCTTGCGAATCAGGCGTCTTTGCGCACGATGAAAGAGCTGGCGAACTGCAGGCCGGCCAGGCCGAGGCCGATGACGAGGAAATCCACGCCGGGGACGAATTTCTGTTCCTCGACCGAGCCGTCAATGCCGGTGACCGGGTCGTGCACGGGATTGAAGACCTTGTTCTTGGTCCAGCCGGTGTTATGGCCACGGAAAAACCAGAGGCCGAGGACGACCAGCGCCAGGAGGAGGGCGAAGATTCGCAGCTTTTTACGCATGATTAGAATGGAGCGGATGCATCGGTCTGGAATTGATGTAACCTGCGGGGGCGAAAAGTCAAACAAATCCCGGAAGCGCAGAAGCAGGACGCGCGGAATTCGCGGCGACGGACGGGGGTTTACCACCAAGCCACGGAGGCACGAAGCAGCGAATTCGAGGAAATGCAGGTGGTGAGGATTGAGAGTTGTTCGTTCACTTATTCAAAGTTGAAGGTCAAGCCGGAATTGCGGCGACCTTTAGTACCTCGACCTCTCTTCCGTCACGAAAAAGTGTAAAAACCCAGCCAACTTGCTGGCACTTGTCGACTTCCGTAGTCACGGAGTACGTCGAAGTGTCAAAACTCGCCGTTGCCAATCTACGAGCTTCCGCGGTTGCTCGTTCGAGTTGGTTCAGCTCTTCCAGACTAAGGAGGCCGATTCCTTCATCTTCAAACGATGCTCGATCGTACGCGACACCAGTGCCAAGTGAACGATCGAACGGATGCCTGTTTGATAAAAAAATACTCGGAACCTTAAGGCCCCAACTTTCGTAATCGTCCTTGGACTCGGCGACAACTTGCACGTACCCCACAGAATGCCCTTCATTCCACCATACGAGGTCTCCAACGCCTACTGTTGAACCGTCAGGATAGGTCATAAGCGAATGCCAGAATGTGCATTAAAACCACAGAGTTGATGTAGCCTGAAGGGGCGAAAAGTCAAACAAATCCCGGAAGCGCGGAAGCGGGACGCCTGAAATTTGCGGCAAGGACGGGGTTTGACCGACGAATCCTGTTCACCGTCGCGGAGTGAACCAGCGAAGTAAGAAGAAAGACGAGCGTAAATCGGCCTCTCACCCCAACCCAATGGCTTCCCAAGCCCGCCACTTGGACCCTCTCCCGGCACTTCGTGCCACCCTCTCCCATTGGATGGGAGAGGGAGAAATCAATTGGGACGTGTGACCCAGGGTAGCCCCGAAGGTTTTCGGGGCTACCGCTGGGCTGAGTGACACAATCCCGTTGGGATTGAGGACGCGGATTTCAACGGCGGGGCGTTACTTTGGGCTACGGCTATTTCGCCCTGATGAGGTTTTCGTCGGTCGCAGACCGGCGCCACAGGGGGTCCGGGAGGGCATTGGAATGCGGAATGCGGAATGCGGAGCGCGGAATAGGAAGGAATTCGAAAGGTGGTGGTGTAACGCCTCCTTGGCCAAAGTTGACTGGGGGCGAGGACGGAGGCGGGTTGTGGCCGGGGAGTCGCCGGCCGGGACGGGCGGGTCGCCTTACCAGCAGACGCGGTCATCGCAGCGCGATGACCCTACCTTTCGGAGGCGCAAATCGGATGGAGCTGCTTGACAAAGGTCGGTGGTTGGTGGACAATCTCGGGCGTTGGCAGGAGGCGGCCTGGTTCATTAAACCGGGCCGGAACAGACAATCTAAATATGGTGATGAATTGCCATTTTGGCAGGCAGAGTCTGCGCGCATTTGAGGCCCGCCGGCTCGTCTCCTGCCTGTTGGACGGGCGACGTGCGGATGGGTCGAGTCAGCGACGCTCTGCCGAGCGCCGCCACGGCGTGAAGTTGTCCCGCTTGACCCGGGTTGTCCCGCCTGGTCCCGCGTTGTCCCACGTCCGATTTTTTTTGCAGGCAAAGCCTGCACCCAATTCAAATGCGGATTTCGGAGACTTCGGCGAGCTCAGTCGAGCCGTGCGGAGCGCGGAATATTGGGAGCGGGGACGGGGAGGGCGATTTCAGAGCGCAGATTTGAGATTTCAAATGGCGCAGGTTCTTTGACAATTGAATCAGAGGTTTAATCGTAAAATCGTTGAAACGTGAAAGCGTCAAAACCGGGCGGCGAGGGTGATTTTATGCGGCAAGAAAATTGGTTACGCGGCAATACGCGGACGCTTAGGCGGCAATACCCGGCAAGGAATCGGACCTTCGTCCGCGTATTGCCGGGTATTGCCGGGTATTGCCGCGTAGTGGGACCTGGGGAAAAAGTTGAGGGTCATTTGAGCGCGGAATGGGGACTAACAACCAAGCCGGCCAGTCGCACCCGGTCGCACCTGGTCGCACCTGGTCAAACCAAAAAAAAGTAAAATAAGGAGCGAGCAGGGAAATTCACAGAAGTTGGCGAAGGAAACGAAGTTGAGCCGGGGAAGTGTCAGGGACGCTGTGGAAAGTCCCTACCGCGGGCACGAGGAGGAGGACGAAGGAGCCGGAAATGTCACGGCTCAGCAGGAGTTTCTCCCTACCGTCGGAAAGCGCGAACGGAACGCAATGTCAAGGACGGGTGTTTCCATACGGGCACTGTGCCATCCCTCCCGATGGGTTGGGGCCAAAGGCCAAAGCGAGAACGAGCATGAGGACGAGGAGGAGGACGAAGGAGCCGGAAGTGTCACGGCTCAGCAGGAGCTTCTCCCTACCGTCGGAAAGCGCGAACGGAACGCAATGTCAAGGACGGGTGTTTCCATACGGGCACTGTGCCATCCCTCCCGATGGGTTTGGGCCAAAGGCCAAAACGAGGACGAGAAGGAGGACGAGCACGAGGAGGAGGACGAGAATGAGGACGAAGGAGGAGGAAGGCGAGGAGGACGGACGGGTGATTTATGGGCTTCCATGCGGGGCGGGTTCGGGCTACAGAAACGGGTGTGTATCTGGAATTTTACGGATTAAGCGAGCCGCCGTTCAGCATCACCCCGAACCCGCGGTTCCTGTTTTTCAGCGACAAGCATCGCGAGGCGTTCAATCATCTGCTGTACGGCATCCGCGAGCGGCGGGGGTTTGTGCAGTTGACGGGCGAGGTGGGCACGGGCAAGACGACGTTGTGCCGGGCGTTGCTGGAGCAGTTGGGAGGCAATTTCTCGACGGCGGTGATCCTGAACCCGGCGTTGAACGAGGACTTGTTGCTGAAGGCGATTGCGGTGGAGTTCGGTCTGGATGTGACGGGCGCGGACCGGCTGGAGATGGTGGCGGTCATCAACGATTTTCTGCTGCGGCAGATGGCGGAGGGGCGGGAGTGCGTGTTGATCGTGGACGAGGCGCAGACGCTGGACAACAACCTTCTGGAGCAGGTGCGGTTACTGTCCAATCTGGAGACAGACGAGCGGAAGCTGCTGCAAATCGTGCTGATGGGGCAGCCGGAGTTGCGGGACCGGTTGAATCACCACGAGTTGCGCCAGTTGCGCCAGAGGATATTGGTGAGGTATCACCTGAACCCGTTGCGGCCGGACGAGTTGGCACAGTATGTGCAGCATCGGTTGCAGGTATCCGGGGCGCACGGCGCGCCGACGTTCACGAAACCGGCGTTGTGGCGGATCTACCGCTACAGCCAGGGCCTGCCGCGGCTGATCAATGCGGTGTGCGACAAGGCGTTGCTGGCGGGTTACGTGGAGAAGAGCGAGCGGATCAATTTCCGCATGGCGGGCCGCGCGATCCGGGAGCTGGAAGGCAATATTTGATTTTGGCGGAAGCATGAGTTTGATCAACGAAGCATTGAGAAAGGCGCGGACGGCGCATCCCGCGGGAACGGGCATGGCGGACGGGCCGGAAATGCATCCGGTGGACGCGGACCCGCGCGCACGCGGCCGCTCGATCTTCACGCTGCCGTTTCTCATCGCGGCGGTGCTGGTGCTGGCGATGGTTTTGATCTGGGCATGGTATCGGGCCGGACAGGTGATTGTGGTGCGGGGAAATTCAAATGTGACGACCATCGCTCCCGCGCCGCGCGCAAGCGAACCGAGTGTGGCAGCGACGCCGACCAGTGCGCCAACTGCGGCGACTATTGCGCCCGTGGTTGCGCCGGCAAAAATGGAAACGACGACGGCGACTGCTGCGACGCCGATTGCGTCGGCGCCTGATGCGAGCGCGAGCGGGGAGATTGCTTCGACGAATGTTTTGAAAGTGGCGGAAGCGCCGAAACCGGCGGGGCCGGTATATAAGTTGGAGGGAATTTTCTATCGCCCAAACCGGCCGGCGGCGGTGGTAAACGGGGAGTTGGTTTATGTGGGCAGCCCGGTGGAGGACGGCCGGGTGGTGGCGATTGACTCGGAATCGGCGACGGTGGTGACGACGGCCGGGCAGACCAACTTGCTGGTGCTGACGCGATAGCCGGCGGCGGGGGTGAAAAGATTGGCGTTGGCGGCGGGCGGCTGGTTATCTTCTGCGGCGTGGACCCGTTGAGCATCAAGTTGCGCAGTTCGCCCGCATTGGCGCGGGTGGTGCCGTTCGCGATTTTTCTGGGGCTCACCGCTTGCCAGGGACAATTGGGCGAGGCTTCGCGCTACTGGTTTTACCTGGCCAAGACGGTCGCGGGCGCGTGGCTGATCTGGAGCGTGTGGCCGGTGGTGACGGAGATGCGGTGGGTGGTGAGCTGGGAGGCGGTGGTGGTGGGCGCGCTGGTGTTCGCGATGTGGGTGGGGCTGGACGGGCATTATCCGAAGCTGGGGAGGGCGGGGGTTCCGTGGAATCCGCGGGCGCAATTCGCAGGCAACCCGGCGATGGCGTGGTTTTTCATCGCGGTGCGGCTGGCGGGTTCGACGCTGGTGGTGCCGCCGTTGGAGGAGATGTTTTACCGTTCGTTTGTGTACCGTTACATCATCAAAACGGATTTCGAGTCGGTGCCGCTGGGACGATTTCAGTTGCTGGCATTCGTGGCGGCGTCGGTGCTGTTCGGGGTTGAGCATTCTGAATGGCTCGCGGGCATTTTGTGCGGCTTCGCGTTTCAGGGATTGGTCTGCTGGAAGGGACGACTGGGCGACGCGATGACGGCGCACGCGCTGACGAACCTGTTGCTCGGTCTTTGGGTGGTGTGGAAAGGCGCGTGGAATTTTTGGTGAAGGCGCCGCGCTGCGTGATTTTTGAGGACGAGCATCTGCTGGTGGTGAACAAGCCGGCGGGGATGAACACCCACGCGCCGGGGCCGTTCGCGGGCGAGGGGATTTATGAATGGCTGCGGCATCGCGAGCCGCGCTGGGCGGACCTCGCCATCATCCACCGGCTGGACAAGGAAACGTCCGGCGTCATGGTCTTCGGGAAAACGACGGCGGCAAACCGTTCGCTGACGGAACAATTCACGCGGCACACGATTCGCAAGCAATATCGCCTGTTGACGGACAGGCCGGTGAAGGCGGGGGAATTCACAGTGGTGTCGTCGCTCGTGCGCGCCGGGGAAAAGTATTTGAGCCGGGCGGCGAACGCGGGCGGCGAACGGGCGGAAACGCGCTTTCGAAAAATCGGCGTGGAAGCGGGCAGGACTTTGCTGGAGGCGGAGCCGGTCACCGGCCGCACGCACCAAATTCGAGCGCAGGCGGCGGCGGAAGGATTTCCCGTTTTAGGCGACATACTTTACGAAGGCACAGCGGCACCGCGCGTTTGTTTGCATTCGGCAGTGTTGACGCTGAAACATCCGGTGACGGGGGCGGAAATGCGTTTTGAGGCGCCGGCGGATTTTGACGGGGACGCGCGGCTGGCGCTGCGCACGGCGTTGATTGACGCGCAGGAAACAAATGCGTATCGGCTGGTTCACGGCGCGGCGGACCGTTGGCCGGGATGGCACGTTGAGCGGCTGGGCGAGTATTTGTTATCACAGTCGGAAGAGTCGCCGGATGCGGCGCGGCGGGAGGAATTGCGGCGGCTGATGGAACTACACGGCGCGCGCGGGGCGTATCAAAAACTGCTGACGCGCCAGGTGCGCAAGACCAGCCGGCCACAGGCGTCGCCACAATTAATATTGGGGGAAGCGGCGCCGGAAAAATTTATAGTCAGCGAGAACGGAGTGCGGTTTGAGTTGAGCTTCGCAGAAGGTTATTCAACGGGCTTGTTTCTGGATCAGCGCGACAACCGCCGCCGGCTGCTGGCGAATCATGTGGCGGCGGAATTCCCGTTGTTTCCCGGCGGCGCGGCGGGCGCGGAGGTGCTGAACACGTTTGCCTACACGTGCGGATTTTCCGTCTGCGCGGCAAAAACCGGGGCGCGCACGACGAGCCTGGATCTTTCGAAAAAATACCTGGCGTGGGGCGGTCGCAATTTTGCGTTGAACGATCTTGAGGCGGCGGCGCACGACTTCATTTACGGTGATGCGTTTGACTGGTTGCTGCGGCTGGCCAAGAAAGGGCGCGCCTACGATCTGGTCATTCTGGACCCGCCCACATTTTCGCAATCGAAGGAGCGCGGCGCGTTCCGGGCGGGGGCAGACTACGGGCGGCTGGTCGAAGCGGCGTTGCCCGTGCTGAAACCGGGCGGGGTGCTGTTTGCGTCCACCAATGCCGCGCGGCTGGAGCCGGAGGTTTTTTTGGAAACGGTGACGGCTGCCATCCGGTCCGCGCGCAGGAGAATATTGAAACAGCATTACGTTCCGCAGCCGCCGGATTTTCCCGTGCATCGCGAGGAGCCGGCGTATTTGAAGACCGTCTGGCTGAGGGTGTCGTGAGAAGAACGGCGAAACGGCGCGTCAAGGGCGCCGGTCGTTCATGGTCTGGCTGATGAGGCTCACGCGACCGGTCGGCCGGGAACGGCGTGCCATGAGCAGAATCAAGCCGGACGCGACCACGAGCAGGCCGACGCCGCCGACGAGCAGGAGGCTGCGATGGGTTCCGGTGAAGGACTTGATAAGTGCGGTCGCCTGGGCGACGAGAGATTTCGCCGGAGGTTGAGCGGGCGCGACGGGAACAGACTGGTCTGGCGCCGCGGCGGCCACTGGCGCAGCCGGGACGGGAGTAGTTGCGGGCGCGGGCGTCTGCATCGGTGCGGGCGCAGCGGGTGTGGCGGGGGCGGCATCCTGCGCCAAGATTCCGGTGGCGGGTTGGGGTTTCTGAACGAGCGGCGGTTGTCGCGGCGGAACGATCGGCAACACGCTACTGGTGGGAGGCCTGACTTCAACGGCAGGGGGCGGCGCGACTGGAGCAGTTGGAGCGGGAGTTTCGACAACGGTTGCCGGAGCAACTGGAGCAGGAGCGGGCGCGGGTGCCGGCGCGGGCATGGTTGGCGGCGGAGACGGAGGAGGAGCAGCCACGACGACGGGCGCGGGCACAGGCGCGGGTTCGGGCGGTTGCACAACGGGCTCGGTTACAGCCGGTGCACCTCGCGCAGCCGTCGCATAAGGCGGCGGAGCCACCGGGATTTGGGGCTGGGAAATCACCGGAACCGGGGCCGGAGCCTGGGGTATTGCGGGC
>Ga0181516_10001138_pt1 | contig 21042 bp, 13 predicted proteins | sample PEATcosm2014_Bin_25_FD_121104 | JGI IMG/M metagenome (GOLD analysis project Ga0181516, IMG submission 121104) | Peatland microbial communities from MTU Mesocosm Facility, Houghton, MI, USA - PEATcosm2014_Bin01_10_metaG | ecosystem: Environmental > Terrestrial > Soil > Wetlands > Peat | place... | reverse complement strand
TGGAGGTATTGCGTCTCACACGTATTCATCACCAGCCGAGCGCAGCGAGGCAAAGACACACGGCGCCCCACGCTGGATTCGCCCGCCCGAAGGGCCACGTCGGTCGGAAGTGGCGGGGCGGGGGCCACGCCATCGGAGACCACCGCATCCGTTGATCATTCCCCCGCGATGCGGTAAAAATCCATTGGACCGTCCGGGGGCACAGTGATTGCCAGCGCATCCTTTTCTAGGCGAGCTTCCACCGGTAGACCCTTGTTAAGGGCTGACGAAGTAAGCTTCCCATCCTTCCAAACAAACAGACCTTCCGTCGTGGTCACTTGGCCGTTAGACACTGAACTCATCTTAAACTCTAATCGCCCATCCCGTTTGAATGTCAGCTCGATCACGGACTCACCCCACTCTGTTTGTACATTCTTACTTCTCCACTTCCCATATAGGTTCTCGGCAGTTGGGTTAGCGGCCAGGCAGCCTACAAAGAGCAATCCAGGTAAGATCGATATTAGCATCCAGGTTTTCATAGGTGTTGTTGAGATCTGGGCACTCTAAATCATTGGGCTGCCCTGTATGGCTTATTACCAGCATAGTCGTCTGGAATGGGAATAGGGGTATCGCGTCCTGGATGTGAGCCGCTCATTTCCTGCATAGACATCCCAGCCCCTCCAACAATGTAACGGACAAAGGTATTACTATTGTTTACGTCATTTCCAATGTCGTAGCGTGAATTCGGCCAATGCGAGATGCTAGCGCCAGGTTGCTCAGCATATGGGTATGAACTCGCCGCCTGATTGATTGAATCCCACCTACCTTTCACGTCATCAGGGTTTCCTGTGTACACGACCTCAAAGCTTGTGCCCGAGTCTCGATATTCGATCCTTGAGATAGCAGTGTTCTCGACTTTTGAATCGTTCCCCTTTTTTCGAAGCACTTTCCAACCACCCTCACGCATAAGTTGAACCCCACCGGCTCTACTAGCCGTTGGATGCTTGCTCAGGAAATCGCTTATACTTGTCTCCGCGTTCGAATCAGGAGGGCATGGACAAATCCAGTACTCAATTGAGTAGTGATAAAACGCACCGAGGGTTCCCTCGACGGCCCGGTCAGCAACCGCGATAAAATCCTCTCCAAGCCCATCCGAAGCATTGACCGCGTCATTCCCTACAAAACCATAGATGTTCGGACCGCCACTTTCATTGATGGGATCCCTGCTTAGCCATTCGGGCCGACCCGACACGGTTTTGTAGCCGCAGCGTCTGTAACCCGGTGCAGTTCTGCGAGCTGAGCGGCGCTTCCCTAAAGTGCGACCCGATGGGCTGCCAAAAAAACCTAGACGCGAGTTTTTTGGGGTCGCCCGTTGCGGCGGACGCCGACGCCCCGAAGCGGCTAAAGAAGGGGCATAATCGGGTGCGACAGGCACACCAAAGACTGCGCTGTTTTCCTCTCGAACGGAAGCCCTTAGTCGGGGCGCCAAGTCTCGGGATCGCGCTTGGCGTGCCAGAACCGCTGCACGTACACGACGCGCTGCGCTTCATCGATGCGGTAGGTGACGAGATAGGGCGCGCTCACAAGGCGTCTCGACTCGGGGCGGCCCCTGAGCACTCCGCCCCGCGAGGGCATAACGGCGAGGGATTCAGCCAAGGCAACGAGCTCCAGGCCGACACGCTCGGCAGCGGCCGGGTCGTCGGCCGCGATATAACGGGCGATGCCGGCCAGGTCCCGGATCGCCGGGCGGGAGAGGATTACTTTGTAATCCATTGGCTCAGGTTGCGGCGCACGTCTTCCACAGGGACGCCGCCTTCCTCAGCCAGTGAGCGGTCGGCCTCGTCGATCGCCGCGAGCATGGCCGGAGTTTCCGGCCACAGCTTTGCGTCCAGCCAGGCAGCCACCTCGCGCTGCTTGGCGACGGGAAGCTTCTCAAGGGCAGACTCGATCTCGGCAACGGTGCTCACGGGTTTAATGGAACGGATTCCTCGGGCGTTGGCAACCTCCCGGCGGGGTGACACCGGGCGTGGACCTCAAGTAATTGGCGGATCGTGACCTCGGTGTAGATGGCCGTCGTTTCCAGTTTTTCGTGCCCAAGGAGCTGCTGGATGTAACGGATGTCGGCCCCACCCTCCAGCATGTGCGTGGCGCAGCTGTGCCTAAGCAGGTGGCAGGAGCCCTTGCTCCCGAGGCCCGCCGCCCTGATCCAGGAGGACACCATGCGGGAGACGACATCCGGGTTAAACGCCTCGCCGTAGCCGGTGAGGAAGAGGGCCTGCGTCCGCGTGTCCAACGACAGGCGCGGACGCACTTCCCGGACGTAACGGGCCACCCAGGAGGCCGCGCGGCCTCCCAGGGGCACTACGCGGTCCTTCTTGCCCTTCCCACGGCGCACCGTGAGCGTGCCGCGCTCCGGGTTCACGTCGGCCATTTCCAGCGAGCACAGCTCGGCCCGGCGTATTCCCGAGGCATAAAACACCTCAAGCATCGCCCGGTCGCGCACGCCCAAGGGATCGGCCACGTCCGGCACGCCAAGGAGCCGGTCCACCTGAGCAAGTGTGAGGGCCTGGGTCGGCAGCCGCTTCTCCATCCGGGGAAGCTCCAGTTCGGAAGCCGGGTTGTGAAGGATCACGTTCTGGCGGGTCAGCCAACGGAACCAGTCCTTTAGGCACCCGATCCTCTGGCGCTGCGTGCTCCAGCCAAGACGGCGGCCCTTGCCGCCGGGTCGCTCGTAGCGCCAGAGGTAGCGCTGGAAGGCCTCCAGGATGGGGCGTGTGACCTCGCCTGCCCGGGTCACGTCGCGGTCGGCCGCCCACTGCATAAAAAATTTTAGCGTGAAGAACCGATCTTCGATCGTCGCCTCTGCGTAGTTGCGCGGACGAAGCGCTTCGAGCCAGGACTCGGCGCAGACAGCGAGCGCGTCCGGCGCCGCCCGGCTAAACGAGAGCGGCTCCCGCTCCTGGCCGCCCCGCTCCGAGGCCGGGCGGCTGCGGAGGTAGGCGACGGCGGCGAAGCCTTTTTTTCCGCTCATGGCTACGATGCGCTAAAGTTACGATTGCCCGGTTTATCGCGGCGTCCTGATGCGCGTTCCCGCCAGGCCGCCACCCCCTTTGGTCCTAAGCGGCATTTTCCCTCTCGGCGGCCTTGCGCTTGGAGGGTGGCGGGGGCGTTTCGCCACCCCCCGCCACCCCGCCTGTTTGCCCCGCCACCCCCACCTCAAAACCCGCCACCCTCCCGTCGTAGGCATGGCGCAGGTCGGCCACGTCGATGAGCCCGATGTGCGCCACATTCTCGGGGGCCTCGGGATTGACCATGAGCTCGTAAACAAACGAGCTGCCGAGCCGTCCGTGCCGCAGTTCAAGGTATTCCAGTTCGATGAGCCGCTCCAGGTGAGCCCGCACCTGCGTAAGACTCCACCCGCACGCCTCCCTGAGCTCGCGGCGCGAGAACGCGGCCTCACCCTTCGCCTTCACGAGCGAGCGGATGTGCCCCAACAGGCGCCGCGTCTGCGGCGGCAGCTCATCGAGCGAGCGGCCGAGGACCTCGGGCGCGAGCTCGTTCGCAAGCGCGATGTCATCCAAGGTCACGGGGACGTATTCCAGGGTGCGGCCGCCCATCTCATGGCGCACCAAAGGCCGCTGGTGCTGGTGAAGGAGCGCAATGGAGTCGATCAAGGTGAGGTATTTCTCATGGTCGCGCCGGTTGCGGGTGCGTCCGCTCGGGAAGGTGAGCGACGGCGCGTAAGGGTTTAAGACATCGACCGCCGTGAGGAGCCGCTGCGCGTTGCGAAGCACGCGCAGAAGCTCCGTCCGCTCAGCCTTGGCAACGAGGCCCGCGAGCGTCCTGCGCTCCCTCTGGAGCGTGTGGATCTTCGCCGTCTGTTCTGGAGACTCATCGACGGAGAGGGTCAGGCATCGGTTCTGGAGCTCCTCATCCAGGTCGATGGCGGTCGTCGTCAGCATGATCATGACCGGCCCCTCGACCCGGTAGACCTGCGTCTCCATCCGTCCCGTCGCCGGGTCCTTGCCGGTCGATGCGATCGTGAGCTCGCCCTCGCTCTGGAGGAGCTTGAGGGCATAGCTCGCCTTCTCCGCGCCAGCCTCCTCGACTATGGCGAGGATCTTGTGCTTTAAATTCGTTTCGCCGAGGTAGTACAGGCTCTGCCCCGTCATCGCCGAGTACTTGATCCGCTCCTCCTCCGGAAAGAAGGCGAGGACGGCGTCCATGAGCGTCGTCTTGCCCGCTGCACTGGCCGACTGGACGATGATCGCCAGCGGCCGCTCCAGGAGGCGCGACACGCCGGCCAGGTACGCGAGGAGCGTGTTGTTTTCCTCGCCGATAATCCCCGCCTTGTGGAAGGCCGCCCGGAGCCGGCCAACAAGATCGGGCGCGGTGAGCCAGGCAAAAGCCTCGGCCCGCTCGGCCTCCGTGAGCCTGACGACGGACGAGGCCTTTTCGGCGGGCCGGGCGAGTTCAACCTGGGCTTGTTCGAGAGCGAGGAGCAAGCGGCCCACGTCGCGCTTGAGGACATCAGCCGATACGCCCGTTTCCTCGGCCGCACGCTCAACGAAGCGCCGCCTGTCCGCGTCCCTCGCCAGGTCGAGCGAGTCCAGATGGAAGCGGTCGCCAACCTTCAGGCGCAGCGCGACCTTGAGCCCGTCGCTCCCAAGGGTCTTTTCGAGGCCGCCCACACGGTACTCGCGGCCGTCTATTTCAAGGAACCCATGCTCGCCCCGCATCACGAGCGCCGAAGCGGCGGGGGTATTCGGTGACGGGGGCGGCACAGCCACTTTTTCTTTAGCGGCCTCTACGGGCGGCGTTGGCAACGCCGGCACCGGAGCCGCTAAACTAGCAGCTAAAGAAGAAGGCGCGGGCGCGCGCGGCGGCAAGGTGCCGCTGCCATTTCCAAGCCAAGCGGCAGCATTCAGGAGGACCGCCAGGGCCTTGTCTGCTGGCTGGACCTTGCGGGCATATTCGTTGGCGTCCTGGCCGTGGGGAAAGAGGACCCGCCGGCACTCCACACCACGGGCCATGAGGCGCTCGGCCACCTTGGCCGCGCCTCGCTCCCCTGCCTCGTCCCGGTCGAAGGCGATCAGGACCCGCTCCGTCTTCGCCAGGACAAGCGCGTCCTCGATCTCCTCGGTAAACCCCTCCACCCCGTAGGCCGTCGTCACGTTCTTAAAGCCATGCGTCCAGAAGGTGAGCGCATCGAGGAGGGCCTCGCACAGGATCACCTCCCGGGAGCCGAGGCACGCCGGGTTCCAGAGGCCGCGATGCGGCCCCGGCAGGTACAAGTGCTTTATTCCTGTGCTCTGGTTTTCGATGATCTTGCGGCCGTAGGCCCCGAGGATCGCGCCGTCTGGCCCAAGGATCGGGACAACGAGGCATCCGTTCAGGTGCTCGTGGCCGCTCTCGCGGTAAACGCCTAGCTTCTCCAGCCGCTCACGGATCGCGGCCCCAGTCTGCCGGTTTTTCTGGGGGAGGCGCAGGCCGAGGGTCCGGTCGGCGAAGCCGAGCCGGAAGGTTTTGATCGCCTCCTCGCTCCTGATCCCGCGTTTCTCCAGGTAGGCGAGCGCTGCCGGCGTCTGCATGAGCCGCTCGTGGTAGTAGTCGATCACCTGGGTTAGCAGCGTCGGGTCGTCCGCGTCGTAGGCCACCGGAGGCGGCAGTTTGCGAACGGTGCCGTGTTTGGTCGGGCTCGTCGTCGCGACGAGCACCGACGCCTGGCCAGAGCGCAGGACCTCGACTGCATGCCTAAACGAGAGTCCGTCGTGCCTCATAACAAAATCAATCACCGTCCCGCCGGCCCCGCACCCAAGACAGTGGAAGAGGTTCTTTGCCGGCGTCACGATGAAGGACGGCGTCGAGTCCTCGTGGAACGGGCATTTGCCGGCCAGGTGCCCGCCCCCATGCGGCCGTAGCTCGATCCCCTTCGCCCGGACCAGCGCCGCCAGGTCCGTCCCCCGCTTTATCTGCTCCAGCTCGGCCTCGGGGATTCTAGGCACCAGGGGCCTCCTTTTCAAAAATACCCGTCAAGGGCGTTTTTGTAGGTTTTGACATGTACAGTAGTTATCTGTTATGGTGATAACTATGCAAGACTTTTCAGCATTGCAGATAACGGCCGGCTACAACTCGGCCATGCAAACGGGCCGTCCTGCCAAGTACCCACGCACTCCTTTCGGCGAACGTGTTTACGCTGCCCGCGAGGCCGCCAAGCTTTCCCAAGCTGAAGTCGCCGAGCAACTCGGCCTCAGTCAAAACGCCTACGCCATGTGGGAACGCCGTCCCATCGCCCTGCGCCCCCAGCAAATCGAACAACTGGCCGGAGTACTAGGCGTCACCGTTGAAGCGCTCTTCGGCAAGGTTCCTCTGCCCACCAAGCCGTCCGGACCCATGGGCCGTGCCAAAAAGGCGTTCGAAGCCGTGTCGCAGCTGCCGCGCAATCAGCAGTCCACCATTCTCAGCATGGTGGAGTCGGTCGTAAACGCCCGCCACCGCGAGCGTGATAAAAAACTGAGTTCAGCCGCGGGCTGAACGGTGAGCCTCGGCGCGCTTGCGCGCCCGTGCCGCCGCCCGGTTCGAACGCCGTTTTCGAGGCTTGGGCCGAAGCTCTGCGACAGATTTCTCCTGCTGCTTCGCCGCTTGCGCCAAGGCTGCGGGGATTTCCGGCAGAAGCCCCACCCCGGCAATGCGGGTGTCGTGCAGGAGCGCCCACACGTAGCCCTTCGGCTTGCATTCACCCGGCAGTTCGGCCGCAGCACACGGCATCCTCTCCCATGCTCTTTCAAGCAGAGCGGTCGGCAGGAGCGCGTCCCGATGCGACAACCGCAACGCCTCCCCTTCGACCTGGTAACTGAACTCGTGCCCGCCGTCCGTCAGGAACGGCCGATCGGCATACGCCACCAGGCGGGACCAGATTTCGGCAAAGGGCGGCTTCTTCATCGTGTCTCCAACATCAAAAGCGGGCTCTGCCCGGTGGGCAACGTCGACGACGCTCCCGGCTTCGGCGTATTGCGTCTCACACAGTGAGACCTTATTTTCCAAGCCGCGCGAGCGGGAAGCTCCCATGAAGCTCCATTATGCTCCAGCGAAGCTCCCATAAAATGGAGCTTCCGGTGCTCGCAATGCCGAGGCGCTATGCGCTTGGACGTATTGCGTCTCACGCACGTGAGGACCTATTCCCCAACAGGCCGAGCGGGAGCGAGGCAGAACGGCCAGGGTCAGTCCTGCCCGGCCGGAGCGCGGTAGCTCGTTCTTCGTCGGAGCTTAACGGAACTTCGTCGAAGCTCGTCGGAAGATTTTGGGCGGTCTTGAGCGACCGCGTGAGCGGGAAGCTCCCATGAAGCTCCATTATGCTCCATTAAGCTCCAGCGAAGCTCCCATAAAATGGAGCTTCCGGTGCTCGCAAATCTCAAGCGCAATACGCTTAGAGGTATTGCGTCTCTCTCAGAGAGACCGTCCAAAAACAAGGCCGAGCGGAGCGAGGCAAAGACGCCCGGCGCTGGATTCCCCCGCCCGAAGGGCCAGGCGGACGAAGATGGCGGGGCGGGGACCACGGCAGGCCGGCTGATCCGGATAACCCCTGAGGTCAGGCGGTTCGCTTAAGCTCTTTCAGGTAGCACTCCAGATTGTCGGCGATCTTCTCGAAGACTCGCGGTAAAAATGGAATGAGTTCATCGAAGCCAACCTTATCACCGATTGGCCCTCCGTGGTAACTCCGGCAGTGCTCAAGTATATCCGCCTTCTCTTCAGAAGGCAGCAAGGTGAACGGATCACGGTCATTGTAATCGTGCAGCGCGGATAGATGAATGAAAGCGCAGCCAAACTTGTAAACAGACTTGGTCCAACCCTGTAGGCCCTGCGCCAAATCGACCATTTCCCTGTCCGTAATAGGAGCGCGAGAGTTCTGGCGTCGCCACCTTTCCGCTTTTACGGATGCCTCGATCAACACCGCCCGGCGGCTCGGACTTTGTTCGAGCAAATAGATCACCCGCACCATCGAGTCTAACTCCTGCCGAAGGATCGCAACCATTTGTCCAGCTAAGCCGGCGCCGGCTAGGAGCCGCATAGCTTTCCGATGTTCCTGGGACCTGCTGCGGACTTGCCGCAGGAATGTAACCGTAGCGGACATGGTCGGTATCACCCGCTCTTGCCTCTGCTCCGTCCAACAATCAAGGCCATCTCTCTTGTTACATGTCGTATTTCTTCGAGCGACTTACTGCAATCTAATGCGCCCAAATCAGTCTGTTGATCAACAATGCCACCAAGCAGGCAATGCAATGCGCCGCCACAATAATGCAAAGCTTAAGGCCTAGTTGAACACCACCCGCCGCCCTTCCCCCGATACACAACGACATCAGAACGCCAAACCCGAGACACCAAACCAACGTCTCGGGTAGAATCGACACCTCATGTTCGCCCAGTAAGTCGCTCAACTTATCATGCCGAAGCACTACTCGCTCGATCCACAAAAGCACCATTACAGGAGCGCGCGTTACGATCGCGGGCATAAAATCCCGGTGCGTGCTCAACACGATGCTCGATATCCTATCGACCAACAGCGCATATGAAAACCCTACTGCGCCGTAAACAGACTGCTGGATTGTCGGCGTCATGGAGGGCATTCCTTTTTCTTATTCCTCTCCTTCATCAATCGTAGATACTCATCCAACACCGCCTGAGCAAAGTCTTGGCATGTATGATTCGGCGTAACGGTGCCGGGGCCCCAGTTCCCGGAGTTTTGGACATTCTGCGCAGCCTGCCGCATCGTTGCATCGTCAAAATGCGCTGGTGGCTGGGGCATAAACGACGCGGGATCGTACAATCCTGCCTTCGAACTGCTCTCTTGGACCACCCCAGTGGAATTATCCCAACTCAAATTGCTCGGCTGATTTCCATCCTCAAAAAAGATCGTCGTGTGTACGGGATCTAAACCAACCAATATCGCGCCCACGTACGCTGAGTTGCTAATAACAGGACGCGAGCCCAGATATGCTAGCCCGAGAGGGTCGATATAACTTATCGGATTGTTTCCGACATACCCGTACAGGTTCAATCCGCCCGCTAACCCGATTGGGTCGGCGTTTAGCCACCTGCCCGTGCCGGGGTTGTAATACCTCAGGCCGTAATATAGCATATCGGTTTCTCGATCGGCATATTTCGTAGAAAACCGGAATGGATTCAGGGTCGCCGCTGTGCCCGTGGTTTGAATTGCCTCCCCAAATGCCCCATATTCGTACGAAGCTGCGGAAGAACCCGTTGCAGTAGATACCAAGCCTACCACATTTCCGTTACCATCCGATGATGTGAAATAGGAAGCTCCAGATCCCGCGTCCGAAACCTCAAGGAGGCCGCCCACTCCACCAGCGCCCGTTGCGGAGCCACTCAGATCGAGACCCCACGAATAGTTGCGAACCAGCGCGTCTTGGTGGATCGCATCGAATTCACCAGCGAGATTCCATCCATCATAGACATACCGAAAGTCAGAAGCCAAAACGAACACGCCGTTCGCCCAATTTGACACGGTCTTCTGCACCCTCCGTCCCTGGGAATCATATGCAAATGTCAGTTTCTGGTTCGGAGCGCCGCTGGCAACGGCAGCCGGCAATGTCTGCATCGAAACCAGCCTGTTTTCGCCGTCCCAAGCATAGGCCCACCTTCCATCGGCGATGAGGTTTCCATCCAAGTCGTAGCTGAAGGTCTCGGGCGTTTGTGGGAGAAATACCGACCGAGTCACTTGCGCCACGGCGTCTTGGCCGCTTGGCCCTGCGTTGTTCAAGACCGCCTCGATGTTGATAGCTACGTATTGCGGGCCACTTGAATTATCAGCCATTAGCCCATCGTAGAACAATGAGCCTTGCTGGACCGATCGCTGGAAATTCGCCGTCACGATCGCATTCGAATTTGCAGTTCCGATCACGTCAATAATTCCGGGAATCGTCCTTTGACTATACTGGTTTAAGGAATTGGCCGAGTAGGCAAATGGTTGGTCGTTAACAGTGATGGCCGTGCGGTTTCCTATCTCGTCGAAAGCCGCTGTGAAGCGGTAGCCATTTATGGTTGTGCCGGATGCAAGCTGCTTGTTGGCCGAGGTGACCTGTCCAAGGGAATCATATGAATACTGCCAATAGGATCCGTCTTCACGGGTCAATTGTGTCCTCTGGTCAGCCGAATTATATGTGTAAGAGTGGCTGATCGCAGAGCCTCCCGCGGGAATCGATGAAACGGATAATATTCTATTGAGGTTGTCGTAGGTGCGGGTTGTCGTCAGTTCCGTCGTTCCATTGTTCTCGAATGCCAGGGTCCCTATCAGGTTTGAATTCGCGAGGTAGGTATACGTAGCGGAAGCATTGCCGCTCGTCACGGACTGGAGGCGAGATGCGGCGTCGTATCCGTAACTGACTTGTGCAAGGGGCGCCAGCGAGAGGCTGCTAAGGCGGTCCAAAGAATCGAAGCTTCGGCCAATGGCAAAGTTGGCAAGAAGGCCGGCAGTTCCATAGGTTTCGTTTTGCAGCTGGCCCGAGGGATCATATGTAAAGGAACACGAGCCCGCAGCATCAGAAGTCGACAACAGCTGGCCAAGCCTGTTGTAGGCCATTGATACTGATGGCGTTGAATCCGAGTAAGTCACGGATGAAAGCCCACCGCCGTTGTCGTAGGCATAGCTGCTTGTGAGTCCGCGGGCCCAGGTCCGCGTCTTGAGACGTCCGGAAGGCCAATAGGTGTAGCTGGGCCCACTGCCATCAGCATAGAGCTTTGAAACCAACCAGCCGCGCGCTGGGTCATAATTCCATGTTGTTACGGCGTTGCCGATGCTTGAGGCGTAGTTCTGCCAGGTGCTCAGCGTCGTAACTCGGCCTTGGGAATCGTAGGTGTATTCCTGGTGATAAGTGCGGGAGCCAAGGGTCTTTTGCAGGAGGCCTGTCGGGAAATACGAATTCGTGACCACTGTGCCGTCAGGCTGGGTAACCTGCGAAACCCTGCCGCCCAGATCGTAAGCATAGGTTGTTGTTTGCGGTCCACTCCCTGAAGCGCCTCCAGTCGAATTGGGGTTGGGGGTCGTAGAGGACTGAATCTTGTCATCCGCAAAATACGTGTAGGTTGTGTTTCCATTCCGCAAGTCGGTCGACGATTGAAGGCGCCCATGCGCGTCGTACGAGTAGCTTGTTGAGGCCAACGTACCGATGGAGTTCTGCGTGACCGTCTTCGAAACGAGAAGGTCATTCTGATACTGGCTGACAGTTTGGACGCCATCCGGAGCCGTCATCGTCTCCGTACGGACTCCGGCGCCGTTGTAGGCAATCTGACTTGCAGTCGTGAGGCCATTAGATGTCTGCCATGTTTTGAGCCCGTCAGCGCTCGTCTCATTGACCGAAAGTGTCTGCGTCGCAGGGCTATTTGCCGTGGTCCAAACCGCCGTTGTCGTCTGCTGCACGGTCGTGTTGTGGTCGCTTGTCACCGAAATGGCCGTGCTCGTGATGCGGTCCGTGCCGTTGTAGTCGATGCCGCCATTGCGGTCCATGTCCGTCGCGACAACCGACTGCCGTCCGAGCGAATCGTAGCCGTAAAGAGTGGAGACCCCATCCGGGTCGAGAGCCTGCACGAGTTGGCCGAGACCATTGTAGTTGTTCTGCGCGGTCGAACCGTCGGGATAAAGTGTCAGGCTTGGGCGGCCTGCAGCGTCGACATAACTCTTGACCCATTCTGTGGTTTGGCCCGATGAGCCGACATGAATCGTCTGTGTGTAGAATCCATTGGTATCGACGCCATACTGATACTGAATCGCGGCGACTGCCGAGCCGGAGACCGAGAGCGGCGAACCATCGCTTGCGTTGACCGTTGTTTGAGTGCCGCCATCCGGAAAAACCGTGGAAATCACGGTTTCGTTGGAGCCATCGAGGCTCTGTGAAAATCCCGTCGTCCGATTAAGGGCATCGGTGCTCGAAATCTTCCTGCCGGCCAGATCATAAGTATTCGTCTGCTGGACAATCTGGCTGCCGTCGCTTCCCTGACGAGTAACCGTAAGAAGGCGTCCGGCCGGATCATACGAGTCTAGGATCGTGATCCCGGCGCGCGTTGTGGAGATCAACCTGCCGGCTAGGTCATAGTTATAGTTAGTCGTGATACCCTCCTTATCCGTTTCGGATCCCAACCCGCAGCAGGCGTACGTGCGGGTGTCTGTGGTGCCATCCGAATATGCGATCGTTGTCGGACGGCCCCATTGATCGGTCTGTGTGGCGGTCCAGAACGACAACTGGGCGCCGCTGGCTATGTCGGATGTCGTAACGCTCACCGCGGAATTCGAGGTAAGGTTTGTCACGGTGACCACCTCAGTGCCGGCTATAACGTCGGTCATGGCTGGGTTGAGCTGCCCGGTCTTCACAGTTGAGATACTGTTTCCCTGGCCGTCCAGCGTAAGGGCGGTCAAGGACGCCGTCCCATTCGGGTAAAAGATAGCCCGTGTCTGGCCGTCAAAGCTGCCGCCTGAGTAGGTATACGTCTTTGTAACGAGGTTTGACGCCGCATTCCATGCCGCACCCGATTGAACACATTGGATCGAGGATTTCTGGGTGCAGGTGTCGCCGTTGAATATCAAAGTATTGGACGGCTCATACAGGTAGCTGCGGCCTGTTTCAGTCCCCAAAATGGTCTGCACGTTCTGAACGAGCGTCTCTGGAATACCGTCACCATCCATATCGGGAAGAGAGATGTATGTAGTCGCCGTTGCCCGACACTGCGACGGGTCCATGGTCGGCGCGGAATTTAGAAATGGTGTGAGGATCTCTGACACGCGACCCTGCGCGTCATACGCATAGTAGTCCCAGGAACCATCGGCGTTTAATGCCTGCTTAATATGTCCATATGCTGCGCCGTCGGTGGCGGAATTGTTGTAATAGGTGTACTGTGTTAAAAGGGGAGCGGCTCCTCCAGTGGCCGTACTCTTCGAAGTTACAACCTTCCCATAGTCAGCCATATTGTAGACTGTTGTGGTCTGCTTTAGCAGCGATCCACTGTCATCTATCATATCGCGCACCTCGGTTACCACTGTGCCGTTCGTGCTTTGTGAAATTCGTTGGGTTCCATATCCCGGCCCAAGAGACATAGTCACCCCACTGCCTGTTGACGGGCTATAGTTTGAGTAGGTCGTTACTCTTAAAGATGATCCCCGAATTTCTGAAATGGTCAGCACCTTGCCTAAACCGTTGTCGGAAGCCGGATCTGCGGCTTCATAGGTTGCGAATGGAGGTCCTGAGAACGTGAATCTTTGATTAGGGGCGCCTCCTCCGGTTATCTGACCAACCAGGTAAAGATTGAGGTCGCAGACCGAAGCAGAAGCCTGCACGAGATCCACCAGCCAGTATGGTGTCTTTACTTGGAGGAGATTCCCATTCGTATCATTTACCAGCTGGATATCAGACGACTGCGGCACCACCGCATTCCACGCCGAAGTCGAATATAGTTGGCCGGAAACCTGGGGAGCAATGAGTTCCAGTCGGCCCGCGGAAAGCCCGTTGGATAGTGTCCCCAAAGCGATTCGAAAGTGGACGCTGCTGAGCTGCCCTGAACCCGCCCCTCCTATTGATCCTGAACAATTGCAGGCGTTTGTCGGTGTTGCCGTGGCATATTCGATTTCTGTGTTATATCCAGTCTTGGCCTGGATCGCTATGGGAGCGCTTGGCGATGGGGCAAAGAAGGGCGGTGCGCTAAATGTGACGGTCCCCCCGGGCACAATGAGGTTGGGAGAACTGGGCTGGGGTGTTCCTACGGCCCATTGCGTGTAATAATAGGTGATGTCGTAGTCTCCCGGCGCCAAAGCGTTATCACCCGCGCTTGGAAATTCCGCATAAAAGCTAACCGACTGTTCGTTGAATGACACTGGTAACGTGTCAGTCATCGTACCCGATCCATCGTAATTAGTCTCAACCGCGGCTGGAGAATACCACCCCCGATTAAACGTCCCTATGTATGCCAGACGTGAGGTGCCCAAGGTCGCATTAGCTTGCGCAGCTTGTATCCCGTCCTGGACCGTAAACTCGTCGCTCAATGTCTCCTGCAGCTGCGCATTAATCACGGTCGAATAGCTCCACGGTGGCGTCGTAAACCACGAAATAGCACTCGGAATAACGTATCCGGAAATGGCAATAGTGGTGGTGGTGGGTGTAGACGTAATGTACCCACCCCATTGATTTTCGTAGGCATCTGGATACGCAGGATTTGCATAAAAATTGTCCTCGATCTCGGCCTCCAAATTTACCTCCATATTCGTGATGGTGGTCCACGGTGGTCCATTGGTGCCCGTTCCGGGGCCCGTGTTTGAGATTTCGGTGCCGACACTTGTGTCGGTTATTACCTTAGTTGAACTGCTTGTGGACCCATCCTGCGAGAACGTCCATGATCCGGTGTATACGAGATCAAATGTCTCCCCTCCGGCAGGAAATCCCGCTACGAGTGGAGGAATGATGCTTTGGAGGGTTCCATTCCAGGTCTCCGTGCGGAATTTCTTGAATGACTGGCCGAAACCGGGATTTGTCTTCTGATCAAAGCCGTAGAGTGTGACCGGCAATAGGGTGCTGGTGGCATGAATGACTGAGGACTGCGTGTCAGTAGGCGTGCAATCCTGGCCAAGAACACACTGCAACATCGATAGACTCGCTATGATCGCGAAGACGGCGAATAGTGCGGGCCCTTGAATCTTGGAACTGATTTGCCGCGTATTACTCATGTGGGGAGTACACGTTGAGCTGCACCGAGGCATCGTTGCTGATCGATCCTTTGCTGGGATCCAGCCCCAGTTCAAATTCCTGCAGGTCTGTAAGAGCTGGGCTGAAATCGTTAGCATCGGCATTGTTAGTCGCGAGGCTGAGGCCGTTTGCCGTTTCCCATGCGTCGGGAATCCCGTCGTTATTAACATCGGCGAAAAGGGGATTCTGGGGCCCCACATAGAGATCGTCGATGTAGCTCGGTAACGTTGCGTCTCCCGAAATCTGGAATATCGACAAGAAGGCGCTCGAGTCGCTGATGAAGGGCACACTGTCGATGATTAGGTTGCCGTTTGCATAAAGACTCCACGTCTGCGCACTGAAATCCAATCTCGCAGTAAGCCGAACCCAAGAGGCGGCCTGGTTGTTGGATCCGAGGGGGATTGTAAATGGCGTCGGTTCCCACGCGCCACCTCCCAAGCCGTCTCCCCAATACACTTGCAAAACCCCTACGCCGTTTGACTGCTGAAATCCAAATTGAGCCCCTTCGACCGTGAAAATCGTGGACGTTGAGATTGAAGTCTCGGCAACGGGCTCCGCGTAGAAGTCGCAGAATTCGATCGTCTCGTTCAGTGAATCAGCAAAATTCAACGATGCAATCGTGGGAGGCGTACTTGGCTGAATCTGCAGCGATTGCACGCCGTTATGAAACTCCTGCGCCGTTATAGCTGCGCTTCCCTGAGAGACGACCCAGTCATTTTGTCCGGAAAGGGCGCCTACCGTGTATCCGTCGGTCGTCTCGAAGCCCGTAGTGTATGGAAGATATTGCAACGGTTCCTGAGGCGCGGCCACTGTGATTGTCAGGTTTTCAGTGCCTGATCCCAAGGAATTGGTCGCAGTCACGGTGACCGTATACGTGCCGGCCGATCCCGCGGCAGGAATCCCTGTGATTGTCCCGGCCACGGGATCGATGCTCAGACCAGGAGGGAGGCCCAAGGCTGCAAAGCTCGTTGGGTTATTGGTGGCCGTGATGCTGAAAGAAAACGGCTGTCCAACGGTGCCTGACGCCTGCGCAGGTCCCCTGAAGGAAGGCCCCTCAAGGTTTCCTACGAGGGACGGGAAGGCATACTTGGCCGCGAGATATGCGTATACTGTGGCCTGCTCCTGGCTGGAGAGCACGCGGTTGTAGACAATCACCTCAGCGATATCGCCCACAAATCCGCCGCCGTTGCCGCCAATGTCGGGAGACTGGGAGAAGCTGATCGGGAGTCCCGGCCTGCTCCAAATGAGCGTCCCGTCGTACCGGAACAGCGAATTGCCCGAGGTATCGATCGAGGTATCGTAGACGTAGTATTGCGAGATCACCTCCGTGGGCTGGAGCGCGACGCTGCTGCTGTCGGAGGTCCCAAAATCGTCGTAGTGCTGGTTGCCAAAATAGCTGGTGCCGGAACCTGTGCCAAAATTCCAAACCGAGCCGAAATTGCTCGCGTCCGTCACCTTGACGAGAGCGATGACCTCCCCGGATTGCGCCGCCTGGAACAGGCCGTTCGGCACGAGGAGCGAATCCGACCCATTGAAACGAACCACCGGGACTCCATTAACCTGGTTCTCGACGAGCGTGGGCTGGTTCGGGACGTTCGTCTGAACGGCGTTGTTCCCCTGCCCGCTCTGGTCGGTCCATGTCGAGAGCGAACCCGCCCCCTGGGTGCCCGCAGTAGACCTGAGCCACAGGAGAAGGCCGTTTTGGGGAAGGTCCGCTATGCCCGAGGGCAGCGTGACTGAAGCTGAATTGCTGACGCCGGAAGAGCCGGAATAACTCTGGACCGTCACCTGGTAGCTGTAGGATGTCCCGGCCGTGAGCCCAGTGTCGGTGTAGCTGGAGGCGTCGCTCACCTGGGCCACCTGCGCAAAGCCAGAGGAGGCGCTCTCGCGATAGATGGTCGCGACCGTGTGGACATCGGGGTAATAGGCGGTCCACGAGAGGTCGACCGTGTCCGAGGATTCCGCGACGGCGGAGACGTCCGTCGGCGCCGTGGGGACCACGAACGCCGGGAATGCGTACTTCGCATTCAGGTACTGGAACATCGACAAGCGCTCGGCGTCCGTCAGAACCCGGTCGTAGAGGATCACCTCCGCAATTTCACCGACCAGGCTTCCGTTGCCGTAGCCGCCAATGTCCGGGTAGTACTGAAAGCCGACTGTGAGGCCGGTCCGGGTCCAGAGCGGGATCCCGTTGTACCGGTAAATGGCCGTCCCCGCCGTGCTGATCGAGGTGTCGTACACGTAGAACTGGGAGATCTGCGCCTGCGTCTCCACTGTTACGGCGCTCGAGTCCGACGAGCCAAAGTCGTCGAAGTGCAAGGTATTGAAATAGGCCGTTCCGAAATAGCCCGTGCCAAAGTTCCAGATGCTGGTGGGCTGGACAGAGTCGTTTCCCATCTCCACGACCCCGATGATTTCGCCGGAATCGGCCGTCTGCATTATTCCCGCGGGCAGGGCCATGGTGTTCTGCCCATTGAAGCTCAGGGCCGGTAGGCCATGGATCTGGTTCGGTGCCAATTGCGGCTGGTTCGCCGTATTCTGCTGGTAGGCGATGTTCCCCGCCGGGCTCTGGTCGAGCCACGTGCTCACGTTTCCGTTTGAGTCCGCAACGACGCCGGCGTCGGCGCGGAGATCGAGGATGAGCCCCGACTGCACCGGGGGCGGCGTCACCTTGGTGTTGATGAATGGACTCGTGCCGTAGATGTAATCGTCGATGACCGGTATCCCGTCTCCGGAGAGATTCACATAGCGGTCGTTCTGCGTCAGGGACAGGCCGTAGAGGGCCTCCCAGGCGTCATCGATCCCGTCATTGTTGGCGTCGGCAAAGAGGGGGTTATCGGCGCCAATGTACATGTCGTCGAAGAACGAGTCGGCGGAGGCATCCCCGGTGGCCTGGAACGAGGAGAAATACGTGCTCGAGGAATTAACGAACGGAACGTCGGCCGCCACCATGGCCCCGTTCGCGTAGAGGTCCCAGGTCTGCTTCGTGAAATCGAGCCGCGCGGTGAGGCGCACCCAGGACTGCGTCTGGTTGCTCGAATTGAGCGGGGCCGAGAAATTCGCGGGCACCCAGGTGCCCCCGCCGCTCCCATTGCCCTGGAAAACCTGAAGGGTCCCCTGCCCGCTGCCGTTCCCTTGGAAGCCAAACTGGGCCCCCTCGGCCGTGAAGATGGTCGAAGCCGCAATCGAGCTCTCCGCCGTCGGCATGGCGTAGAAGTCGCAGAAGATGATGGTTTCTCCCGGGGTTGAGGAAAAGGTCTGTTGGACAACGGCCGCCGGGCTCGCCCCCACCAGTTGAATCCCCTGGCTCCCCGAATAGGCCGTCGAGGACACATTGGCCGAGCCCTGGAGGACGGCCCATCCCACCTGGCCATCCAGGGAGCCGAGTGCAAACCCGTCACCCGTCTCAAAATCCGTCAGGTACGGGAGCACCGGGGCGACTGTCACCGTGAACGTCGCCGAATCGGTGCTCGCACCGGTTGCGTCATAGGCCCTCGCGAAATAGCTATACTTCCCGACCGGGAGCGCATTCGCTTCGGAAAAGCTCCAGGATCCCCCCGCCGACGGGCTCGTCAGCGTGGCGACAAGGGCGCCATTCCTGTAGATCTCGACCTTGGCGATCGAGGTGGACGCGGTGGCGCTGAACGAGAGGGAGACGTTTGAGGTCGAGCCGAAGGTGAGGCCGCTTGTCGGCGTCGTCAGCGAAATCGTCGGCGGCTGCTCGGTCACCACCTGGAGGCTGACGGCCGGGGAGAAGGCGCTGATGTTGTAGTTGTCGAAGGCCTGGGCTGTAACGGAATAGGTCCCAAGCGGGACATTGCTCCAGGTGAACTGGTAGGGCGCCGCAGTCGAGGTCCCGAGGAGCGTCGAATTCCCGAAAAACTCCACCTTTGTGATCTTTCCCGAAGTCGACGCCGCGGCCTCGAGAACGATGTTCGCGGGCACGATGAAGGCCGAGCCGTTGGCGGGTGTCGTGATCTGGACGCTTGGAGGCGTGTCGATCCTGAGCGCGATCGGGGCCGACGTGAGGGACGCCCCCGTCGTGTCGGTCTCCACGGCGGTCAGGTAGTAGTAGCCGGCGGGAGCTCCCGTCCAGGTGAACTGGTACGGGCTCGCCGAGACCGTTCCAAGGAGCGTGCCGCCCGCGTAAAACCCCACGTTGGCGACGCCCGAGGGCGCAGTCGCCGTCGCGGTCAAGGCGACCGTCGCCGGAGCCGCAACCGTGCTCCCGGACGCGGGCTTCGTGAGCTTCACCGTGGACGTCGTGGAACCCACCGTGACCGTCACAGGCGCCGAAGCGACCGTGCTCCCAACGCTATCCGTCGCAACCGCCGTCAGGGTGTAGGTGCCCGCGCCGGCAGGCTTCCACGTGTAGGCATAGGGGGCGACGGTCTGGGTCGATAGCGCGGCCGTCGAGGTCCCCTGGAAATATTTGATACTCGCAATGGAAACATCGGGCGAGGACGCCGCCGCGGATATCCCGATCGAAGCGGGAGTGGCGTAGGTCGCCCCGGAAACCGGCGTCAGGATGGAGACGCTTGGAGACTGGTCCTGGGTCACCGTGATGCCTACGGATGTTGACGACGTCGGGACGCCGAGCGTATCCGTCGCGGTCGCGGTCACGCTGTAGGTGCCGACCGGAACCCCCTTCCAGGTGTACGAGTACCCTCCCTGGCTCGACGCCTTCGTGACGGTCCCGATCTTCACCGTTCCATTCGCGCCCGGGTAGGTAAAAGCGACACTCTTTATCGCCGCATCCGACGACGCAGCCGATGCGACGAGGACGATCGTCGCCGGGCCGGTGACGGACGTTCCGTCCGCAGGCGACGTTATGGAGACCGTCGGGGGCGTGTCCTGCGCCACGGTGAGGGTGACCGGGGTTGACGGGCTTGACGGAGTTCCGAGTGTGTCGGTCGCCGTCGCCGTGAGCGTGTAGGTTCCTGCGCCCACCCCCTTCCACGAATACACATATTGCCCGTTGGTCGCCTTGGTAACCGTGCCTATCTTTGAATTTCCATTGTAATCGAAGGTCACACTCGCGATCGACTCATCGGGCGACGAGGCGGTTGCCGTCAGCGTGACGGTCTCCGGGCCGACGCCCGTAAACCCAGCTGCCGGCACGGCCGTAAAGGTTTCGATGACCGGGGCCGGGTCCTGGATCACCGTCACCAAGACTGGCGCCGAATCACCTGTAACCCCGAGACTATCCGTCGCCACTGCCGTCAGGCTGTAGGTCCCAACCGCCACGGCCTTCCACGTGAAGGTGTACGGCGGCACGGTCGAGGTCCCGATTTTCTTTGTCCCGTTAAGGAACGCCACGCTCGTAATGGCCTCGTCTGCGGACGTGGCCGTCGCCAAAAGGAGAAGGGTTGCCGGCGCAATCAGCATCGGACCGCTTTTCGGGGCAGCCGAGAGCGTCACGCTCGGCGCCGGGTCCTGTGTCACGGTGATCGCCACGGCCGAAGACGTCGCCGAAGCTCCTAAAGCGTCCTTTGCCACCGCCGTGATGGAATAGTTCCCAGCCTTGACCCCCTTCCATGAATAGGCGTAGGCCCCCTCGGACAAGGTCGCAGCCCCTATTCTTGACGTTCCGTTATTATAAAACGTGACACTCGCGATTGTCGAATCCGGCGACGATGCCGTAGCCTCAAGCTGGATCGACGTGGGTCCTATGTAGGAAGCGCCCGCCACAGGCGCAGTCACCGACACGACCGGCGGCGGGTTGGCCGCCAAGGCCAAGGCTCCGGAAAGCACGAAACCCAGCGCAAGGCGTGCAGCTGGAAGCGACACGAAACTATGGCGACTGCCGGCTGCCAGGGGGTCAACTGCATAGGGTTAATGTGATTTTACATATACCACCTGTTTTTACGTAATAATAATTTATTATAATATTGACCCGGCGATGTCTTCCCTTCGCTCCGAGCTAATTTTTAGCAGCCTGCGCCGGCTCCGACCATTAGGCGGGCTATTCCCCAGCAATCGGGCTGCTATTATTGGGGTCAAGGAGCTCGGTTATCTCGATTGGCCATGGTCCAATGACGACCCCTGAGGTCTCTTCGCGCTGGGGAATCGGAACCACTGACCCGTTTGTCCCGGCGAACCACGAACCGGTCATGCGACACCCAACCTTTCCTTCGATCCGAATCGGCAATCGGCAGAATCATCCGAAGACCTAGGGCCCGTTGACTTCCAATTCTGTTAGCTGCGCAGTTGCCAGCCGCAAGTCAGCTTGGGCGTATTCGAAGGCCTCCTGCGTGACTCGCCGGAAATCCGGCTGTTCAGAAACATTGATGTTCGATTGCCTGTTCCATCGGTCAATCGT
>Ga0181516_10001137_pt1 | contig 21043 bp, 21 predicted proteins | sample PEATcosm2014_Bin_25_FD_121104 | JGI IMG/M metagenome (GOLD analysis project Ga0181516, IMG submission 121104) | Peatland microbial communities from MTU Mesocosm Facility, Houghton, MI, USA - PEATcosm2014_Bin01_10_metaG | ecosystem: Environmental > Terrestrial > Soil > Wetlands > Peat | place... | reverse complement strand
GAAAACGAACGCGTGGACCGGCTTGCCGTCGCCGCGATAGAGAAGAGATAAGAAGAAGAAATGATTGATATCAAGAAAAAACAATCTGTGCGGTTCTTGGAGTCATTGTTCCTGACTTCACGCGCCATAGGGGCGCCTCCCCGCTAGTCTTCCCTTAAGGGGAGTGGCGATTTGCATGCATTTTGCAACGCCGTTTTTTCGACTTAGTCCAACCAACTCAATTATTTCTAATTCCTATATAGGCATAACCCATGGCGCATAAACGATCTATTCTTTCATTAGAAGACTTGGTAGCAGAAGGCCTCTTGCCTGAAGCGACGCCGGCTTTGCAAGAAGCCGTGGCAAAGATTCCACTCGCGGTGACGCCCGCGATGCTGAATTTGATTAATCCGACTGATCCGTCCGATCCTATCGCAGCGCAGTTTCTACCGTCGGTGAAAGAGCTCGAGAAAAAGCCCGTCGAACGTTCCTATCCCACCGGCGACAACCCAAGAAAATTCGTTGAGGGTCTCATTCATCGCTATCCTGACCGGGTGCTCGTGGAGCTGACACATACCTGTGCCGTCTATTGCCGGTTTTGCTTCCGTTATGAGCAAGTGGGAAATAATCTGGACGGGATGTTGTCTCCGGACAAGCTTGAAAAAGTCTTGGATTATATCCGCGAGCATACCGAGATTTGGGAAGTTATTCTCTCGGGCGGAGATCCTCTGACTCTATCGGATCGTCGGCTTGGCGAGGTCATTGCTAAGATAAATGAGATCGAACATGTGAAGACCATGCGCATTCACACGCGGGGGCCTGTCGTCCTCCCGTCGCGCATCACGCCGGAATTGATCAAGGCTTTGCGTGGACGGCTGCCCGTCTATGTTCTTTTGCATTGTAATCACGCACGCGAATTGACGCCTGAAGCGCGGGCAGCCTGTGGCCGTTTGGTTGATGCCGGAATCCCAATGCTGTCGCAAAGCGTCTTGCTGCGCGGCGTCAACGATACGCCAGAAAGTCTGGGCGATCTTATGCGTGCTTTCGTCGAAAGTCGTGTCATCCCACATTATCTGCACCAAGGCGGCCTTATCAGCGGCACCAGCCATTTGCGCGTGTCGATTGCCGAAGGACAGGCGTTGTTACGCGAGATTCATGGCAAGCTGTCAGGAATGTGCCAGCCCTTTTACATTCTCACCGTCCCCGGCGGTTATGGCAAGGTGACGATCAATCCGATCTTTGCCGAGCAGCTTGATGAGGGCTGGCTTGTGGAAGACTTCCACGGAAACAGGCACGTCTATCACGAGGACTAAGACGCAAGGGTAACGGAGGCATGACTTTTCACCTTTACACTCACCCCGCCTGTCTTAAACACAACCCGGGCCCCGACCGCTCTTTTGTGCCTCGGCGGTTGCAAGCTGTTCTTGCTGCCTTAAAGGATCCCGCTTTTGATCGGATGGTATGGCGAAACGCACCTCCGATTACACAAGAGGCGCTGCGTCTCGTTCACACGCAAGCGTACATTGACACCGTTTTAGCCCCGGTGCATGAGGGCGAGGAGCGTATTTTCGACTTTGAAACATTTGCCGTTAGTGGCACCGCCGAGGCGGCGCTTTATTCTGCGGGGCTGGTTGTTCGGGCAACCGAAGCCGTCGCCTCCGGCGAGGCACGTCGCGCGTTTTGTGTGGTCAGTCCCAGTGGCCATCATGCCGAGGCCGATAGCGCTCACGGCTATTGCTTCTTTAATCATATTGCTGTGGCCGCAGTGGCGGCACAAAGGAATCTAGGCGTCTCGCGCATAGCCGTGCTTGATTTTGACGCGCATCACGGCAACGGAACTCAAAACTTGTTCTGGAATTATGAAAATCGGCTGTTTATTTCGCTGCATGAAGAAACGGGTCTTTCAGGTTTTGCGCATGAAACAGGGGTCTCAGGCAACATTCTGAATATACCCCTCGCTACGGGAAGCGCGGGTGCTGTTTTTCGTCAGGCTATTGAAACGCAAGCCTTGCCAAAAGTGAAAACCTTTCGGCCCGATATTCTGTTTGTTTCCGCCGGTTTTGATATGCATACCGCCGATCCTCTCAGCGGCCTCTGTCTTGAAACTGAAGATTATGCTTGGCTTGGCCAACAATTGGGTGCTTTTGCCGATTCCGTTTGCCAGGGGAAGCTTGTTGCGGCGCTGGAAGGCGGGTACAACCTTGACGTTCTCGGCCCTTGCGTCGCGGCATTTGTGAAATCTATGATGGGTGAGGGATAAAATGTCTGACAAGAAAAATCGCATTGCTCGGGTTGTGCATGTAGCAGCAGCTGCGGCAAAGGTCGTCGTGATGATCGGCGATGTAGAGCATGAGATCGCTTGGGCAACCGCCCTTCCGGCATTGGGTGATGCTTATTTGGCGACGCCGCAAGATCCGCCGCAGATGATAGAGAAGATCGGTGCTTCGTTGCCGGGCGCGTGGAGCGTCGAGAGTGACGGTATGCGCTGGCGCAGGCGCAATGCGCAGGGGCAGACGCGCATGGAGGTGTTATGGAAACGCCACGCCATTCGCCGCGCGATCCGCGCTTATATGGATAGCGAAGGCTTTATCGAAATCGATACGCCGCTTGTGGTGCATGGCACGACGCCGGATGCAACGATCCAGTCTTTTTCCGTGGGGGATCGATATTTGATTACGTCCTCGGAATATCAGATCAAGCGTTTGGAGGTTGCCGGATTTGACCGCACCTATACGCTGACGCAAAATTATCGGCGCGATGATGGCGAAGGACCCTATCGCAATCAGGAATTCACGATGTTGGAATGGGCGCGCGTCGGGCAAAGCTTGTCGGTGATCGAAGAAGATGCCGAGCAAATGACTTGGGCGGCGCATAAAGTTTTGGGCGGCACGGGGATTATTAATTATCAAGGGCGCGACATAGATTTAACGCCACCATGGGATCGCTTGACCGTTGCCGACGCGATAGAACGTTTTGCCGGAGCATCGCTACCCGATTTTTCTTTGGCGTCAATACAAAAGGCAGTGCAGAAAGCGGGGATCGCTGTCAACGATAAGTGGAAGGACGATATTTATTTCCTATTCACATTGCTGATGGATCACATTCAGCCATCGCTGGGTTTGGAACGCCCTGTTTTCATTTGCGATTGGCCAGCATTTGAAACTTCGTCGGCACAGGAGAAGGCGAGGCGCGAAGTGGCGGAGCGCAGCGAACTCTTTATCTCCGGTGTGGAGATCAGCGACGGTTTTCCCTCGCTGACGGATTATGAGCGGCAAAAACAAACTTTCCAGCATCAGCTGGAGCGTCGCAAGGCCGATGGCACGGAACAGGTTGGGATTGATGAAGCCTATCTAGAAGCGATGCGCGTCGGATTACCGCGTGGCGCAGGGATGGCCTTGGGATTCGACCGTTTGGTGATGGTTTTAACTAATCAGACGACGCTGAAATCGGTACTGGCGTTTGCGTGGGACGAGGTTTAGTCAAGAAATGGTTTGTTCGAGCGCTAATATGATGGATGATTTATTCATAGACGATCTTGCCTCTGCTGATCGTGACGGATTGCTTGAGATTATAAAAAGCGGCACTGATTATCCTGATTGGTACAAAAATGGCCAATCGGTTGAAGAGGCAGCGAATGGGTATATTGAATATGTAAAAGCCGTTGAAGAAGGGCGGTCTCAGGATCAATTCAAAGGCATAAGGACGCCGGAAGGCCAATTGATAGGGTGTGTTGTTTTGTTTGAATTTGACAGACAGGCGGGCACAGCAGAAATCGGTTATTTTCTGCATACGGATTATCAGGGTCGTGGAATTGCGACGCAAGCGGCGTTCTGCGTTGTAGGGAATGCCATCGAGAATGACGGCTTGAAAACACTCTACACGAGAGTTCATCCTGGAAAAGTTGCGAGCCAAAAGATTTTACTCAATCTCGGTCTTCGCGTAACCGGCTTTCAGAAAGAGAGCGAATATGTGGAACGTGATGGAACAGGGCCATCACCAAGAATAGTTATGAAAGCCACACAGGCAGAGTTAAAGGCTGCCTTGATGTGGCATGGCCCACATCAAAAACTAACACGGGTTTTCTTGCGGTCAGAGACGAAGAAAGCTGCTTAGTTTGCAGCCGCCGTGGCCTCATCCAGCGCCTTTAAAACAATCGTCGGCGTCAGTAATTCGGGCAACACGATGCCTTGCGGGGCGGCGGGGCCGAAGACGATGGTGAAGGGGATGCCGTAGCGGCCGTATTTATGCAAAAGTTCGCTGACGACGGGGTTGGGGTTGGTCCAATCGGCTTGCATGGCAATGACATCGGTGTGGAACAGGCGTTGGACGACATCCTTGTTCGCCAAAGTAAATTTCATATTCGCTTTGCAGGTCAGACACCATTCGGCAGCAACATCAAGAAATACCGTTTTGCCTTCCGCAACATCCGCCGTCAACGCCATAGGACTGTAAGCCAGCCATTGCCGATCTGCTTGCGCCGATGTCTTGGGCTCAAAGGTGCCTCTTAGTCCCACCGCCAGTGCCGCCACGCAGACAAGGACGACGCCTGCCGTCATCCAATGGTTTTTGATCACATGTTTTTTTAGGAAAAGCGCGAACATCAGAACGATCATCAGCGCGCCGAAGCCTGCGGCGTAAGCTAACGTTATCTGCGCACCCATGACCCAGATCAGCCACAGGGCCGTTGCAGCAAGGGCGAAGCCGAGACATTGGCGCAAGCGGATCATCCATGCGCCGGGCTTGGGCAGGCATGTTGCAACGGATGGAAATAAAGTGACCACAAGATAGGGCAGCGCCATGCCCAAGCCAAGAACCGTAAAGATAGCGACTGTTTCAAAAGCACCTGTGGCCAGCGCGAATCCGACGGCGGTGCCAAGAAACGGTGCGGAACAAGGTGTTGCCAGCATCGTTGCAAAGGCACCCGTGGCGAAATCGCCCGCCAGTTTGGGGTGATAGGGGTTGTTCATCTTGTCGGCAAGCACTTGTGGCAAGGCAATGTCGAACAGATCCCATAAATTGGCGGCAAAGAAAGTCAGCAGAAAAACAAGGATCATCAGGAAAACAGGCTGCTGAAATTGCACGCCCCATCCCAGCGCCAGCCCCAGACTTTTCAGCGCGACCATAACGCCAGCCAGGACGAGAAACGAGAATAGGATTCCCGCTGCGGTGACCAAGAAACTGAGCCGTACTTTGCCTGACTCGCCGCCGCCGTGGCTAACGACACTGACAATTTTCAGCGATAAAACCGGCAACACGCAAGGCATCAGATTCAAGATAAATCCCCCCAGCAGCGCAAATAGCAGCGCCAGCTTGAAACTGGGTTGCTGGGGAACAAAAACCGGCGGAGGTGACAGCGCGCTCGGCGTTACAGTCTTGATCTCGAGCGCGCGGTCATCCGTGACAATTGTCAGTCGCAAAGGAAGTCTAGCCAAGGTTATGCCGGGGGGAAGATTATCCAGCAGTTTGACTTTAAGCTTGGCCGCAAAGCCCGACGCTTCGATTTTGACATCCGGCGCGCTGAATCCGATGTTTCGGTAGTTCTCGATGAAGATGTCCGGGTGAATCAACGGGTCGCGCGCGGTGATCGAAAAAGTCAGGCTTTGACCGTCGCTGGTGACGTCAGCCAAAAGAATGCCGGTACTTTCAAAATCGATTGAAGGAAGCTGGTCGCGCGCCAAACGCAGAATATCGGCTTCGGCGCTGGGGTTTGCCGCACCGTTGGGAACCGTAAGTTTCAAATCGAAATGCTTGGGCACGCAGATCGAACTGCATACCAGAATATCAACCGAAACGTCGGCATTCAGCGCCAGTCCGGCTTTACGCAAAGTTGCATCGATAGGAAAAAGAACATGATCACGGTAACCAATGGTTTCCAGCCCATAGGCCGTATAGCGGCGCGGCGCTGGATATAATAACTTAGCATCCTGTAGATTATTGGCGTCAGTTTGACTGCGGCTCCAATCGAGCTGCGGCGGCAGGCCAGCCTCTCCGGGCGAGCGCCAGTAAGTGTGCCAGCCATTTGCCAGCTGAACTTCCAGCCCCAGCGGAACCGAGGCGTCAGCCCCCACACCCGTGTTTCCGGAAACAAGACGCACGGCAACGGCATCGTCCTTGACCCAGTCTCCGGTTAAGGCAAAGGCTTGTGCGGGAAGAAGAAAAAAGAGAAAGGCAAAGAAGATACGAATCATCACGAGCCATCTGTTAAATTAGACTACCAAAGAATCGCAAGTTGAGAGACAATAGGCAAGAGGAGAACTTGGAACTTTGTCATGAAAGATATTATCTCGCGCATCAGGAAGATAGGCGGAACGGACGCCAAAGCCGGTTTGCCGATCAAGCCGAGCTGGCTGACCGGGCATTTTCTGGTGGCAACGCCAGGGATGCTTGATCCGCGCTTTACGCGCGCGGTGATCTATATCTGCTCGCATGGCCCCAGCGGAGCAATGGGGCTGGTCGTCAACCGTCTGTTTGGCGAAGCCGATTTTCCCATGCTGCTGGAACAATTGAACGTCGAACATTCAACCAATACGCCCGATATCCCTGTCCAATTTGGCGGCCCGGTCGAAATGGGGCGCGGTTTTGTCCTACATTCCAGTGAATACCTGCGCGAAGGGACGACCCGGATTGACGATATGGCGTCCGTCACGGCAACGGTGGAAATCATCTCGGATATTGCCGATGGTAAAGGTCCTGTGCGCGCGATTATGACGCTAGGGTATGCAGGATGGGGCGTTGGGCAATTGGAAGAAGAATTAAAAAACAATGGCTGGCTGACGGTCGTGGCAGATGAGGAGCTTTTATTCGACAGCGATCTTGATTCCAAATGGGACCGCGCCATGGCCAAAATCGGCATTAGTCCGGCAATGCTCTCCACGACGCAGGGCAATGCCTAGACCCCCCGTAACTCTCAATAGGGGCTTTTTAAGCTTAATTTTTGTGCTAAGGTCCCGCCAGTCCTTCTTCAGGCTGATTTCATGTCCGCACTTTCCTTAAAAATGGCTCCTTTGATGCCCATCGCTCAAAAAGCGCAACGGGCGTTGGCGATCTTGCGGCAAGAGCTGGTGGGTGTTGCACAGGATTTCTGGAAAGACGGAAATTGGGGAAAAAACGCGCCCGATGATGGTTTTGTGATGCCGCGCCGTTCTGCCGACCGGGGCGAAGGTAAGCCTTTGCCGCCGCTGTCGCAGGCAGAGGAATACACGGCAGCGACAATATCCAAGACTCAGGAAGGTTTGTGGCATGCGGCGCCTGGCGAGATTTCGGAAATTATGTGGGGCAAAAACTTTGTTTGCCCAATTGATGAATACATCACCGATCTGATGATCCGGCCCTTGGGTATCACCAAAGATATGAACTTGCTTGATCTTGCGGCCGGTCTGGGCGGCCGTATGCGTAAGACCAGCGAAGAATATGGCGTATACTTTAGCGGCCGCGAACCCGATCCGGATATTGCAGCGCGTGGCATGGCTCTTTCGGTAGCAGCGGGGCGCGGCAAACGCGACATTATTACCGCCTATGATCCCATGAATTTGGTCGAAGCGCACCGCTATGACTGCATTGTCGCGCGCGAGACGATCTATCGAGTGGCCGATAAACAGAAATTCATCCATTCGATCATTTCCTGTTGCAAGCCGCAGGCGCAGATTTGTTTCACCGATTATATCGTCAATCCCGAATCCCAATCAAAACCCGCCATCCGCGCGTGGCGTGCGTTTGAAAGTGGTGCCAGTCCCGTCGGTCTGGTCGAAATGGCTGAAATGTGGGCCAAAGCGGGCATCAGTTTGCGCGTGCATGACGACCAAACGGATTATTACAAAAAAGAAGTCAAACGCGGCTTGGTACGATTCGCAAAATTTATGGCCTCCGGCATTAAACCGGATGCAGCCACCCGCAAGGCCATTGAAAAACGCATAACCACCTGGGCCCATCGCATGGCGGCACTGGAGCAGGGCATGAGGTTTTATAGATTTTACGGATTGCGATAAAAGCCTTACAAGATAAACTGTACAACAGCAGTCTTTGATGTTAGAATCATTCTAAACTAGATAACAACAAACTTCTCAACCATACCCCAACTTAGGAGAATCCCATGCTAACCGTAGGCCAGAAATTCCCGTCTTTTAAATTGAAAGCCGTTGTGTCGCTCGATCTTGAAACGGCTTTCAAAGAGATTTCGCAAGACAGTTACAAGGGCAAATGGCTGGTTCTGTTTTCGTGGCCCAAGGATTTCACCTTTGTCTGCCCGACCGAAATCGCCGAATTTGGCCATCTGGATAGCGAATTCAAGGAACGCGGTGCGCAAGTGCTCGGTTTCAGCACCGACAGCGATTTTGTGCATCTGGCCTGGCGTCAGAATCACAAGCAGTTAAAGTCGTTGCCCTTCCCGATGCTGTCCGACATCAAACACGAACTCAGCACGGCACTCGGCACGCTAGATGTCAACGAAGGTGTCGCGCAGCGCGCCACCTTTATCGTCGATCCCGAAGGCACCATCCGTTTCGTGATGGTCACTGATCTGTCGGTTGGCCGTAACGTCAATGAAGTATTGCGCGTGCTCGATGCGTTGAAAACCGGCGGCCTGACCCCGTGTGGCTGGCAAGCGGGCAACGAGACCATCGACGTCAAGAAAGTTGCCGCAGAAAAATAAGGCCCCAATAGGCTTAACAATGAGGGGCGCAGGTCGGGACGATATCAAGCCTCGACTCTGCGCCTCGGTCTGTTATAAAGGCAAAATTCAATCTGCCTCCGAACAAAATTTCGACGTTTGGGCGCAGTTGGGGGAAGCAAACGCATTTTTCGCTTGATCGCCTAAGGCAGAAAATGTTTATTCCCAACTGGTTGGAGACGTGGCCGAGTGGCTGAAGGCGGCGGTTTGCTAAACCGCTATACGCTGTAAAGGTGTATCGAGGGTTCGAATCCCTCCGTCTCCGCCAATTACTTGAAAAATAAAGAAAAATTCAGCTTACGGTCAACCCCATCATGGGGTTGTTTTTTATCCACTTGCCAATTTGGGACAAATTTGCGGCAATGAGCAATAGTCCAGAGCATTTTGAGCTTCTTCTTTATCCTCTTTTCTAGTAGAGCTGCCCAGCATACCATGCGATGATAACCTATTGAATTATAAATAATATTGCTTTGCCAAAAATTTTTTGGTACAACCCCCGTCCTGTTTTGGGGCCTTGAGCCGGTCATACAGGGCCTTTAGGGCTTTTTGAATTCTTGGACAATTCGAAGATCGCGTCGGTTCGGTGCCGCGGGTGCGGAGTAACCGTGGCGATTTCTTTCCGTTCAAAATCACTTTTATGGGAGGCGTTTGCTTGTTGTTTTATGAAAAAAAGCAGCCCGTAGAGATCGTGTTTATTGATAGCAAGCCAGACGGCAGCGGGGAAGATGTGTCCACAGAGTATTTCTTCACCGTGCGTTTTACCGCCCCCGATGTAGAGCCGAAAGAAAGAGAAAAGGTTATTATCGTTGACGGCAGAGTTGCGCGTGGCTGCGTCTATTTCCTGCAAAAATTTAACCCTAAAACGTTTGAATTTGCCATTACCGACCCGCCCCTTTGGGAAGCTCGTCGCAGACAGGAAGTCCCCCTTTGGCTGCTGGACGAGCTGGTGGAGACGCAATCCTCTGTCCTGCGCGCCGCTTTGCGCCCGGCGACTGGCAAAAAGGCGCGGTACACGATTCCGTCCGCTGAGCAATGGCTGCATTGACTAGCGGAACTAAACAGACAACCCATTGAAATTAAATATGATTGATTCTCCTGATTTATTCTGATACAAGACGGGTCCTGTTTTGGGCCTTGAGCCCTCAGGCAGAGCTGTTAGGGCTCTTTGAATATTTGGGCGAAAGAAGTGATCGCGTTGGTTCCATGCCGCAGGCGCGGCTGGTTTTCTTTTCGTTCTTGGTCGTTTTTTAAAAGGAGTTCGATCATTGACTTACGAAAAAGCACAACCCGTGGAAATAGAATTTATTGCCAGCAAAATGGACGGCAGTGGCGACGATGTGTCCCGCGTGTATTTCTACATCGTGCGTTTTACCGGCGCTGACGTGAAGCCGGAAGATAAAGAAAAAACCGTTATTATCGATAATAAAGTCACACGGCGCTGCGTGCATTTTCTGCATAGTTTTAACCGAAAAACATTAAAATACGCTGTGACTGACCCCCTCAATTTTCCGGTCAAGGAGGGGCCTCATCCTCGGGCACCGGAAGAGGTTACCGCTCACGTTATGGCCGCGCGTCGTAAGCAAGAAGTTCCTGCTTGGTTGTTGAAGAAGTTGGCAGAGAAAGTCGGTGGCTTAGGCGAAGCCCCTAAACTCTCAGCGCCAAAACGCCTTAAAATGGCTGATTTTTCGCCCCAAAACGGTTAAATTGAAACGCGTTAGCCGAAGGACGCGGACTGACGAAGATTTCAGATATTTCCGCCTTTTTTCTTGCGTTTCCGCGTTAAACGGCTATTGTGCTGCCGTCATAGGGACAGAATTGGGAGGTGGGCCGAAAGCCCGCCTTTTTTATTATCTCTTGATCGCAGTCGCGGTTGCGCAGAGCGCAGAGCAGTCGCGATGGCTAAAAAATTATGATATGTTTTGCAACCGGAACGAATGTCGAAGGCTATTGAAAACAAGATTTCTGGATTAATCGCAGGCGGTATCGATGCGGCGGGATATGACCTTGTCCGGGTTCAGATCATGGGCGGGGGAAAATACGCGGCTTTGCAGATTATGGCCGAACGCAAAGACGGCAAGGGCATGACGGTCGAAGATTGTGCGGCGATCAGCCGCGCAGTATCGGAGATCGTCGAAGCCGATGCGGACTTGGCGGATCGCTATGATCTCGAAGTCAGCTCGCCTGGCATTGATCGCCCGCTGGTCAAGATGCAGGACTTCGTGCGCTATCAAGGGCACGTGGCCAAGGTTGAATTGGATGCGCCTCTGGGAGGGCAAAAACGCTTTCAGGGCAAGATCGTCGGCACGGCCGGCGAGGAGATTGAATTGGATACCGATAAAGGCGTGGTTCGCTTGCCGTTTGCGGCCATTGACCGCGCCAAGTTGGTGTTGACGGATGAATTGTTAAAGCAGCAGGAGAAGTAAAAATGGAATTGTTGCAAGTTGCCGAAGTCGTTTCCCGTGAAAAGGGCATTGAGCGCGACGAAGTCTTGGTCGCGATGGAGCAGGCTATTCAAAAAGCCGGCCGCGCCAAATATGGTCATGAACACGATATCCGCGCCGAGATCGACCGTAAGACCGGCGAAGTGCATTTGCAGCGCTGGCTACAGGTTGCCGACCCGATCGAAAACGAATTCACACAAATTACAATCAAGGCCGCGAAGAAGACCAAGCCCGATGCGATTGTTGGCGATTTCATCGTTGATGATTTGCCGCCGATCGAAATGGGTCGCATCGCAGCGCAAACCGCTAAGCAGGTTATCGTGCAAAAAGTGCGCGAGGCCGAACGTCATCGCCAGTTTGAAGAATATAAGGATCGCGTCGGCGAAGTCATCAGCGGCATCGTCAAGCGTGTCGAATACGGCAATATCACCATCGATCTGGGGCGTACCGAAGCGATGTTAAGGCGCGACGAAAGCTTGCCGCGCGAGCATTTCAAGAACGGCGATCGCGTTCGCGCCTATATCTACGACGTCCGCGAAGAACAGCGTGGGCCGCAGATTTTCCTGTCGCGCACGCATCCTTTGTTTATGGCCAAATTGTTCACGCAGGAAGTTCCGGAAATCTATGACGGCGTGATCGAAATCAAATCGGTCGCGCGCGATCCGGGCAGCCGCGCCAAAATCGCCGTCATCTCGAACGATGGCGGGATCGATCCCGTCGGCGCTTGCGTCGGTATGCGCGGCAGCCGTGTTCAGGCCGTTGTCGGCGAATTGCAGGGCGAAAAGATCGATATTATTCCGTGGTCTGCGGATCCCGCAACCTTTGTCGTCAACGCATTGGCTCCGGCCGAAGTCGCCAAAGTCGTGCTCGACGAAGAAAATAACCGTATGGATGTCGTGGTTCCCGACGAGCAATTGTCGCTGGCCATTGGCCGCCGTGGGCAGAATGTGCGACTGGCGTCGATGTTGACCGGTTGGGATATTGATATTCTGACGGAAAAGGAAGAATCCGAACGCCGTCAAACGGAACTTTCGACCCGCACCGCTTTATTCATCGAAGCTTTGGCGGTCGATGACGTGATCGCGCATTTGCTGGTGACCGAAGGCTTTACCCGCGTCGAACAGATTGCGGATACGCCCGTCGATGAACTGGGCGAAATCGAAGGCTTCGATGCCGAAGTCGCCGGAGAATTGCAAGAACGCGCCCGCAATTGGTTGGCTGAAAACGCTGCCAAGCTTGAAGCGCAACGCAAGGAATTCGGCGTTTCCGACGAAGTCGTCGAATTGCCGGGGCTGAGCATCGAAATGGTGGTCAAGCTTGGCGAAAAGGGCATCAAGTCGCTCGATGACGTGGCCGATCTTGCCAGTGATGAACTGCGCGAGATCGTCGGCAACGACGAACTAACCGAAAACAAGGCCAACGAGATCATCATGGCCGCCCGCGCCCATTGGTTTAACGAAACCCCTGCATCGTGAGATGAGGTACGAAAGGAATAATGACAGCAGTTTTCAAACTAGCTCGGAACAAGACAGAGACCGCATCGAAGGCGAAAGCCTTGGATGGGGAACGGCGCTGTCTTGTTTCAGGCAAAATGAAGCCGCGTGCGGAGTTGATCCGCTTCGTCATTGGGCCTGACAGCGCCGTTGTTCCCGATCTATCCGAAAATCTGCCCGGCCACGGGCTGTGGGTAACGGCTGCACCTGACGCCATTCAAGCGGCGGCTAAGAAAAATCTGTTTGCCAAAGCGGCCAAGGAACATGCGCACCCCGCCGCCGATCTGGCCGAAGTGGTCGCGCGGTTACTGCGCAAGCGTTGTCTGGAATTTTTGGGGCTGGCGAAAGGCGCGGGGATTGCCACCCTCGGCGAATCCCAAACCGAGGCCGCTTTGCGCGCGGGCAAGCTTGCGCTTTACCTTCATGCACCCGATGCAACGCGCGCGCTTGATAATCGTAATCAAATCGCCGAATGCGATCTATTCTCGCGGTCTGAGCTGGGCGCGGCATTCGGTTATGACCAAATTGTCTATGCCGGTCTTGCACCGCATGGATTGACACAAAAAACAAAGCTGGAGATTAAAAGGCTTCAGGGCATGATTTCTACTGGAAAGAACGAAGGATAAAATGACCGACGATAAGAAAAAAGTTCTGAGCTTGGGCACAGGCGCGCGACCAAAACTGGAATTGAAGAAGCCGGTAGCGGGTGTAACCGGCGCGGCGGAACGCGTGCGGCAAAGTTTCTCGCATGGACGCTCGAAAGAGGTCGTCGTTGAAGCCAAGAACCCCGTCAAGCGCGGCGACGGAGAGGCTGTTAAAGCGGTCTCATCGCGTGGCGCGTCGTCATCCAGCGCCAACAAAAGTGGCCGCTCAACCAGCGCCGTTTTGCACAGCTTAACGGCAGGTGAACGCGAAGCCCGCGCCCGCGCCCTGCGCGGCGCGGCATCGGCAGAAGCCGAGCGTCCCGAACCCGAATATTTCCAAGCCGAGGTTGTCGTTCATCAACCCGAGGCGGAAGTGTTGGCAGGCCCCGTGACGCGTGAGACTTTGCGCCAGCGCGAACTCGAAGAAATGCGCCGCATCCAAGAGCAGGAAAAAACCGAAGGTGCGCGCAAGAAGCAGGAAGACGAAGTTCGTCACCGTGATTTGCAAGCTTCGCGTCGCGCTTCCGGTACAACGACGCCTGCCGAGGATCGCGGACGTAGCGCCTTGGCGCGCCCGGGCGAAAGCCTGTCGGGTCGTCCCGCCATGGCGGGGAGGGCCGGAGCCTCACGTGAGGAAGAAGAAGAAAACTCGCGCCGCAAACCCGGTCGTGCGCCACTCGCGCCGCGCCGTGGCGCAGGCGACAATCGCCGTGGAGGCAACCATAAAGTCAATGTGACGCAGGCTTTGTCTGATGATGAAAGCGGCGGTCGTCGCCGTTCGGTGGCCTCTATGCGCCGCCGTGCCGAACGCCATCGCCGCGAAGCGATGGAGCAAAATCAAGAACCGATTAAAGTCATGCGCGACGTGACGATCCCCGAAGCCATTACGGTGCAGGAACTTGCCAACCGTATGGCGGAACGCGGCGTCGACGTGATCAAGATTTTGATGAAGTTGGGCGTTATGGCAACGATTACGCAAACGATCGATGCCGATACCGCCGAACTGGTCGCCACAGAATTCGGGCATCGCATCAAGCGCGTGACCGAGGCCGACATTGAATCCGATATCGGCGGCATTCAGGATACGGAAGAAAATCTGAAAGCCCGTGCGCCTATCGTCACGGTGATGGGGCATGTTGATCACGGCAAGACCTCGCTGCTCGACGCCCTGCGCCACGCCAATGTTGTGGCTGGCGAGGCAGGAGGCATTACCCAGCATATTGGCGCCTATCAAGTTGTGTTGCCTGTAGCATCTCACGGCTTTGATCGCGTGACCTTCATCGATACGCCAGGACATGCGGCCTTTACCGAAATGCGTTCGCGTGGTGCGCAAGTTACCGACATCGTCGTTTTGGTGGTTGCAGCCGACGATGGCGTCAAGCCGCAAACGATTGAGGCTATTCAACATGCCAAAGCGGCAGGGGTGCCTTTGATTGTTGCGATCAACAAAATAGATTTGCCAGCAGCCAAACCCGAACGCGTGCGGCAAGAATTGCTGCAATACGACATTCAGGTTGAAGAAATGGGCGGCGAAGTTCTATCCGTCGAAATTTCGGCCAAAACCAAAATCGGTTTGGACAAGCTTCTCGACGCTATATTATTGCAAGCCGAAATTCTCGATCTTAAGGCCAACCCAGACCGCACCGCCGAAGGTTCTGTCGTCGAAGCCAAGATGGAAAAAGGCCGCGGTTCCGTGGCCACGGTCCTGGTGCGGCGTGGTACCCTTCGCGTCGGCGACATCTTTGTCGCAGGCAGCGAATGGGGCAAAGTGCGCGCGCTGACCGACGATCATGGCCAGAACGTTACGCAGGCAACCCCGGCGATGCCGGTCGAAGTGCTCGGGCTTAACAGCACGCCTATGGCGGGCGACGAGCTTCTGGTCGTCTCGGACGAAGCCAAGGCGCGTGAAATCGCCGCCTTCCGCGCGCGCCGTAAGCGCGCGATTATCGAAGCGGCCTCGACGCCGCGCGGTAATTTCGAGCTGATGATGCAGAACATCAAGACGGGCGCGGTCAAGGAATTGGCGGTGCTGATCAAGGGTGACGTGCATGGTTCGGTCGAAGCGATCAAATCCGCGCTTATTAAGCTGACCGACGACAATACCGAGGTCAAAGTTCGCGTGCTGGATGCCGCCGTTGGCCCTGTCACCGAATCTGACGTGACTTTGGCCAAAGCGTCAGGCGCGATCATTATCGGCTTCAACGTCCGTGCCAATGCCCAGGCGCGGGAAATGGCCAAACGCGATGCCGTCGAACTGCGTTACTACTCGATCATCTATAACGTGATTGACGATGTAAAACAGGCTCTCTCGGGCATGTTGGCCCCGACCTTGCGCGAAAAATTCCTCGGCAACGCGCTTATTTTGCAGGTGTTCAACATCACCAAGGTCGGCAAAGTTGCGGGCTGCAAAATCACCGAAGGCATCGTCAAGCGCGGCGCGAAAGTTCGCTTGCTGCGAGACAACGTCGTCATTCACGAAGGCTCGCTCAAGACGCTCAAACGCCTCAAGGACGAAGTCAAGGAAGTACGCGAAGGTTTTGAATGCGGCATGGCGTTCGAAAATTACGACAATATCGCCGAAGGCGATACGATCGAATGCTTCGAAGTGGAAGAGATCGCAAGACAGCTCTAAATCAGTGATCTTTCTGCGTCATCAGCATGGCCGCTCTAAGCTTGGGCACATTGTTGAGGAACATCGCGAGATAGGTCGGCGCGGTGCCCGTGGGCGAGGATAAGGCGTCCGAATAAAGTGTGCCGCCCATTTGCGCGCCCGCGTCCTTGCCGATCTGCTCGATAAGTTTGGGGTTAGACATGTTCTCGATGAACACCTGTTTAATGCCCTCGGCTTTGATTTGACGGATAAGCGCGGCGACATTAGACGCCGAAGCCTCGGCTTCGGTGCTGATTCCGGCAGGAGAAAGAAACGTCACGCCATAAGCCGCGCCAAAATAGCCGAAGGCATCGTGGCTGGTGATGACCTTACGCTGCGCGGGTGGGACAGAAGAGAGTTGGTCGCGCACCCTTTTATTCATAGCGGCAAGTTCGGCGTCATATTGTGCCGCGCGTTTTTGAAAGAAAGTCGCCCGATCCGGCGCCACGCGTTCGAAGGCTGCTTCGATATTCTTTACGTAAATTCGCCCGTTGAACAGATCTTGCCAGGCATGGGGATCGGTTATTGACTTGCCCTCGTCCGTCATCATGCGCGGCTTAATGCCCTGCGTCGCAATAACGACGGCGGCTTTTGTGCCTGAGGCTTCGATCAATCTTTGCATCCAGCCTTCAAAGCCGAGGCCATTGATCAAAATAATATCGGCTTTGGCCAAAGATTTGGCATCTTCCGCCGTCGGTTGATAGGTATGCGTGTCGCTGTCGGGACCGACAAGGCTGGTGACAACCACATCCTCGCCGCCGACATTGCGCGCCATATCCGCCAGAATACTAAAGCTGGCGACCACATGAAGCGGGGCGTTTGCGGCAGGGGCGGAAACGACAAAGCAAGTCAGCCCCACCAAAACAAAGAGAAAAAGTTTTTTCATCAAGCCTCCTAGTCACCTCCGATATGTTATGTTATAACGTTGTGTCAAGAAGAAAACCAAAGGAAGACGGTTTATGCGATCTCTTCGCCTGTTTTATATGAGCTTACCCCAACGATTGTTGGTGGCCTTGTTGCTGGCTGGGATTGTTGTGGGCGTCGCCCTATGGGCGGCGGGGGCGTGATGCGGGATATTGTCACATTCGAAAACGTGACCGTCCGGTTTGGTCATCATGTTGCTCTGCAGGATATTTCGGGCGGTTTTCACGAAGGTTCTCTGACCGCTATCGCAGGGCCTAACGGGGCAGGTAAAAGCACGCTTTTAAAAACCATCGTCGGCATTGTCAGGCCGCGCGCGGGACGTGTTGTGATCGAACGCCAAACGCCCATCTCCTATCTTCCTCAGGCATCTTCGCTCCAGCGCGACTTTCCTTTGTCGGTCATGCAGGCGGTTTGCACGGGGCTTTGGGGCGGCATTGGGAATGGCGGCTCCATTTCTAAGGCAATGCGCGAGAAAGCGCGGCAAGCACTTGCCGAAGTTGGCATCGGCGGTTTGGAGGAGCGGCAAATTTCCGGCCTATCGGGTGGGCAGTTTCAGCGTTTATTGTTTGCGCGGGTGATTTTACAAAACGCGCCGCTTATTTTGCTCGATGAGCCATTCACCGCCGTGGATGCCGAAACAACGGCGCGTTTGATCCAAATCGTTCTTGGTTGGCACAGGCAGGGGCGCACCGTTATTTGCGTGCTGCATGATCTACTGCTGATTCAGAAATATTTTCCGGATTCTTTCGTGCTAGCGGGCAAATGCCTCGGCCATGGGCATACGCATAAAATGCTGGAACAAAAACTTTTGTCTTTCGATCTTGATATGGCCGAATTGTGCCCCGGTACCGAAGACGAAACACATCACAGGCACGAACATGACCACGCTTGACCTGATCGTCGACCCATTCACCCAATATGCTTTCATGCGCCGCGCGTTGGCGTCCTGTGTCATCTTGGCGATAGGCGGAACGCCGCTCGGGGTGTTTATGACCCTTCGCCGCATGACGCTTATGGGTGACGCGATGTCGCACGCCATTTTGCCGGGTGTGGCGCTGGCTTTTGTCAGCTCTGGTCTCGCATTATTGCCGATGACCTTGGGCGGCTTGGCGGCGGGTGTTTTTGTCGCTTTGTTCGCGGTGTTTCTGACGCGCTTCACCTCGATGAAAGAGGATGCCAGCTTTACGCTGCTTTATCTTCTTTCGCTGGCCGGGGGCGTGATTATTATCAGCCTGAAAGGCAGCAACGTCGATCTGTTGCACATGTTGTTCGGCAATATTCTGGCGATTGATACAGATTCTCTTACATTGATGGCAGTCGTTGCCTGTGCGACGTTATTTACATTGGCCGGATTTTATCGCGGGCTTGTGATCGAATGTTTCGATCCCGATTTCGCCCGCGCCGCACAGCGAGGCCGCAGCTGGGCAAGCGTGATTTTCTTTGTGCTGCTGGTTATCAATTTGATCGCGGCGTTTCAGGCGCTCGGCACTTTGATGGCTTTGGGGCTTATGATCCTGCCTGCCATCGCGACGCGGTTCTGGACGCGCAATATCGACACGATCATTCCACTAAGTATCCTGTGCGCCTTGGTTGCATCTGTAATCGGTCTGTTGACATCGTATTATACGAAAATTCCCGCCGGTCCTGCGGTTGTCATGACGGCGGGGACTATCAGCTTGCTGTCCGCCATGCTCGGGCGGCACGGCAGTGTTTACGCCTATATCAGGAATTGGGATTAAAACCTATTTTCCTTGATATAAACTCTTCATCAGCGGGTGATCTTTCGCAACACTCATGCCGTCGCTTTGAGCGGAGGCCGAGTTAGAAGAAAGAAACGCAGTTCCCAGAAGGATAATCATCAACCCGCCCGCTATGCCCAATCCGGCATGGAGGAAACGCAATTTGTCGCCAGAGGTTTGTGTCAGGCGCAGAGCCAGAGATTTTGATTGAACGGTCAGGATGGCAAGAGATCCCGTTGTCAGGGCCGTGCCTAGCGCCATCGCGAAGGTTGCCAAAACACCCGCGCCGTAAACACCGACAAGACCGGCGAACAGCAACAACAAAATCGCGCCGCTGCAAGGGCGCAGGCCAATCGAGAAAACCATTCCGGCCAGCGAGGCCAAGTCATGAACCTTATTAAGTTTCTGCGGCTCCGGCGCATGTCCGCAGGCACAGGAACAACATTCTTCATGGGGGGAGCGCAAAAGCCGTCCCAATTCCCTCGCGCCGCGTCCTATCAGCGCTAATCCGATCAGGATGATCAATCCGAAGCTAAAATTTTCTAACATCACAGCGGTTTGCGCGGTCTCGTCACGCGTCAGGCCGAACAAGGACATCAATCCATAGACGAGCGCGATGGCGACACAGGCTTGGAGAAGGGAAGACAGAAACGTAACGATAAGCCCGCGCTTCAAGCCGCTTTTGCTGGCCAGAAGATAGCTGCTGACAACGACCTTGCCGTGCCCCGGGCCGACAGAGTGCAGGGCGCCATACAGAAAACCCACAAGCGCCAGACTGCTAGTGGCGGCATAGGAATGAGTGGTTTTAATCAGCTGTAATTTATCGGCGATCTCGTCATGAAACAGCCGCTGCCCGCTTTGCGTCATCATCACAAGGGACATATAGAGCTGTTGGAACGGAATGCAGGCGATTAGCGTTCCCGCAGAGATCACAATTACCGCAAGCGCAAACCACCTTTTATTTATTTGCATGTAATCGTCATCCTTTGCGCAAAATAGGTGCCCAAATCATCGGGGGCTTTGCCGTTTTTGTCAATCGCTGCGGCCAAACTAACCGTCGCCTTATTAGGATTCGGGGTTGTCAAATCAGAAGTGCAGGAAGAGGCGTTCTTACCCTTCAGCGCAATCGCGTCTTTTTTATCATGCAACATAGAAACATAATAACTGGGGTCATAGATCATGTAGTCGACTTTATTTTTGACGACGTCGGCGGGGTCTTTTAGCCATACAGTAAAGTCGAGTGCGATCTTGCCGTCGACAAGATATGAATGCGGATCTGAGACGGAAGCTATTTTTTTCTTCCCTCCTCTATCCTCGATAATCGTAAAATAATCGACGTCCTTAAGGTTCTTCAAATTCTCAGCCGCCAGATCCATCAGCAATTTGTGATCCAACTTGCCGCCGCCTTTGCCTTTGTTAAAATCATGCAGGGCGAACTCTGTATAGGTGCTGTCGAAAACCCAATGTTCTTTAAGTGCGATAACTTTATTGTCATCGTTCAGAATAACCTGCGTTCTGTAATCGATCCAGGCATGAGGATGGGCCTCGGCGGGAAGCGAGGATAGGTCGAGCGCGAAAAAACAAGCGAGAAAGAGAACAGTTTTGTTTAACGACATGTGTTCTTAACAGGGTTGCTGCCCGAAAGGGCTGGGGGACGCCATCAAAATGCGCCCAAACCGATCTTCTTTATAGGACAAAAAAGTCCAAAACACATGCTTATTATATTTTTGGTAATCCCAAGAATATCTTGCGCGTATAAGCGAGAATACGGAATAAAACGCCTCATAACAGTACGAAAATTCCCCTTATTTACCCCGTAATCACGGCTTATTTGATCTGCGGCAATTGATCCTGCTTCGTCAGGGCGACCGTAATTTCCTTGGCTTTTTCCGGAGTCATTTTGGCCATGATCGGCGCGGTGCGGGCGGGCTTCATTTTCTGGATAACGCCCAGCAGTACGGGCATATCGAGCGCCTCCAATATCTTGGCAGCCTCTTCCGGCTTCATCGTTTCGTAAATCTTGACCAGATTATCAAGCTGTACCTGCTGCGCGCCGCTGGCTTGATTGACCATCGCTTGCAATTGTTGGCGCAGGGTTCCCATTTCCTTCAGCTTCTCGTCAACGCGTTGCTCTGTAACTTTCAGTAAAGATTCACGGGTGTCGAGGTCGCGGGAGCGTTTTTCCAATTGCTCACGCCGGTCGGAAAGCTGTTTCAAAATATCAAGCTCAGCGGGCGACGTATCGGCGTCCGGCGGTGCGCCCATTGTTGATTCAGGAGCCTCTGGCGCTTTAGTAGCCTGTGCTGCACTTGGAGTGGCTTTGGCTTGTACTGCATCTTCCGCTTGCGCAGGATGCAGCACAAGTTGTCCCGAGGCGACAACGTTCCACACACTGGCGGTGCGGTCGCCTATGACAAAGATGCCAAGCAGGATAGCGAGGGGAATGAGCAAACGCGGGCTGAGTAAATATTTTTTCATGAATTGCCGCCGCTCAGTTTTTGCAATACT
>Ga0181516_10001135_pt1 | contig 21068 bp, 21 predicted proteins | sample PEATcosm2014_Bin_25_FD_121104 | JGI IMG/M metagenome (GOLD analysis project Ga0181516, IMG submission 121104) | Peatland microbial communities from MTU Mesocosm Facility, Houghton, MI, USA - PEATcosm2014_Bin01_10_metaG | ecosystem: Environmental > Terrestrial > Soil > Wetlands > Peat | place... | reverse complement strand
GTTCAAGAAGATTCTTATTGCCAATCGCGGCGAAATTGCCCTTCGCGTGATCTGCGCCTGCAAGGAACTTGGCATCAAGGCGGTGGCCGTTTACAGCGAGCCAGACCGCAACTCGCTCCATGTGCGCTTCGCCGACGAGGCTCTCTGCGTTGGTCCGGCGCGCGCAGGGGAGAGCTATCTCAATATCCCCGCAATCATCAGCGCTGCCGAAATTGCCAACGTGGACGCCATCCATCCCGGCTACGGCCTGCTCAGTGAAAACGCGAACTTCGCGCACGTCTGTGAAAGTTCAGGCCTCAAGTTCATCGGACCGCCGTCAGAAGTCATTCGGATGATGGGTGAAAAGGAGAAAGCGCGCCAGGCGATGAAGCGTTGCGGCGTCCCCATTCTTCCGGGCTCCGATGGAGTGGTTGCCACCGAGGCTGAGGCTCTGCAATGGGCCCGGCAAGTTGGCTTCCCCGTGATTGTAAAAGCTTCCGCCGGTGGCGGCGGACGCGGCATGAGAGTCATCCGCTCCGAAGAAGAGCTCCCCTACATGTTCAGCGCGGCCCACTCGGAGGCCGCTTCAGCCTTCGGCAACGGCGATCTCTACATGGAAAAATTCATCGAGCGCCCGCGCCACATTGAGTTCCAGATCCTGGCCGACGAGCACGGCAACGTGGTGAGCCTGGGCGAGCGTGACTGCTCCGTGCAGCGCCGTCATCAGAAACTCGTGGAGGAATCGCCTTCGCCCGCCGTCTCTCCGGAACTGCGCAAAAAGATCAACGGCATCCTCGAAAAAACGATGAAGGAGATCGGCTACCACAACGCTGGTACCGTCGAATTCCTGATGGACGAAGATGGCAGCCTGCACTTCATCGAGATGAACACGCGTATTCAGGTTGAGCATCCGGTGACCGAGTTCGTGACCGGCGTGGATTTGGTCAAGAGCCAGCTCCTGATCGCCGCCGGAGCCAAGCTCACCGACATCATTCAGTTGCCCATCACACCGCGTGGCCACTCCATGGAGTGCCGCATCAATGCCGAACATCCTGAGAAATTCACGCCTTCGGCGGGCAAGATCACCGTGTTCAACACACCGGGCGGCAACGGCGTGCGGGTAGATACCGCGCAGTACCAGGATGGTGTGGTGCCGCCATACTACGATTCGCTGATCGCCAAGCTGATCGTCTATGGCCATGATCGAGCCGAGGCCCTGGCCCGTATGAACCGCGCTCTGGATATGTTCATCGTGGAGGGCATTCACACCTCGATTCCCCTTCACAAGCGCATCCTCGCCGAGCAAGATTTTATCGATGGCAAGTTCGACACCAAGTTCATGGAGCGGTTCATCCCGCAAAAGAGGTCGTAGCACTTCGACCTTGCGGCTGGCCTCCAGTTTGCATAGCGATGAAGATTCCGGCGCTCTATCCCATTCTCGATGCCGACACCATTGGCGCAGACTGCGTCGGGCGAGAACTGCTGCTTGCTGTCTGTGCGAATGCCGTGGCTCTGGCCGACGCCGGATGCACGGTTCTGCAACTCCGGGCCAAGCGACTCAGTGCGCGCGAACTGCTTTCCATTGGCCGTGAACTACGCCGTCTGCTTCCCAAGGCCACGCTCATCATGAATGACCGCGCCGACCTCTGTCTCGCCATGGGATTTGATGGCGTCCATGTTGGGCAACAGGATCTTTCGCCGCAGTCTGCACGCCTTGTGGTCGGCACCGGGCGCATCGTCGGACTCTCCACGCACAATGCTGCGCAGTTCACCCAGGCTCTCGCCGAGCCAGTGGATTACCTCGCCATCGGTCCGGTCTTCGCATGCGAACAGGATTCCGGTCCGAACATAGGCATTGCCGAAATTTCGAATGCCCGCCGAATGCTACGTGATTCCGGCCGCGAACTTCCGCTGGTAGCCTTTGGCGGCATTACAGGGAGCAATGCCAAGTCCGTCCTCCAAGCCGGAGCCGACGCGGTGATCAGTGACATTTCGGCTTCTCCGGGCGACTCGGCTAGGGAATTTTTCCGCCTGATGATGTAGAGTTCTGTTCAACCCTTTTGGGGAGTCGCCGAACCGTACGCGGCCCGTGAAGCCCTTGCAAGGAGAGCGGTGAACCAACTCGAAAATCAAGTACATCCGGCCGTTGAGCAGGAATTTGTAAAAGGTCTGGGCCTGACCTCCGCCACTACGCTGGTGATGGGTTCCATGATCGGCTCCGGGGTCTTCATCGTCGCTGCCGACATTGCGCGCGTGGTGGATTCGCCCGCCTTGCTGATCGCCGCCTGGCTAGTCACAGGATTCATGACCATTGTGGCCGCGCTCTCTTACGGCGAACTCGCCGCCATGATGCCCAAGGCTGGCGGTCAATATGTTTACTTGCGGGAATCGCTCGGACCGCTCTGGGGCTTTCTCTACGGATGGACGCTCTTCCTCGTCATCCAGTGCGGCACCATCGCGGCGGTGGCCGTCGCCTTTGGCAAGTTCCTCGGAGTCTTCCTGCCCTCGGTTTCTTCCTCCAACTGGATCGTCCATATCTGGAAGGTGCCTGCCATTCATCTCGGCCCCATGGTGCTGGGAAACATGGAGGTCGGGCTAAATACACAGAACCTTGTTGCCATCTCCACAATCCTGTTGCTTTCGGTGGTCAACATCTTCGGCGTGCGGACCGGAGCTTTTGTGCAAGTAGTCTTTACCACTGCCAAGATCGCAGGCTTGCTCGGACTGATCTTGCTCGGCGTATGGGCGGGCAGCACTCCAGAGGCGCTCAGTGCGAACTTCGGCGCCAACTTCTGGCATAACGCAGGTTGGGGCGCGCTACACAAAATTCCTATGGGAGTGAGCGGTGCCACTGCACTGGTTGGCACGATCACGGTGATTGCAGTCGCGCAGGTGGGTTCGCTGTTCTCCGCCGACGCGTGGAACAACGTTACGTTCACGGCCGGAGAGGTTCGCAATCCGCAGCGCAATCTTCCGCTTTCGCTCGCCATCGGAACCGGCACGGTCATCCTCATCTACATCGCGGTGAACTTTATTTACCTGTTGGTGTTGCCGCTCGCGGGCGACCCGTACTCGCTTACCAGCGTAGGCCGCGGCATTCAGTACGCCAGCGAAGATCGCGTCGCCACGGCGGTCATGCAGCAGATCATGGGACAGAGCGGCGCCAAGTTGATGGCCCTGGCCATCCTCGTCTCCACCTTTGGCTGCAACAATGGGCTCATCCTCGCGGGCTCGCGTGTTTATTACGCCATGGCCCGCGATGGCCTGTTCTTCCACTCCGTCGGACGCCTGCATCCGCGCTTCAAAACACCTCACCTTTCGCTTATGGTGCAAGCCCTCTGGGCAAGTTTCCTGTGTCTCAGCGGAAGCTACGGCCAACTGCTTGACTACACCATCTTTGCTGTTCTGCTGTTCTATATCCTCACGCTTGTAGGCCTTTTTGTTCTTCGCCGTACCCACCCAGATGCGCCGCGCCCGTACCGCGCCATTGGCTATCCCTGGCTGCCTGCCATCTACATTGTGATGGCGCTGTTCATTGATGTAGTCTTGTTGCTCTACAAGCCGCAATATACATGGCCGGGATTGGTGATCGTACTCCTCGGCATCCCGGTATATTTCCTGTGGTCGCGCAAGCTGCAAGCCGGCGGTACTGCGGCGTAATCTTTCCCCTATCCAAGGAGAGCTGAAAGCAAATGTCGAATCTGCTGGCAAAAAAACCAATGGCAATGCTTCTGAACGAGGCAGCCGAACAGAACGAACATAGCCTGAAGCGCGAGCTGGGGCCTTTTTCGCTGACCGCGCTAGGCGTCGGGGCGATCATCGGCGCCGGAATCTTTGTGCTCTCCGGATTGGGTGCACATTATGCCGGGCCCGGGTTGATGCTGTCGTTCGTGCTCTCTGGCCTGGGCTGCGCCTTTGCGGGTCTCTGTTACGCGGAATTCGCGGCCATGATTCCGCTTGCCGGTAGCGCCTACACCTACGCATACGCCACGCTCGGCGAACTGTTCGCCTGGATCATCGGCTGGGATCTCACGCTGGAATATGCCATGGGCGCGAGCACCGTCTCCTCGGGATGGTCGAACCACTTCATTGAGTTCATGCACATTTTCAAGGTGGACATCCCGCTCTGGCTCGCCTATGACCACTGGACCGGCTTGCGCGCTGCGCAGGACATCGTCGCTCGCCAGATGGTGAAGTTGGCGCATCCGGAGATTGCTCCCGGGAGCCAGGCTTTTCTCCAGGCTCTCGACCTGTTGAAGCACAGCGATTCAGCAGAACTGGCGCAGCGGGCGCACGTCCTGCTCAACGCGCCGCAGATCTTTGGCGTGGAAATTGGATTTAACCTGCCAGCGTTCATGATCGCCCTTCTCATCACCGCAGTGCTTGTGGTGGGAATCAAAGAAAGCGCGCGATTCAACGCCGGCATCGTCGTCGTCAAGGTGGCCGTTGTATTGTTCGTGATCGTCCTTGGCATGCGCTATGTGAGCCACAGCAACTGGGGATCTGACTGGCACTCCTTCGCACCCTACGGATTCTCTGGAATCGGCGCCGGAGCAGCTTACATTTTCTTCGCCTACATCGGATTCGATGCCGTCTCAACCACCGCGCAGGAGGCCAAGAATCCGCAGCGTGATCTGCCGATTGCGATCATCTCCTCGCTGGTCGTGTGCACCATTCTCTATATAGCTGTGGCAGCGGTTCTCACCGGAATGGTTCCCTGGCGCGAAGTTAACATCGAGGCTCCCATTGCGCACGCATTCTCCGATCGCAATCTCGGATGGGCGTCACACATCATCACTGCCGGTGCTCTTGCCGGCCTCACCAGTGTGATGCTGGTCATGCTTCTTGGACAGACCCGCGTGCTTTACGCGATGGCAAATGACGGACTACTGCCCCCGAAATTCTTCAGTGCCGTTCACCCGAAATATCGCACTCCCTACAAGAACACGATCCTCGTTGGAATGCTGGCAGCCATCGTCGGCAGCGTGACGCCAATCGACGACATCGGCAAAATGGTGAATATCGGTACACTGCTGGCTTTCGTGATCGTTTGTATCGCGGTCATGATTTTGCGCAACACAAATCCTGATCAGCACCGCCCCTTCCGAACCCCGTGGGTCCCGTTTGTCCCCATGATGGGCATCCTCTTCAACGGTTACATGATGTACAAGTTGGGATGGGTGAACTGGGCGCGATTGATCATCTGGCTGATCATTGGACTGTTCATTTACTTCTTCTACGGCCGCCACCATAGCAAGGTGCAAGCGGCACTCGAAAAAGCACAAGTGCCTGCCGACTGACCTGATCACCCGCACTGAAAACGCCCTCTTACCGAGGGCGTTTTTCTTTCTCGCAACACTTGGAATGACCTTACCGCTGGCTCGCCTCCCCGGCATTCACTTTCTGGTTGAACTCAGCAGAGCGGTTGCGAGGTACGCTCAAGGACTTCCACTGCGAAGACCGGAAGTGCTTTGCCAGAAACACGATTTGTCCGCAATGGTAGGTATAGTGGCAAAGCTGCCGGTTGATCGCCTGCATGACCGAATGCGCTTCGCCGCGAATGGTGACCGTACGCACCATGTCCGCTTCGCTGAGCGGATCAAGTGCGGAGAACACATGCTTCCATCCGGACTCCCACATTGCCATCACCTCGCCGCGGGTTGATGGGGGCTGCATAAACTCGCTGTCGCGATTGCGGTCCGGCTTCTCTCCATCGCTGGTGAGAAAGTCCGTCCAGCGCGACCTCATGTTGCCCGCCATGTGCTTCACGGTTAGCGCCAGGGAGTTCATCTCCGGATCCAGCACGGCGAACAGTTGCTCGTCCGATACCTGTTCCATTGCTGCTTCCGCCATTTTCTTGTAATAGCGGAACAGCGAAAGTGAATCTTCAAGATAGGAAGTTGTAAGCTTCAGCGCCATGCGTGACAGTATGCGCCAACTCCACCCCAGGTTGCACGCATCAGGCGGCCAACGCAACGAGCACTGCGCCAACTGTCAGGCCGTTGTCTTCGTACCATCTGGAGGCTAGCGAACAACAGCCCAGAAACGCCCATCACGAGAGATTCCTCTTGACAGATTTTTCACCTGTAATACTATGGAGCCGTAATTTAGAACACAGTTCTATAATGTAGAACACCGCGACGGGCGGGATTTGCTGCATGTTTGTGGGTAATGCGCCCTGCGGGTTCGAAGGCTGGAGAAAGCGATGAAGCTAGTAGCATTTCTTGCCACGGTTGATCCGAACAATTGCGCCGGCTGTCGAATATGCTCGAAAGTATGCCCAACGCTGGCAATTACGATGGTCGATAAAAAGCCGGTCGTCGATTCTGAACGTTGCGTGGCCTGCGGAAACTGCGAGCAGCGCTGCGAGTCGCGGGCCATTACGCTTGAAAAACTGGAGCAGACCCATGTGATCACAGTTACAGTGGACGATCTGCCGAGGGAACAAGTGGATGCTCTCTGCATCCTCGCCGGTTTTCATCCCAGCCAGATACTCTGCTACTGCTCTGCCACGCGGGCCGAAGAAGTGGCCGCGGCAATCATCAAAGGTGCGCACAGTCCCGAGGAAATTACGCTGCGGACTGGCCTGCGCAGTGGCTGTTCGGTGGAATGCATTCAGCCCGCACTGCGCCTTCTGCAAGCTTACGGGATAACGCCAACCCCTCCGACGGGCGGTTGGCAATGGTACGGGCTTACACCCACCTTGAAAGAAATCCCGGAAGCGGTGAAGACCAAATATCAAAACCATGGCTTCTGCTTTGAAGAGGATCTGAAGCTCTTTGAATCGATAGTTTCGAGCAAGAGGAGATAGGACTATGCGTTCGCCCATGATTCCGGCTCCGGCCCGGTTGTCCCAGTACGGTGTTGCTCCGCAGTTTGTGACCAAGCGTGCTGCCGAGTACCCGGAGATGACCTCGCTCATGCTGAGCGATTTGTTCGACGACACACCGACCCTGATTTATCCCTCGGAAAAAGGTCTCTTGGTCATCCGCGACGCTACCAGAAAAGCTCTCGAACGCGTCGACATGTCCATGATCAAGCCCCACCAGTCGGTGAACATCTGTGCCTCGCACCATGGCTTCACGATGGCGGGTGGCCATCCCTATGCCGAGATGCTGAAAACCCTGCATGATGTCATTGCGGAGCGCACGGGCTGCAAGAATATCCGTTTGCGCGCCGGGGTTGGCCTGCGCTTCCGTGAGACTGAGGAATACATCAAGAGGTTTGAGCTGGACACCTACTTTGGTCCGCATAAGGCCAAGGGCGTCGCCCCCATTGACGAGGGTATTGCGATCCAGACGGAGATCGGCACTCTATACGGGATCAAGGCAATTTATGACGCTGACTGGATCGTTCACGCCCATAACAGCGACGTGCGCGAAGTTCACTTCCATCGCCAGGTAGACCGTGCGGTGAAGCCTTTCGGTATGTCCTATGCGCGCATCGAGACCCGCTCGACCTATCACCAGAACCTCGGGCCACGCGGCGCAAACTTCACGGCACGCTGCATCTTTGCTTCGGACTTCGTGCAAAGCAAATTTGCCTTCGCCTCGTTCCTGGATATGTCGCCGGCAGGAGTTGTAGGCGTTGATGCCGACAATGATTTGTTTGCGCTGAATGACCGGTTGACCATGAAGGGCTGCCAATACTACGGCAAGATCATGACCCTGCTGGGCGAGATCGACGAGTGCATTGCGGTGCTCGACTTCCCCTGCCCGGTTCCTTATGTGTTTGCCGCAGGCGTGATTTATGCCAATTTTGTGGGCGCCAATACAGATCTGTTCGACATTGAGAACACAGCGTTGCCTGCGTACACGTGGTACACGGAAGCCTTCTACGGCAAAGATGGACCGTTGATCAGCGGTATCGCTCCGGTCAATCCGGCGATTCGGATGTGCGTCCATAACTATGCGTGGGGCGGCTATCCTTCGGTGTTTTTCGCGGAGCATATACCAACCATCGTGGTCGGGGCTCAGCAAGCAGATTCGATGAGCCGCGACTCTCAGAACGTGCAATACATGCAACACGCTCTCGTTGCCGAAAACACCGATGCAGCCATGCGTTTCGCTTACAAGGCTGCCAAAACCGACAAAGTCATCATCTTCGATGGCGCGGTTGGAGGCGTGAACCTCAGCAGATCTCTTGCTGAACTGCTTGTGGCACGCGCGCCCGCCATCAGCCGCAAGGTGGATGAGGTGCTATTACCGAAATGGCTGCATCAGCGCGGCATTGATCCCGTCGCTGCGCTGGGATTGGTTGCCGGGTGACCCAACAGGCCATGTTCGTCACGGAATCCCCCACGGCAACCTTCCTTCGAGCGGTGAGTTCATCGCGGCGAGAAGATCTGCGCGATCAGATTTTCGCATCGCTCGAAGGATGCCTCTTCACATCCGAGGTTCGGGTTACCAGTCCGGGACTTGTATGCGGAGTCGCAGCGGCACGCAGCAAGGCTGAAGGGCTGGGCTGCGTGGTTCTCAGTGAAATGAAGGATGGCGATTTCACGCTGAACACGCAACATCCTGTTCTTTGTATGCGGGGCCCGGCAAAGGCCATAGCCATGGCTGAGGACTGCGTGCCGGGTGCGATTGCCAAGTTTTCTGGAATCGCGCGGGCAGCACGCCAGGCGCAGGAACTAGCGGGCAGCCGCGTCCGCGTTGTCTCGGGCGCCGCGAAAAAGATGCCCGAGGAAATCAAGGGGCAAGTGCGGCGGGCTATCCATTGTGGCGGCGGCAGCAACTGCATTTCCGATCGTCCGTTCCTTTATCTCGACAAAAACTATGTTCGTATGTTCGGGGGAGTGCGCCAAACGCTGGCGGCTGTTTCCGTAATGCAGGGCTATGTCCGCGTCATTCAATTGCGCGGGTTAATGGAAGACCTGGCCTCCGAGGCTCGCGCGGCCATAGAGATGGAGGCTGAGATCCTGATGGTAGACACCGGACGGCTCGAGGATCTCGATCTGGTAGCGTCGATGGTGCGCGACATGGGCAAGCGCAAGAGCACCACCATTGCATTTGCCGGGGATATTGCCATGCAGGAGATTCCCGCCATCGCAGCTCATGACGTGGACATTCTCGATGTGGGGCGCGCGATTATCGATGCACCCATGGTCGATATCAAGGTGGACGTTGTCGCCGGGGAGATTGACTGAGATGGAGATCAACCTGTTAGAGAAGACGGAGCTGCGCATCGACGGCATTGACACGTCAGGCACGAACCTGACGGACCTGGCCGCCGCCGTTGCTCTCGTTCTGAATCTGCCTGCTGACAAGGTCATGGTCATCGATGTTCGCCCGCCACAAGTATCACTGGACATTCTGCAGCGCACGCTACGCGCGGAAAGCTTTTTCGGCCGAGAGCGCGCTGTGCTGGACGCCGTGGCTGCGGTTCCCGGAGTGACGCTTGCGCCAGACGCTGCGATCCACTCCGCCGGAATCCTTGGCGCGATCGGCCTGAATGAAGCGGATGCAACTGAGGCGCTGGCGAGGAGTGGCGTAATTGGTGCCGCGATTGTGAGCAATCACAGGGCGAGAATAAGGGTCTTCCCGACCGGCTTTGAATTGCAGGAAGGCCGCATCCAGGACACGAATACTCCTTATCTTGTAAAGGTCTTCGAGCAAGCAGGTTTTCTGCCTGAAGCAGCGCGTCCGTTAGCCGATCATCGTGAGCGGCTTGTTGAGGCGCTCACACATGCCGCTGAAGAATGCGGACTGGCCATCACAACCGGTGGAGTCGGGGCCGAGGATAAAGACTTTAGCGTCGAGGCCATTCAGATTCTCGATCCCTCTGCCGCAACTCCCTACCTTGTGCACTTTGACAAAGGCGTCGGCCGCCATCAGAAAGACGGCGTACGCATCGCAGTGGGAGAGTACAACGGATGCTTTCTTGTAGCTTTGCCCGGCCCGCATGACGAAGTACGTCTTGCCGCACCGCTCCTTGTGCAAGGGTACAAGCAGCGATGGAGCAAACAGGTACTCGCAAACGCATTGGCTGAAACCTTGCGCGCTAAGTTCCGCGCCGCGTCGGCGGAATGGCATCACGCCCAGCACCATGGTGGAGGTGCGCAATGAAGCCTCATCTCTCGCGGCGCATTCGTGCATTGCAGGCGGAGATGGCTGGCGCAGGCCTGGATGCAGTGGTCTTCGCGGACCGCGAAAATCTCATCTACTACGCCGGTGCTGTCGAGATCGAGTGTATGGCTGCCGTGATTCCTTCATCCGGCGATCCTATCCTCTGCTGCCTGTGGCTGGACGCGGAGTACGTCCGCGAATGTTCGGGCGCGAAGAACCTTCTGGTCTACCACTTTCCCAGCTCAAACATCGGCCAGACCATCGTCATGGCAATGCAATCACTGGGATTGAAAGCCCCGCGCGTTGGCTTTCATAAATACTTCGTGGAGTTCGGAATTTTCGACGCGATCCGGAAAGCATTTCCTGAGATGGAATTTCGGCCGGCGATGGATTTGACCTACCGCGTTCGTGCCATCAAGGATGAGAGCGAACTGAACTACCTGCAACAAGCCAGCGACTTTGTGGCCGTAGGGATGGAAGCAGCCATTGCTGCAGTGCGCCCCGGAATTACAGAGGTCGCCGTCCTTGCCGAGGCCGATTATGCCATGCGCAAGGCTGGTTCGGAGGGCGCGACCTTCCGCATGCAGGTTCTGACCCACGCCAAGCAATTGCAGGCCCACGCTTACGCCTGCAATGTGGTGATCGAAAACAACCAACCGGTGGTGCTCCATCTGGGAGCCTCCTGCATGGGCTATTCGGCCAAGATGTGCAGAACCGTGGCGTTGGGCACCATTGCGCAAGAAACGCGGCACATCTACGAAATTCTCAAAGATGCGCAGGAAAAAGCGGTATTAGCGCTGATCCCAGGTGTAACTGGTGCGGAAATTTACGAACTGGTGCACGGCTGCGTGGCTGCTCACGGTTACGGCAGCATGATTCTCGACCAGATCGGTTACGGCGTTGGTATTCGCCAATCCGAGTTCTTTCCTGTCATCGGTAAAGGACTGCCGCATGTCATTGCGAAGAACATGGTCGTGGACCTGTTGCTCCCAACGGTTTTCAAACCAGGTGTCGGAGGACCGCGCATCACTGACATGATTCGCGTAACCGACACGGGTGGATCGTTTATGACCAAATTTTCACGAGAGCTAATCGATAAGTAAGACAGGAGCCAATGGATGCAAGAGATGATGATTGAACAGTGGGCTGAAGCCCTGCGCGAGGCCCAGGCGACCGGTAAAGCGATCGCTCCGCTGACTTCGGCTCCTACCGCACCGACCATGGCCGATGCATACGAGATACAGATGGTCAACGTGCGAATCAGGCTAGCAGCCGGAGCTCACGTTGTAGGCAAGAAGGTCGGATTGACGAGCAAAGCGATGCAGCAGTTCCTTGGGGTTTCCGAGCCGGACTTCGGACACTTGTTCGACGACATGCTCTTCGACCAGGAAGTTCCGCTTCCCATCAGCGCATTTCTTCAGCCCAAGATTGAGGCGGAAATAGCTTTCATCATGGGCGAGACGTTGACCGGTCCGGGTGTGACCGCCGCCGACGTTCTGCGTACCGCAGCCGCGGTGGTTCCGTCCTTCGAGGTCGTTGACAGCCGCGTTGCCGACTGGAAGATCAAGATCCAGGACACTATCGCAGATAACGGTTCCAGTGGCGCGCTGGTGCTTGGCTCAAAGCTCATGCCCGTGGATGCAGTTGATCTGAAATACGTCGGAATGGTGTTGGAGAAGAACGGGCAGATTCTGGAAACCGCAGCCGGAGCCGCAGTCCTCGGCCATCCGGCTCTGGCGGTGGCTTGGCTCGCCAACAAACTGGGCAGTATGGGAATCAGCCTCGGCAAGGGTGAAATTGTTCTGGCCGGCTCGCTTACGAAGGCATTCGAGGTCGCACCGGGCGATGTGTTCAACGCGACTTTCGGCGGGTTGGGTTCGGTGAAGGCAGTCTTTTCTAAAAGTTAGTGACCAGGCAGAGCAGGGAATAGGGAGTTACGAATGAATAAAGTGAAGGTAGCCATTTTAGGGCCAGGGAATATCGGCACAGATCTATTACTGAAGATAAAAAGGAACTCCAAGAATCTTGAAGTTGCATTGTTTGCCGGCATCATCGATGGCGGACGCGGTCTCGAACTTGCCCGGAAAATGGGAGTAGCTACATCCATCGAGGGAGTGGAGGCCATTCTCGCCGACGACAGCATCAAGATTGTTTTTGAAGCGACCGGCGCCAAGGCTCATCTTGAGAACGCACCGCGATATCGCAAGGCGGGAAAGATTGCCATCGACCTGACGCCTGCAGCAGTTGGCCCGTACCTTGTCCCGGCCATCAACATGGACACGAATCTTGATGGCGACAATTTCAACATGGTCACCTGCGGCGGTCAGGCTACCATCCCGATGGTCGCGGCCGTGAACCAGGTAACGCCTGTCGAGTACGCGGAGATTGTAGCAACCATATCGAGCAAGAGTGCCGGCCCCGGCACCCGTGCCAACATCGACGAATTCACCCAGACAACCGCGAGAGCCATCGTCACAGTGGGCGGCGCAAAGAAGGGTCGGGCAATCATTCTGCTCAACCCTGCCGAGCCTCCGATCATGATGCGAAATACCATCTATTGCCGCGTGCAACATCCAGAGAGAATTGCGGAGATCCGCGAGAGTGTCGCCAAAATGGCAGATCATGTTCGCGCCTATGTGCCCGGCTACCGGGTCCGTCTTGAACCAATCGCCGATGGCGACAAGATCACACTCATGGTCGAGGTGGAGGGCGAGGGCGCATTCCTGCCGAAGTACGCCGGAAACCTTGACATCATCACCGCCGCTGCAATGGCGACCGGGGAGAAAGTGGCCGCACGACTCCAAGCTGCTAGCGAATTAAGGATACAGGTATGACAAAGATCAGAATCATTGATGCCACTCTGCGCGATGGCATGCACGCTGTCAGCCACCAGTTCTCTCCGGATGACATGGCGACCATAGCCACAGCTCTTGATGCGGCCGGAGTCGACACCGTCGAAATTGGGCATGGCGATGGTCAGGGCGGTTCCACTTTTCAATATGGCTTTGCCAAGGCGAGCGACGAAGACTATTTGAAGGCAGTGTCGTCGGTACTCACACGGAGCAAACTCGACATCCTCATTATTCCTGGCATCGCCACCGAGCCCGACATCGAACTCGGCGCCAAGTACGGAGCCAAGGTGGCTCGCATTGCGACCCACGTCACTGAAGCAGACATCGCCGCGCAGCACATCGCCTTCGCCAAGTCATTGGGGATGGAAGCGATTGGTTTTCTCATGATGGCCCACATGGCCCCTGCGGAAAAGATCGTCGAGCAGGCCAAGTTGTTTGAAGGCTATGGCGCAGACGCGGTCTATGTCACCGATTCCGCGGGAGCGATGTTGCCGTGGGAAGTAGCGGAAAAGATTTCGGCGGTAAAGGCGGCCATTTCGTTGCCGGTAGGATTCCATGGTCACAATAATCTCGGCTTGGCCATCGGCAACACCATAGCAGCCGTGCAGGCCGGAGCTTCGACCGTCGATGGATGTCTGTGCGGTTTGGGAGCGGGTTCTGGTAACGCACAGACCGAGGTTCTGGCGGCGGTTTTCGACCGCATGCACATCGAGACAGGCATTGACCTTTACAAGATTATGGACGCGGCAGAAGACGAAGTGCGGCCTCGCATGCACCAACCTCAGGCCATCACCAAGCTCGGACTTAGCATCGGCTGGGCCGGGGTTTATGGCAGCTTCCTTCTTCATGCAGTGCGGGCGGGCAAAAAGTTCGGCGTCGATCCGCGCGACATTCTGGTCGAACTGGGCCGCCTGAAAACCGTCGGTGGGCAGGAGGATCTCATCATCGACGTAGCATCGCGGCTTGCGGCAGAAAAAGAACAGAAGGTGTACGTCGTTCCCGGTAAGTAAGAATCCATCACCAATCCGTCACCCACGCATGGGGGAGTACGCACATGATCATTGAAAAGGGCTATAGCCTTAAAGAGAGCTTCATACAGCTTTGCAAGAATATCAATCCGGCAGGCGTAGGCAACGGATTAGTGGCGACGCTTTTTAGCACCTTGGGCCCGGGACTGATCGTTATGAACGCGGCCAAGCAGGGCGGCTTTACGGATGGGCAAACAGTCTCCTGGCTCCTCGCGATTTATGCCATGGGCGGGTTGAGTTGCATTTACATGGCGCTGCGTTATCGGCTGCCTGTATCCATCGCCTTCAGCATTCCTGGTGCGGTTCTTCTGGCGACGCTTCTAAAGCAGTACACCATCAACCAGGCGGTGGGCGCATATCTCGTCATTGCCATAGTCACGTTGCTTCTTACCGTGAGTGGTGTGATCAAGAAGGTTGTCGAGCACATTCCAGCGCAAATCATGCTGGCCATGGTGTCTGGTGTGTTCGTAAGCTTCGGTGTCAATCTGTTCAAGGGCGCACTGGGTACGCCGAAGATCTACGGCATCATGGTGGTTGTCTATTTTGTGTTTATGGCTATGCGCAAGTTCAGCCAGAGCATTCCCCCCATTCTCGTGGCAATCGCTGTAGGCGCAGCGCTGTTGGGCTTCTACGGCAAATTCACTCCGGTCCCTGTGCACTTTGAATTGGCGTCTCCCGTATTCATTGCGCCCGCATTCAGCTTGAGTGCCATTCTCAACATCGGCATACCGCTCTTCTTCCTTGTGGTGGGCGTGCAGAATATTCAGGCAGTCGGAGTACTGATGGCCGAGGGATACACTCCGCCGGTGAATGCCATGTACATCGTTCCAGGCATCGCCTCCATCGTGAACGCGTTCCTCGGTGCGCACAACGCTGTAACTGCCGGTCCCAGCACGGCAATTTGTTGCAGCGCCGCTTCTGGCCCGCGCAAGGATCTACGCTACATCGCCTCATTCTTTGAGGGAGTGTTCTGGTTTAGCTTTGCGCTTGCCGCCAGAGTAGCGGTTTCGGCGGTCAAATTCGTTCCCGCTGAGTTCGCTGCGGTTCTGGCGGGCCTGGCTATGTTTGAAGTCTTCGGTAGCGCTTTCAAGGGTGCGTTCACCGGAAAGTTCAAATCCGGGGCGATGGTTGCGTTCTTCATCTGCATCACGAACCAACCCATCCTGGGAATCGGATCCGCGTTCTGGGCAATTGTGCTCGGCGTCATTACTTCGCTTGTGGTTGAGCCTTCAGACTTCACATACTTCCAGAACCGGAAGCAGGCACAACTGCTGGCTCAAGAAACAGTATCGGCTTAGTCTCATTCGTGCTGTTATGCTGTTTTGGCGAACCCTGACTCTTTGGCAGGATTCGCCAAAACATGAATCGTCCTGGTAGTTGTGTTCGAATTGCTTATGGAAACTAAATACAACTTCATACAGTCTGTCGGACGAGCCCTCGCAATCCTGGAGCAGTTTTCCCGTGACGAGCGCGCCCTGGGTGTGACTGAAATCGCCAAGCGGGTGGGCATCCATAAAAGCACCTGCTTCGGCCTCCTCCATACGTTGCAGCAATTGGGCTACATTCAGCAGGATGCGTCCACCGGACAATACAGTCTCGGTCTCAAGACCTTTGAATTGGGCCAAGCCTACATCGATGGGCTCGACCTCCGTTACATCACCCGGCCCTTTCTGTTGGAAATCGTCGAGAAGACCCAGGAAACCGTTCACCTCGTGGTAGCCGAGGGATGTCGTGCTGTTTACATTGACAAGGTCGAGTCTCCCCATGCTATGACCATTTCTTCACGCATTGGCCAGGAGGCAAAGCTTCATTGCACCGGCGTCGGCAAGGTACTGATGGCCTACATGCGCGAGGAGGACTGGGATCAGGTGATGAGCAGGGGGCTGGAGCGTTACACCGAACACACCATCACCGATGAACGGAAGTTGATGGAGCACTTGAAGCGAATTCGCGAATGTGGGCATGGCGTGGACGATCAGGAACGAGAAATCGGACTACGTTGTGTCGCAGCGCCGATCTTCAACGCTCGCCAGCAGGCAATTGCCGCAATCAGCATTTCTGGTCCGAGCTCACGTATTACCAGCGAGAAGCAGGGCGAACTGACTCGGACGATCGAGCTGGCAACGCAAAAGATCTCTCGCAAGCTTGGGTATCGCCCGTAAAGAAGATATCTGGTCACTGTCCTGCCCAGAGCGGACGGGCAAGCAACATCAGACAGCTACCCGGACTCTGATGACGTATGCAGGCGATTGCTGGACGGCGTCGTCGGGGCCTGCGGCAGGAGGTTCTGTTTGTCACTCAGTCGCTGGCTGCTGCGCTCTGACGCATCCTCGTCCGTGATCCTGATCCGCGTTATGGTCGGCTGGGTCTTCCTCACTGAGGGAATTCAGAAATTTCTCTTTCCTGCCGCGCTGGGCGTAGGACGCTTTGAGAAAATCGGCATTCCCGCTCCGCATTTTTTCGCGCCCTTTGTCGGATCAGTTGAGATCGTCTGCGGCACGCTTCTCATTGTCGGGCTGCTCACGCGCCTGGCAAGCATTCCGCTGCTCATCGATATCTCGGTGGCAATCGCGACCACGAAAATCCCCATGCTGCTGAAATCCGGATTCTGGCCTGCAATGCATGAAGCGCGCACCGATTTCTGCATGTTCATGGGACTACTCTTTCTGCTGATCGTTGGCAGCGGAGGATTCTCCTTGGACGCGAAACTCGCCCGCAAGTAAACCGCCCCTGGGCACCGGCCTTTCTCCAGATTGCTGAAGTAATGCCTCGCCAGACTTCTTTGCATCCTTCAGCAAGAAATCGGGCCTCCAACTTCCTCAGATTAACGGAGGCCCTGCTGTGAGACACGTGTTCCTCGCCCTAACCCTCTCTGCACTGTCTTTTTCCATTCCGTCCCAGGCGCAAAGAGTTTCCTCATCGCCTATAGGCCCGCAAGGCGACATCGGTTTCTCAGTCGGAGCCCTGACAGCGCCGTCTTCTGCGAGCGCCTCCGGCAACCACAGCGCGCAAACCATTGGCGGTGGTGCGTATCTGACTGTCAGTGGAAATTATTTGTTTGCGCACAGCCTTGGTTTCGGCAGTGAAGTTTCCTGGAGAGCCACTCAGAATCTCTACCAGGGATACCAGCCGTTCCGGCCCATCTTCTATGACGTGCACGCCACCTACGCTCCGAAACTGGGCAGGCAAGCGCAATTGGAACTGATTGGCGGATTGGGCGGATTGAGCACACGTTTCTACTCGCAGGCTTTCGCCTGCACGGTCTTCAACTGCATCAACTACTCCACCAGCGATCACTTCATGGGAGATGTCGGAGCCGGGGTGCGCATCTACGTGCACAACGGAATCTTCCTGCGTCCCGAGTTCCGCGAGTACTTCATTCACAACGCATTCGAGTTCAGCAGCGGACACGCCTCGCGTGAAGGAGTCACCCTCGGCTACTCATTTGGGCGATGAACTCGAAGACGATCTCCGGCCGTACTAAAGTGAATCCCGGCGGACGATATGCAAATCTACTGTGGGTGGTGTCATCGATGCAGACCCAAACACGTACCGTCCGCCACAAGAAAGAAGTGACATGAAATACGGAGCAAGAAACAAGATTACTGCCAAAGTTATATCCGTGAAAAAGGGCGACATCATGTCTCTGGCCAAGTTTGACGTTACCTCTCCGATCCAAATGGCTTCGATCCTCAGCACGGAGTCTGTAGAGGAGATGGGGCTCAAGCCCGGTGACAGTGTTGAGTTGATCGTCAAGGCAATACACGTCCTGCCCGTAAAAGAATAGCTCGCTCGCTCAGAGCAGATCCCGGTACTGTTCGAGCGCGATTCTTACCAACTGGCTTCGAGTGCGAACGCCTGTTTTCTGAAAGAGCTGCTGCAGAGTGGCTTTGATTGAGCTTTCCGATACCAGCAGGCGGTCGGCTATCTGCTTGTTTGCCAGGCCCTCAAGCACGCCGTTCAGCACCTGTCGTTCCCGGTCCGTGAGCTTTCGAGTGTGCGGCAGAACCTCTTCGGTTGCGCGCCCCACCATCTTCTGCAGGTATTTCTGTTCGAACCAGACTTTTCCGGCGAGCACCTCACGAATCGCTTCCACGAGCACGGCTGGAGGGTCGTGCTTTAGAAACACACCTGCGATGCCTCTTCTTACCAGGTCCGCGGCATTTGCTTCGTTCACGCCGGCGGTGACCAACAGGATTTTTCCGGTAAAGCCAATGCTCTCGACCGCTCGCATGAAGTCGATGCCATCCCGCTCGCCGAGATCGAAGTCCAGCAGCACGAGATCGACGGCGTTTTCCTGCAGGAATATTTTCGCTTCATCGACCGAGGTACAACCACCAACGACGCTCATCCCTGATTCACTGTCTAGAAAGCGGGCGACACTGTCGCGGAAGAGAGCGTGATCATCCACCAGCAGAATTTTCGCGCGGCTAACGGTCATTGCCAGTTTCCTCCGTGTCGTTCACCCTTTCCAACACTACGGCGAAACAACAACCCTGGGCTCTAGGTTCGTAGACGAGGTCACCGCTGAAGTTCTTCACCAATGCGCGCGACACATACAAGCCCAGCCCGGTAGCCTTGGCATCGGCTTGAAACGGGCGGAACAGGCCTTGCGGGTTTGCAACTCCGATACCCGTGTCTTCAAAGCGCACGGTAACCGCACGGTCGCTAACCGCTGTTGTGATGGTCAGCCGCTTGTTTGCAACGCCCTCCATGGCGCGGAAACTATTCTTGGTAAGGTTGAGGAAGACCTGCATCAGCCCATAGCGGTCGGCCCACACCAGGGGCAGCTCGGCGGCTTCTTCCCATTGCATGAGGATTTCATGCTCCTGGCCAATCGTTTCCACCAGTACTCGCAACTCATCCAACACAGACGTTAATTCAATCGCGGTGCGACGCTGTTCCGTAGAGCCCCTGAGTTCCATCGCGGAGATTTGCTCGAGCCCGTGGATCAAGGTTCCTAATGCCTCAAAATCGGCATTCCCTTGTAGCTCGCTGACTTTGGTCAGATTCTTGTGAACCACCAGGGCCGCACCGCACAAGTTGCGGATCTCGTGAGAGACAGCGCTCATCAGGATTCGAGTATTCGTCAGCAGGTAGTCGAGATTCAGATCTTCACGACTCCGTAAATCCTCCGACAGATCAACGAAGATTGCGGCTAGCCGATTTCCTGAGCTGGATGAGTAAGTGGAGAACCAGACGCCAGTGAGAAAGACCTCGCCATTGCTGCGATGTCCCTTGCACTGAAGCGTGGTGCGAAAAGTTTTCCAGCTTCGGGATTGGACGGCCGCATATAGCGCAGGCAGATAGGAACTGGTGTTCTGACCCTGCAAGGCAGGACCGCCGGAGGCGAGCATCTCTTGCGCCGCTTCATTCGCGAGAAGGATAACTCCGTTTGCGTCCAGCGTAATGATTGCCGCTGGACTGCTCTCCACCAATACATGCAACTGCTCTTCAGCTTCGCGGCGCGCCTGTGTCTCTGCCTCGACCTGGGCGAGATGGTCGAAAACCATTCGACGGTTGTGCAGCAACTCGAAGATGAACAAGCCAGTACCGATGAACCCGGCGGAGGAGAGAATGAGGCGGGGCCACGCGTCGCCCGCCGGCAGGTTGCTGAACTCTTCCTGCAAGAACGCACACAACACGGCAAGGTAAACAATCTTGGTGCGCGATAGATACCCACCCGCAAGCATGATCGGGAACAGATACAAGAAGCCCATTGAGATGTAGGGCTTCGTCCACCAGTCGATCACAGCGATCAAGGCCACCATCACAACCGCAACACCCAACAGCCTCCTGCGGTTGTCCGGACTATAGATGGAGAGTGCCGCTGAGAACTGCATATCGTCTCCAAACCTCTGCTGTACGTGATTTCGGCGATGATCCAGAATTCAAGCTAGTCAGCGCTTCCATTTACCGCAGCGCCTCGATTTTGCTCGTCAATGATTTCGACTTCTGTTGGCGCTCATCTCTTCTCGCGTATTGATCACAATGGCAACGTATCTTCTGGCCAGCTCGCGAATGCGTTTCGATTCATGGTGACTCAACGCGTCGGCCGAAACCAGTCCTGTGCCAATACCCAGAATGTCCGCACCGCTGCGAATGAAATCAGCGGCAGAATGTTGGTTGACTCCACCAGCCGCGATGATTGGGACATCAGGAAATGGTTTGCGCAAAGCCCGTATGTAATTAGGCCCGCCGATTTGGGCACATGGAAATACTTTGATGAAATCCGCGCCAAGATCCCAGGCTGCGCATACTTCCGAGGGCGTCATTGCCCCGGGGATTACGGTAATACCGCGCTTCTGCGACTCCTGTACGACGGGCGCATTGAGCGATGGACTGGTAATGAAATGCGCTCCCGCGTCAATGCAGGATGCGACGGTCTCCACATTGAGAACCGTTCCAGCTCCAACAATCAGTTCGGAATCGGAAGACACCAAGTCGGCAATCACGTCCAGCGCACCACGCACCGTCATAGTGATCTCAACAATGGGAATGCCACCGCCGGCAATTGCTTCAACAGCGAATCTGGCTTCCTCAGCCGTTGCTACCCTGACAGCAGGAATGATTCCAACCGAGCGAATTCGCTCTCGAACCTGATCTCTCGTCATATCGTCCTCGTACCGGTCTTATGGTGCAACCTCTGTGCCCGTCGCAGAACTGAGCTGGTGAATCGCCATCCAGGTTTGTCCATACGCGTTCAAGGCATTCAGAGCCGTGGTGCGATGTTCCTGCAATGCGCTCAGATAATCAAGCAGCGCCAGTCCTCCCTGCCGATAGGCAAACTCCGCAATCGACAGTACATCATTTGCCTCGGCAAGGTAATGACCGTTATAGCGATCTGAAATCAGCTTCGCAGTCGTGTATTGTACCCACGCCTGGCTGACATCAGAGAGTACCTGATTGCGGGCTGAGGTTTCCGAGAACTGGCTGGATTGCGCCTGGTACTTGGCAGTGAGCTTATTGCCCTGGTTGCGATCGAAGATTCGCAAGGGAATGCTGATGCTGAAACCGGCGGAATTATAGGTTCCGCTGCGATCAAATTCTCCCTCGAGTGTGGGATCGGTGGTTCCGTTCGCGAATGCGAGCTTCACATTCGCTTCCCCGGCACGGACGGCCGCCTTTGCCGCCTGGTAGTC
>Ga0181516_10001134_pt1 | contig 21082 bp, 19 predicted proteins | sample PEATcosm2014_Bin_25_FD_121104 | JGI IMG/M metagenome (GOLD analysis project Ga0181516, IMG submission 121104) | Peatland microbial communities from MTU Mesocosm Facility, Houghton, MI, USA - PEATcosm2014_Bin01_10_metaG | ecosystem: Environmental > Terrestrial > Soil > Wetlands > Peat | place... | reverse complement strand
CTTGCTGGATGTTGGGTCGTAGCGCTCCTTGGTTTCTCAGGCTACGTGTTGAACTTCAGCTCGGCCCCCGTCGGCTTCCTGTTTCTAATTATCGTTGTATCCGAGGCAATCCTCTGCGGTTTCTGGCAAGCCACAGTGGTATCGGTTACAGCGAGCCTTTTTCTCGACTTTTTGTTCTACCCCCCAACTCTCTCTTTCAACGTCACCGATCCTAAGGACTGGGTATCCTTGGCCGCTTTTGAGATCAGCGCTCTTGTCGTTAGTCGCGTTTCCTCGCGGGAACAACGCAGTTCCCGCGACGCCGCTCTTCAGCGCGCGGCCATGGAGCATCTCTACGAGCTCAGCCGGAGCACACTGCTCATTAATCTGCACCAAGCGCCAGGCCCACAACTTACTGAATTAATCCAGCGGATATTCTCGCTGGAAGCCGTGTCCATCTTCGATACGAACTCGGGCCGAACCCATTCGTCGGGAAGCTGGACCGAGGACGAGCAGTTTATCGCCAGGGATTGCTACTTCATCCATGCGGACCAGCAAGATCTGGACAACTGCACATCAACACGCGTTCTTCGTGTAGGCGCGAATTCCGTGGGGGCCATCGCGATTCGTGGGGAGGTGAGCGCCTTGGTCATGAACGCGCTTGCATCGCTGACCGCCGTCGCACTCGATCGCTGTGTGTCGTTTGAGAAGGAAAGCAGGATCGAAGCTGCGCATCAGAGCGAACGCTTGCGAGCCGCAGTCCTGGATTCCCTCGCACATGCATTCAAAACGCCGTTGACCGCAATCCAGACGGCGAGCTCCGGCCTGCGCGAGGTGGGCAGCCTCAACGATTCGCAAACGCGGCTTGTATCTCTCGTGGAAGAAGAGTCGACGCAGCTCAATGGACTCTGTACGCGCCTGCTGCAAACAGCCAAACTGGAGGCAGATGAGTTCAGCCTGAAGAAGGACGACATCCATGTGGCGGACCTCGTCTCAAAGGTCTTGCACGAAGAGGCCGGGCGCATGGCCGGACATCCGGTAGAGGTCGCCGTGCCTGATCAGGCCCTCACGATTCGTGGAGATTCCGAACTGCTTTCGACGGCGCTTGTTCAGTTCCTTGACAACGCCGCAAAATATTCCTTCGAAGGCAGCAAGGTCAAGGTATCCGCGTGGGAGAGTCACTCGGAGGTCATGATCTCTGTGCACAACTTTGGACCAGCTATTCCAATGGCAGATCGAGAAAGGATCTTTCAGCGCTTCTACCGCAGTGAAGGTTCCAGGAAAACTGCGCCGGGAACAGGAATAGGTCTTTCCACCGTAAAAATGGCAGCGGAAGCACATCGGGGCCACGCTTGGGTGATCAGCGATGCGAACGAAGGAACAACGTTTTTCCTCTCTCTACCGCAGCAAGGAAGGAGACCACAGTGAGTAAGGAGCAAGGCACTGTGCTCATCGTGGACGATGAGCGATCGATTCGAGTGTCGTTACGGACGATACTCTCGGGATTGGGCTTCGAAATCGTTGAAGCTGCCCGCGGCGAAGAGGCGCTCTCACTCGCTCGTACGGCCCGGTTCGATGCAGTTCTGCTCGACATCAACATGCCGGGTATGGGCGGCATCGACGTATGCCGAGTGATGCGCAGAAACTCCCCGCAACTGCCGATTGTCATGTTGACCGTGCAGGGCAGCGAAGACAGGAAGGTCGAAGCACTCGATGCAGGCGCCGACGACTATATCACCAAGCCGTTTCAGCTTCGCGAACTTATCGCCCGCCTTCGCGCGGCGGTGCGGCGCAACTCTCTCCTCGCAGAGGAGGACAAGTCCATCATCGAAGTCGGCGATGTCCGGCTGGACTTCGATCGCCACACCGTTGAGAAAAAAGGACGCATAGTCCACTTGACACCAAAACAATTCGAGCTTCTCCATTTTCTGATGGCGAACGTTGGAAAGCCTGTGCCCCACGCAAAACTGCTGCGCTCCGTTTGGGGACCGGAATACGGCAATGAACTCGAGTATCTGCGTACATTTGTCCGGCAGGTGCGCATGAAGATCGAAGACGATCCTGCAAATCCCAGATACCTCTTGACCGAATCGCACATCGGTTATCGTTTCAACGAGCCCAATCTGATGTGAATGTGCAACCCGGTCGAATTGAACCGCGATGCTCATCCGGCATCAACGAGCCCGGGCCGTCTGATTGCGAGTCTTCCGATGCAGTGCGCCGATCGGTGTGTAGGAAGTGTGCTGGGAAAATGAAGAGAGATTCAGAAGAACGGCAATCGGAGAATTCGCTGTGCTCGTTCTGCCAAGGTGTTCCACGATCTCCGCGCGGCGCAGTCCGGAACATGGTCAGGAGTGGCGTCAGTTCGCATGTGGCTATGAAAATCTCCGGCCACAAAGCCTCGTCGATGTTTCAGCAGTACGACATCATTAGCGAGGACGATCTTCGGGAGACAATGGAGCGCACCCACGCCTTCATCGCCGAGTCTCATTCCGAATAGCAACCCACGCCGAATCGGCAGGCGAAAGCGGGCAAGAATTGAGTACCCGCACATTCGACGCACATTCGACGCAAAAAAACGGAGCCGTCTATTCCTGCTCCGGGGTAAACGCTTTATTTTCTTTGGGTTTCTGGCTCCTCAGGTAGGACTCGAACCTACAACCCTTCGGTTAACAGCCGAATGCTCTGCCATTGAGCTACTGAGGAGTGTCTGGCACTGGATTGTCCTCTATAAAACTAGCAGACTGCCCATGTGCCGTCAAAATGTCGCGGCTTCATTCCAGCGCCACCGGCATTAGGATAAAAGAAGTCCTCGAGGAGGCAAAATGTCCCGCATCTCCCGGCTCGATCGCAGCGCAGTCACCCCCGATATGGCCGCGCTCTACGACAAGGCTTTTGCCCAGCGCGGCAATGTGCCCAACATGTTTCGCGTCATGGCCCACCGCCCTGAAATCTTCGCGACCATGCAGGCTCACTTCGGCGCGGTGCTCAACACCGGCACCGTCTCTACCAGGCTCAAAGAGCTCATCATCGTTCGCACCAGCCAGGTCAACGAAACGCCTTATTGCCTCGCCAGCCACACCATCCTGGCCCGCGGCCTCGGGTGGTCCGATGACCAGCTCTCACACCTCGCAAACTGGCAGCAGCGCGACGACTTCACCCCCGCTGAAAAAGCCGCGCTTCGTCTCGCCGAGACCGTTACCCGCGATGCGCACGCCGTTACTGACCAACAGTTTTCCGAGCTCCGCAGCTTCTACTCCGAAGGCGAAATCGTCGAACTCCTCTGCGCCATCGGTCTTTTCAATTACTTCAACCGCTTCAACAACGCGCTGCAGATGGAGCCCACCAAGCCCGGCGAAGGAGGTTGCGCCGCTCCCGCCAAAGAGGCGACTGCCGCTCATTGATTCTCTCGATGCCGACCGGCCTTCACAGAGCGGCTCGCGCATCGCCCACGCCTTACTTGTATCCCGTCGCATGTCAGGAGCTCATACCCACTTATGAAACTGGAAATCCCTGCCGGAACCTTCCGCGCCTACCTCTTCGACTGCGACGGCACCGTCGTCGACTCCATGCCGCTCCACTACAAGGCCTGGAAGAAAGCCCTCGCAGAATACGGCTGCCCTTTCCCTGAAGAAGTTTTCTACTCCTGGGGTGGCAAGCCCGTCCGCAAAATCATCGCGGACCTCAACGAAATGCACGGTCTCCACATGCCGGTCGAGGCTCTCGCCGCGCGCAAAGAGGCCTATTATCACGAGCAGCTGCCCGAGCTCCAGGCCATTCCATCCGTCCTCGAGCACGTGCTTGAGCAATACGGCCGCATTCCACTGGCCGTCGTCTCCGGCAGCCGCCGCAACTCTGTCGTCGGCTCGCTCACCGCCCTCGGCATCCTCGACAGGTTCGACACCCTCGTCTGCGCGGAAGACTACGTCCACGGCAAGCCCGCGCCCGACTGTTTCCTTCTCGCCGCCGAGCGCCTCGGCATCGCGCCTGCAGACTGCCTTGTTTTTGAAGACACCGAGCTCGGCATCGAGGCTGCCACCGCCGCCGGCATGGCCTCGGTCCGCGTCCCGCAAGTGATTCCGCAATCGACCGCATCGGAAATCGCCCTTTCCGAAACAGCAGGTTCCGGAACCGTCCTCCCCTCGACTGCGTAGATGCTTCCGAACCGCATGAACGCCTCCGCCGCCACCGAATCGACTTTCACCCGTCCCTCCGCGCGCCCTGCTCTGCTCGCGCTTGTCGTCATCGCTGCCGCGCAGGCGCTCCTTCACATCCTCACCAACGGCCGCTATGGCTTTCATCGCGACGAGCTGCAGTTCCTCTCCGACGCCAGCCATCTCGACTGGGGATTCGTCGCCTATCCGCCTCTCACCCCATTCCTTGAGCACATCGGTCTCGCCAGCTTCGGGCTCTCTCTCGTCGGCCTGCGCATGTTCTCGGTCATCGCGCAAGCCACTGCCCTCATCGTCACCGGGCTCATGACTTACGAGCTGGGCGGCGGACGCTGGGCCCAGGTCACTGCCGCCCTCGCCGTGGCTCTCTCTCCGCTGCCGCTCTTCAATGGCACTGAATTTCAATACACCAGTTTCGATTTCCTGTGGTGGGTGCTCATTGCCTACTTCACCATTCACCTGCTCAAATCCGGCAATCCCCGCTGGTGGCTCGCCACCGGCGCCGTCGTCGGCCTCGGACTCGAAACCAAATACTCCATCATCTTCCTCATCGCCGGCATCCTCGGCGGCGTCCTTCTCTCCAGCGTCCGCCGCTATCTCAAGTCCGGCTGGTTCTGGGCAGGCATCGCGCTTGCTCTCCTGATATTTCTTCCCAACTTCCTCTGGCTCGTGCGCCACGATTTCATCTCTTACCAATTCCTCCAGCACATCCACGCTCGCGATGTCGGCGAGGGCCGCGCCGATCACTTCCTGCGCGACCAGATCCGAATCTGCGTCAACTTCGCCGCCGCGCCGCTCGCCCTCACCGGCCTCATCTTCTTCCTCCGCGACCAGCGCTACCGCATGCTGGCCTGGATGTACCTGATCCCCCTCGCGCTCTTCTTCTTCGGCAAGGGCCGCGGCTATTACATGGCGGGCGCCTATCCCATGCTCCTCGCCATGGGCTCTGCCGGCTGCACGCGCCTGCTCGGCTTCCTGCCCACACTCGCCCGCCGCGCCATTCTCACTGTCTTCTTCGCTGGCCTCGCATTTTGCGGAACCTACATCGTCGCCATCGTCGTTCCGCTCGCCTCGAGTGGCCCGCTGCGCGATTTCGCCCTCAAAAACAATGGCGATCTGCGCGAGGAGTTCGGCTGGGACGACCTCGTCCGCACCGTTGCCGCCATCCGCGATTCCCTGCCCCCCGCGCAGCAAGCCAACCTCGGCATCGTCGATGGAAATTATGGCGAGCATGGCGCCATTGAAATGCTCGGCCCGGCTTACCACCTGCCGCCGCCCATCGGCACCACCAACTCCGCCTGGCTCCGCGGCTATCCAACCTCGTCACCAACCACACTCATCGTGATTGGCAATACTCGCGAGAATGTCGATGCTCTCTTCACCAATTGCCGCCTCGCCGGCCACAACGGCAACAGCGCAGGCATCAAAAATGAAGAGAGTGTGGACCACCCCGACATCTTCGTCTGCGGACCGCCGCGCCTGCCCTGGCCGCTTGTCTGGCAGCAGCATCGCAACTTCGGCTAAGGCGATTAATACAGCAGCACCGCCACGCGATAGCTGGTGAAGTTCCCCTCCACATGTCTCGCCGGACAACTGCCCACCGCCGCCGCGTGATACTGCCCCGACTCGAGATGCTGCGTCAGCGTCTTCGGCAAATGCAGCAGCATCGAATCTTCCCAGCGCTCCACAAACATCGCTTGCGGTCCACTGCGCGCCACGGGAATTCCGCTGTCCGCAGCGCAGGCATCTCGCGCTCCGGCCGTACCGGTATACACCTTCACGCTGCTCACCCTGAGCAGGTCCCCCACCCGCTTTTCCACCTCATCCTGCGAAAGCGCCACGACCGACCGCGAGTAATCCGCTACCGCATACAGCACTCCTCGCGCTGCCACCACCGCAATCCCCACCCGGTTCACTTCTTCGTTCAGCAGATTGGCGCGGTGCCCCGGCGAGTTCATCCACCCCTCGTGAATTAAAGGCGCGGTCGGTCCCAGTGCCACGTTCTCTTCGATCAGATCGAAGCGCGCCCCTGCTTGCCCGTTGCGTTCCGACAAGTCCGGCTCGTTCGCATAACGATGCGAGATTGGCCCCTCGGCCGCCATTCGCTGGCAATGCAGCAAGGCCGCCGAGGCCAGCGACTCATCCCACTCAAGTCTTCCCACCCCGGCCTGCGCGCGTGCATCGTTGGCCATCTTGAACAGCTGCTCCGCCGCGCCCGGCATCGATTGTCCGGCATCGCCATATTGCGCGAACGCAGTCCCGCATCCCATCGCAACAACGAACCCAATCAGCCACCATTTCGCATGCTTCATATCAACTTCAACACTAATCCAACATCGCTGTCGCGCGTTATCCTTGCTGTGTCCATGGTAATGTCCGGCCACCGCTCCTTCCTCGACCCCATCCGGCGTCAGCCTCTCGCCGCCATGGGCGTTCTGTTGCTCGTCATCTTTGTTTTCTCCGGCCTCGCCGCCCCTTGGCTCGCCCCCTTCAATCCCTCCGCCATCGATCTCGTTCATCGCCTTGAGAGCCCATCGGCCGCCCATCCCGCGGGAACCGATGAGCTCGGCCGCGATATCCTCTCCCGCCTTCTCTATGGCGCGCGGATTTCGCTTGCCGTCTCCGTCACCGTCGTCTTCGTTTCGCTCGCGCTGGGCCTGGCCATCGGTGGTCTCGCCGGCTATCTGGGAGGCTGGATCGACACCGCGCTCACCACCTTCGCCATGAACACCTTTCTCGCGCTGCCGGGCATTCTGCTCGCCATTGCCTTCGCCGCTTTTCTCGGACCCGGCTTCACCAATCTCGTTCTCGCGCTCGCCATCGGCGGATGGGCCGGCTACGCCCGCCTCGTCCGCGCCCAGGTCCTCGCCGTCCGCGATCGCGAATACGTCGACGCAGCCCGCGCCCTCGGCGCCAGCGGTCTCCGCATCTTTTTCCGTCACATTCTTCCCAACATCGTTCAGCCCATCCTGGTGCAGGCAGCCATCGGCATGGCCGGAGTCATCCTCGCCGAGGCCACCCTTTCCTTCCTCGGACTTGGAATCCCCGCGCCTTCTCCCAGTTGGGGCGCCATGCTCAACGACGCGCGCCTCCACCTCTTCGACTCGCCCCATCTCGTTCTCTTTCCCGCCGCCGCGGTTGCCTGTGCTGTTCTGGGCTTCAATTTCATTGGCGATGCGCTCCGCGACCAGCTCGACCCTCGTACACGCCTCGAAATCGGCCTATGATGAATTAAATGTTCTCGCTGCTCAAAGGCGATTGCGAGCACTGTGGCCAGATTTATCGCTACTCCATCCTGCATGCCGGCTTCGGCGATTATTCCTATGCCTATTGCGACACGTGTGGAAACCTCGCTACCATTGGCTACTCCAGCAGCCATGTCCTCACCATGCCCCAAATCTCTTCGCCTCACCAGGTGATTGACGCGGAGTGGGAACCGTTCCTTCGCCCCTGTGACTGCGGCGGGCACTTCCGCAAAGGCGCGTCTCCCCGCTGCGTCTTCTGCACCCGGATGCTCTCCGCCGATCACGCCGCCTCCCATATCGAACGCAACTTCATCGCCGGCGGCCGCGGTTGGCGCTGGCAGAGAAACTGGACCGACGTCTACTGCATGGACATCGAAGACCCCAGTCGCCCCGGACTCATGCGCCAGGTCAGCGACCCCTTCATCGATCACAGATCGCCGCCCGGCGCGTCCCCCAAAAAAGGCTGGTTCGGCCTCTTCAAATCCTCCAAATGAAAATCGGCGTGGTCAGCGATACACACGGCCTCTTGCGTCCCGAGGTTCTGCCTGCTCTTGCCGGTGTCGAACACATTCTGCATCTCGGCGATGTCGGCAATCCCGGCATCCTCAAGTCTCTTGCACAAATCGCCCCGGTACACGCGATCCGCGGAAACATCGACCGCACCGGCCCCTGCAGCCGTCTGCCCGAAACCGATGTCCTGCTCTTCGAGGGTCACTACATTTATCTGCTCCATGATCTGGGCACGCTTCACCTCGATCCGGCCGCCGCAAAATTCTCTGCCGTCTTCTACGGGCACTCCCATCGCCCATCCATCGAATTCCGCAAAAACGTGCTTTACTTCAACCCCGGCTCCTGCGGCCCGCGCCGCTTCGAACTCCCCATCACCATCGGTATCGTTGACGTCAATGAAAACGGCGTCTATCCCAACATCGTCCACCTGCTCTGATCCCGCGAACGCAAACCTGTCCCGCAAGTAGCCGTTCACCCCATCCCATATCGCGATAGGCACGCAATCTCTCTTCACACTTCGTTTATTCAAGCCCTGCTTCAATCGCTCATAACGTCGCGGTCACACGCGATCGTTGCAATTTGAATCGAGGCAGCAAGAATGGCCGCGAAGACATGGTTGAATCTGGCTCTGCTGGCAGGCGCTCTCAGCCTCTGTCCAGCTTCTGAATCGGCCGCGCAAGCGCCGGCGGCAAGCCCTCAACCAGCGCCCGCCGCAGCTCCTCAACAACCGCCCGCCGACGCCGGCACTTCAACCGACTTCTTCATCATGCCTGGCTCGGACTTCGATCGCCCCGGTCTCGTCCCCAGAGCCAATCTCAACATCGGCATAGGCCACACGTTTGCATTCCTCAAGCACGACCCCATCGGCGATGAGCTGACTTTCACCTACACTTACGAAAACGCGGGCACCCACGGCTTCTTTCACACCGACTTCGGTTCCCACACCGAGGCCCTCGGCGTCATGAAGAACTTCGCCATTCCCAAAACCAAAGTCGTTACCGGGTACACGTGGATTCAGGCCGGCCTCACCAGCTTCACCGGTTACGCGAAAGTTGAAAATCGCTTCTACGACGGCGAAGCGCTCGGCGCCGCGATCCATTTCAACGATCACAATGGCATCTGGATCCAGGAGTCCTACAACAAAATCCCCACCGTCCCCTGGTACACAACCACCGGCGTCGGATACACGTGGAGCTGGTAGCGGAGATCAGGTCGATGCGAACGAATCGTCCTCACACCCGCATGCGCGGATTCACCCAGCGATACACCACGTCCGTCAGCAGGTTCACCAGCACATACGTCAACCCAATCGACAGCAGGCATCCCTGCACCAGTGCGTAGTCGCGGTTCGAAATCGCATCCACCACCAGCCGCCCCAGCCCCGGCCAGCTGAAAATCTTCTCCGTGACAATCGCACCCGCCAGCAGCGCGCCAAACTGCAATCCTACGACCGTGATAATCGGCACCAGCGCGTTGGGCAACGCATGACGCCACACCACCGCCGTCTCGCTCAGTCCTTTTGCTCGCGCGGTGCGAATGTAATCCTGCCCCAGTTCTTCGAGCATCGCGGTGCGCACCATGCGCGTCAAAATCGCCGCCAGCGATGCGCCCATCGTCACCGCCGGCAACACCAGGTAGTGCCAGTCGATTCCGCCGTGCGCTCCGCCGTTGTTGGCGCCCGACACCGGCAACCACCCCAGCAAAATAGAAAACACGAGAATCAGCACCGGCCCCAACGCGATCCCCGGCACCGACAATCCAAAAAGGCTCACCACTGAAAGCACCTGGTCAAGCCACCGTCCGCGCCGCACCGCGGCAACGATCCCCGCCGGCAGCGCCAGCGCCAGCCCCACTCCGAGTGCCGTCAAAGCCAGCGCAATAGTGTAGGGATAGCGCGCCGCAATCAAATTGCTGACTGTCTCATGCAACCGGATCGAGCTGCCCAGGTCGCCGTGCAGCACTCCGTTCCAGTAGTGAAGGTACTGCTCGCCCAGCGGCCGATCGAGCCAATATTGATGACGCAACGCGCCGATATCCGCCGGCGTCGCGCCTTCCCCCAGCATTTGCAGGATCGGATCGCCCGGTACCAGGTGTATCAACAAAAAAACAAGCGACACCACCAGCCACACCACGGGCAACGTCAATGCAAGGCGGATCAGGGTCTGCTTCATCGCTCGCTTTCACCATAAATCACGCGGGCGCATTGACGAGTTCCGCCGATGCGCCCCGATCTCTATTGGTGGCTCTGCGTGGTCAGTTTGCAGCGAGAATCACTGCGACATTGTTTCCTTCGGACGCAAGAAAAAAGGCCGAGGACTCAGTCCTCAGCCTCTCTGGTCACCGTTCAAAAATTTAGCGCGATGTGCCGCTACCGAAGAGCCGACTGTACTCCCGCAAATCCTTCGACGCCGAGCCTGCTCCGATCGCAGTCTCAACTCGGCGAGAGAACGGGTCGTTCGCCTCTTCCACTGCCTGCTGCACGGGATATGGAATCGGACTCGGAGCCGGCGGCGCGGGAGCGGCCGCCACTGGCACCGGCTCAGGAGCAGCTTCTTGGCGCATCACCGGCGCAAGGCTTCCTTCCATGGTTCGCACCGGCGCTTCATTGGTTCGCACTGGCGCTTCATTGCTTCGCACCGGCGCTTCATTGCTTCGCACCGGCGCTTCGCTGGGTCGATGGGACGTTTCGCTCCCCACTACCAGCGGCTTCAGCGCATCGACGACCTTTTCAATCCGGTCTTTTCTGACGCGCAGTTGTTCAAATTTGGCGAGGATCTCGCTCAATTCCGCGCTCGCTTCATCGTATGCGACACGATAGACTTCCTGTCTCATGTTCGCTCCCGGCGTGTCGCGCACACAAAGATGAATTCGCAAGTGTTGGGTTTTGCCTGCGAATCCCCTGCTATCCCTGTAACCGCACGCCTGCTCTATTGTTAACCGTTAGAGCGCCTTAAGAATCCAGTAAATAGTCACATTTCGCTTATAACGAACGATGCATAGAGTAACCTCCGGTGGAAAACCGGGCACAAATTCACCGATCCGTTGCAATGCAGCGCCGAGGGCACCAAATCCCGCACGTAACCAGATCTTCACACCGCAATCGCTGCGTCCACTTGACTTGTTTGAATGGCCCAGGGGCTTCCGCCAGGCTGAGTGCCGGCCGTTTCGAGAGTTGCGGCAGGTCTCAGGGAGAGTTGCCTGCCGAAGGAGGATCGCTGATTAATTGTATCTATTAGTTAGTGTCGTCTTAGTGACCGGGTTAGTAGGAGAATGTCGGCGAATCTGCGCTCTTGCGCTCCGCCGGCCCATCAACCACCGCCAGCGGCTTTAGAGCCTCGACAACTTTCTCAATTCGATCTTTTCTTATGCGGAGTTGCTCAAACTCTCCCAGAATCTGAGTAAGTTCCGCCGTCGCCTCATCATAGGCAAAACGGTAGGCTTCCTGTTTCATTATTCCTCCCCAAGCCGGTAGTCTAGCATGCTGTTTTTTCTCAATAACCAGAAACTAACTACAACTTCCTTGCTATATTCCTGCCAATTTTCCTGCCGATGAGTGACCACATCTACCCATCTACTCGCGCACGATTCAACTGCGCTTCGTGACCATTCCTGAATCACTCGACCTCTTGCCTTACTCGCTCAACCGGTGAATCCGGGCTGAGCTTGGGCGCTTCCATCCAGAGGGGAGGGCTTCCGGTTGTTCGCGCCCCTTATAACTACGGCGGGAAGCTTTACACCATCCCGCCGTTCCAAACTCCATCCAAACTCGACGATCTCTTATGCCCGCGTCAGCAGACCGTTCAACCCCAGCGACAATACCCGTGAGTCCCGGCCGCCAAATCCATGCCGCAATGCATTATCGATCCGACGCTGGAACGGATCGGATGATTCCTCTGCAGCAAATGCCGGCTCGGCCACTGGCGCCGGCGCAACTTCGATCGCCGGCAGATGAACCTCTTCCATGGGCTGCTGCACCAGGAAGGGCGTCGATTCTGTAACCTGCATCGGAGCGGTCGCTTCCGTCGTCGCCCCATTGGCCAACAACGGCTTCAGAGCCTCCACGATCTTTTCTATCTGATCCTTGCGAGCCTGCAGCTGCTCAAACCGATCCAGAATCTCGTTGAGCTCCGCGTTCGCCTCATCGTATGCAAAACGAAAAGTATCTTGTGTCATGGTTACTCCAGGGGCATAGACTAGCACCTAAGTTGTGCCTATCAAGGCTGAAAGTAACTGCACTTCAAGTACAAAGGTAATAATGAGGGAAAGCCAACATCGACGGGTATTTCCCCGCCACATTCGATTCAGTTGCTTCTGCTTTGGAAACCAACTCAGGGGATGGGTTGAAACCGGAGGGCACACGCGTGCTGACATGCGAGTTTGCTTCAATGCCCTGTGGAAAAGCAATGCCTAAATCTCTTAGACCACGTGCTGCAAACCTTCGCGGTCCCGCCCGTTGTTCCCAAATTTGAGAGCGTTCCGCACGCGGCGCTGGAACGGATCGGTGCTCGATTCATCCTCGCCGGCCTTTGGCGCCTGCACGTTGTCAAAGGTATAGGCAACCGGCTCGGCCGTGGCGTGCGTTTCATTGGAGGAGGCGACGGGAGCCGGAGCCGGTGCCACCGGCGCCGCCGTCGGAACTGCCGCCGGCGCCGCGACGCCGATCATCGGCGCGATCGCCGCAATCACACCCTGCAGACGTTCTTTGCGCTGCTTCAGCTGTTCAAATCGGCTTGAAATCTCGACAAGCTCAGACCTTGCCTCTTGATACGCCACGCCAAAAACATCTTGCCTCATGCGGCCGTCTCCAATGGTTACCTGCCGCGTAGCGTAACATGGCCTAACCCTTTTCGAATCCGAAGTAATCCAAACGCAAGCTGACTAAAGTAATAGTGGAGCCTGACTCGCCAGCCTCCCGACCTCCTCAAACCGGCGGCGCTTCCTCCTCCATCGCTCCCCCTTGCGACCCCGCCTCAATCGGCTCAACCCGCACCTTACTGATGCGCCGCCCCTCCATCTCCGCCACAGTCAGCCTTCTGTCTTCAAAATCCACGCTTTCTCCCTCTTTGGGAATGTGCCCCAACTGCATCAAAATAAATCCCGCCAGGGTCTCCACTCCCCCTTCCCGTGGCAGACTCCACTGCATCTGTGTTTCCAGATCGCGCAGATTGGCCCCGCCGTCCAGCAGCAGCGCTCCGCTTGCCGTCGTCACCACCGGCCGCGCCGGATCGTCAAATTCGTCTTCCAGTTCCCCCGTCAACTGCTCAATCGCGTCTTCGGCTGTCACCAGCCCTACCGTCGACCCGTACTCGTCCACTACAATCGCCATCTGCCGGCGCCGCTGCTGAAAATCCCGAATCAGATCCAGCACCGTCTTCGTCTCTGGCACCACCAGCACCTCGCGCATCACTTGGTTCAACCGCAATTCCACAAACGGCTGCCCCGGCCGCTCCGCCGTCGCTCCCCGTCCGCCCGCCCGCTGCCCCGAAGGACGGAAGAAAATCAGCCGCGCCAAATCCTTCGAATACACCACCCCCACAATGTGCTCCGGCCCCCGCGTCTCGTCATATACGGGAACACGCGAGTGCATCTGCTCGATCACCTTCGCGCTCGCTTCTTCCACCGCCATATCCGACGGCAGAGCAAAGATCTTTTGCCGCGGAGTCATAATCTCTCTCACCGGCACATCGTCCAGCTCCAGCGCCCGGTGCACCAGCGTCTCTTGAAACTTGGGCAGGATCCCCATGCGCCGCGCCGCCGTCGCGATCATTTTCAATTCTTCCGGCGAGTGCACCGTCGCCCGGTCCGTCATCTGCACGTCAAATCCCTTCAGCACCAGTGCCGCCGAGTTGCGCAAAAACCGCACCGCCGGCCGCGCCAGCGTCATAAACAGCAGCATTGGCGGAGCTACCGCAACCGCCAGCGCCTCGGCCCGTCTAAGCGCCAGCGACTTCGGCACCAGCTCGCCCACCAGCACCTGCATATAAGTAATGAAGGCAAAACTGAGCGCTACCGCCGTCAGGTGCGCATAAAACAATGCGTGCACCGGAATCGTCGGCAGCAGATCGAGCCACCCCAGAAAGACCCCGGCCGCCAGCGGCTCGCCAATCCACCCGAGCGCCAGCGAACACAGCGTCACTCCAAGCTGCACCGCAGGCAAAAAGTCGTCCATGCCCTGCTGCAGCCGGCGCACCGCCCGCGCCCCCGGCACGCCCGCCGCCGCCATTTGTTCAATGCGCGTGTCGCGAACGCTTACCAGCGCAAACTCCGCGGCCACAAAGAACGCGTTGACCAGTATCAGCATGGCCACGGCAACGAATTGCAACAGCGGCAGACCGTGCATCTCGCCTGTGAGCATAGCATTGAGCGCATGTTGTTCAATCGCCGTGCCTCTCGTTGGAACCAACCCCGCGCCGCCTGCGTATTCTGATTCAGTAGGGCAATCTCGAGCGCACCGGATGTTTCGGTTGACTTGGCAGCAGCGCCGCCGTCTGACCAGTGAGCTCTCGTCATCGCCTGGGCCGCCTTTATCGTGCATTCATTCCTACGGCTTTCAATCGTTCCTGGAGGCTCTTAGTGGCTGCAGCAAAGAAAAGCAAACGATTCTGGATCTGGTTGGGCTCCGGTGTCGTGCTCCTCATCCTCGTGGTCGGCGTCATGGCTGCGCGATTGGTTAAAGGCACGCAGATCGATCCCAACCGCATCTCCAAAGTGCAGCTCGGAGACGTGGCGCGTTCCGTCGTCGCCACCGGCAAAATCCAGCCCATCACCAAGGTTGAAGTCAAATCCAAAGCTTCCGGCATCGTTGAAAAGCTCTACGTCGATATCAACAACCGCGTCCGCAAAGGCCAGCAACTCGCCCAACTCGATCAGCAGGAGATCGTCGCCCAGGTCGACGCTCAGCGCGCCCAGCTTGCCGCCGCCGAGGCCAACGTCGGCACCTTTCAGGCCAACATCGAGCAGGACAAGGTCAACGCCGCCGCTCCCGATCTGCCCATGTATAAGGCCACCCTCGACCGCAATCTTGAAATGCAGAAAGAAGGCATCGTCAGCCATCAGGCCCTCGACGATGCCAATCGCGATTACCTCGCCGCCCTCAACAAGCGCGATGGAGCCAAAGCCCAGATCGGCGTCGATAACGCCAAACTCAAACAGGCGCGCGCCCAGGTCATGCAAAGCCAGGCCAGCCTCAAGCAGCTCGAGGAGCAGCTCAGTTACACCACCATCGTCGCGCCCATGGACGGCACCATTCTCTCCCGCGACGTCGAAATCGGCGACGCCGTCAGCTCCATCCTCGTCCTCGGTTCCACCGCCACCCTCGTCATGACCGAGGGCGACACCTCGCAGGTATACGTCCAGGGCAAGGTCGACGAGGCCGACATCGCCCACGTCTATATGAACCAGCTCGCCCGCATCAAGGTCGAGAGTTTCCGCGATCGCGTCTTCAACGGCAAGGTCACCAAGATCGCTCCGCTCGGCGTCGAAAAAGACAACGTCACTACCTTCGAAGTCCGCGTAAGTATCGATAATCCCGGCGGCGAATTGAAAGCCAATATGACCGCCAACGCCGAGATCCTGATCGACGAACACAAGGGCGTGCTTACCGTTCCCGAAAACGCAGTCACCTACGACAATCAGAAAAACGCCTTCGTCGACATTCCCGATCGCAATCAAAAAGACGGCTTCCGCAAGGTTCCCGTCAAAGTTGGATTGTCCAATGGCTCCGTCACTGAAATCGCCAGCGGCCTCAAAGAGGGCGACCAGGTCGTACTGCAGCAATGAGAACCGGGCTCAACATTTTCGTGTTCGCCGCCGCACGCAATTGTCCGAAAACGAACAGCGCCTGCCCTGGCTGAATTCAATTATCACGTCGTAACGACAGCATTCACTGACGTTAGAAAAATGGCTCTTTGGCAACCTGAATGCACTCAAAGCATCGAACGCCATCCATTGTCTGCCGTTCACCTTCTGTTCACTGTCTGCTGTTCGCTGTTCACTGTCTACTGTCTACTGTTTCGATCGAGGAACATATGAAACATCTTTTCCTTGCAGCATCCGCCGTCCTCGCCCTGGCAGCCCTTCCCGCGCTCGCCACCGAGGCCACTTTTGAACGCACCCTCTCCGTCAGCGGCCGCGTGGAACTGTCCATCTCCACCGGTTCCGGCAACATCCACCTCACCCGCGGCTCTGACAACCAGGTCCACATATTCGGCCGTGTCAAAGCCACATGCTGGGGAGTCAATTGTCCCAACGACGGCCGCGTTCACGACATCGCCGCCAATCCCCCCATCGAGCAGACCGGCAACATTATCCGCATCGGCGGCCACAACGAAAATCTCCACAACATCAGCATCGATTACGAAGTGCAGGCTCCCGCAAATTCATTCCTTGAGGGCGCTTCCGGTTCAGGCAACATCACCGTAGACAGCGTCGGCGACAGCGCCAAGCTCACCACCGGCTCCGGCGACATCCACGCCACCGCCCTGCATGGCGGATTCACCCTCAACACCGGCTCCGGCAACATCACCGCGGAGCAAACCGGCGAGGGCGACGTGAAGGCTGAGACCGGTTCCGGCAACATCGATCTGCACGACATTCATGGCGGTCTGCGCGCCCACACCGGCTCGGGCAACATTAAGGTCGCAGGCACCCCGGCGATGGATTGGAAACTTGAAACCGGCTCGGGCAACATCGAGTTCTGGCCCGGCAACACGGGCTTTACTCTCGATGCTTCCACCGGCTCCGGCAACGTGCACACTGATCAGGAAATGGCCGTGCAGGGCTCCTTCGATCGTCACCACATCACCGGCAAGGTCCACGGCGGCGGCCCCACTGTGCGCATCGAAACCGGCTCCGGCGACGTCCGCATTCACTGATTCGCGCGGTCTCGCTCCCTGAGTCCGCCTCCACGTTTGTTCCTCAGGCGAGGTCTTCAATGCAAGTCTCCTGGGAAGACCTCGCCTGTCTTTTTCCCATTTGACTCCCTACTCCCTATTCCCTACTCTCTACTCCCTTGTTCTGATGTTCCCTGTTTCACTTGAGAAAGTAGTACGGATCGGGATACCTTACTGCTTTTCAACTTAAAGCCGCCCTCGCCCGCGCCGACGAACATTCCTTCCATCCGCGGTGTCTAACCAAAATGAGGTGCAAAGAAATGGCCGGCAACCACACTTTTCCCAATCCGCACTCGCACGACGAGCAGCTCGCCCGGCAGTTGCAAACGTTCTGGCCCCATCGCTCTCACGAATCGGGCGTCCTCAGAAGCCTGCTCTGCTTTTTCGGTCTGCATCTTTGGGCGCAGCCAGACTACAACAGCCTCGCGCCTCATCGTAGCCTGCGCTTCTGCCTCTGGTGCTCCACCGTAGAAATCGACGGCGTCCACTATCGCTGATCTCTATTCCCTGCTCCCTTCTCCCTTCTCACTGCCCTCTGTCCACTGTCGTCTGTAAACTGTCCTTATGATTCGCGTCTTTCGCCCGATCCCCGTCGAGTCCATCAAACTCCTCGTCTTCGACCTTGACGGCACGCTCGCCGATACCGCACAGGACCTCTGCAACAGCGTCAACTCCGCTCTCGAACACATGGGCCGCCCCCGCCTGCCCGACGATCTCATCGCCAGCTACGTCGGCAACGGCGCGCCCTTGCTCGTCCGCCGCGCCCTCGCCAAAGAGGATGGCATCCCTCCCGACCAGGTCCCAGAAGACGAATTCAACACCGCATACGCCTTCTTCATCCAGCACTATCGCGAACACAACCTCGACTTCACCCTTACTTATCCCGGTACCGCCGAGGCTCTCGCCACTCTGCACAACTCGCTCACCGGCCCGCCCCGCACGTTTGCCGTGCTCACCAACAAGCCCGTCCGCCCCGCGCGTCGCATCTGCGAAGGCCTCGGCATCGCCCCCTATTTCCTTCACATCTACGGCGGCGACAGCTTCCCTCAAAAAAAGCCCGACCCGCAGGGCCTCATCTCCCTGATGGATGAAATCGGAGCGAAACCCAGCGAAACCGTCATGATCGGCGACAGCAAGGTCGACGTCCAAACTGCGCGCAACGCCGGCGCCTGGTCCATCGGCTGCACCTTTGGCCTCGCTCCCGGCAGCCTCGAAGTCATTCCTCCCGACATCCTCGTCGATTCACCTGCCGACTGGACAGCCGCCCTCCATCCAACGAAAATAGACAGTGAGCAGTAGCGGAAGCGCGTCATTCAAGGTCTCCATACGGCTTCAATGCTCTGCCCGGTGAAGTTTGATCGAAGTTGCACCTCGGCCCGTGCAAGTACCGACTTGGGAAATGCTTCGCGAACAATTTGCATCCCTCTCGGCCTGCCCACTCGTCCAATAATTAAGCAAAGAACACTTCACCCGCGTCCTTGATTGAACGGTCGCTGGATTGTCTTCACTTCGTTCTTGCCGTTGTCTTCACTTCGGTTTTGCTGTCATCTTCAGTTCGGTTTTGCTGTCCTTTACTTCGGTTTTGCAGTTTTGGAGAATTCGCATCATGCGTTCTTTTGCCTTGTCCTTCTTGCTGTTCCTTCCCACCTCTGTCTTTGCCGCCAGTCCCACCGCTCCCGCCGCGCCACCCGCGCCGCCTTCCGTCCAGGGCGTGGTCGCGGATCCATCCGGAGCCATCGTTCCCGGCGCCGAGGTCGACCTCGTCGATCCATCCGGCGCCATCACCAGCACCGTCCACTCCGCCGGAGACGGCAGCTTCCTGCTCACCGCCCCCCACACCGGCAACTACACTCTGATCGTCTCCGAGCCCGGCTTTGAAACCGTGCAAAATCCCGTCGTCATCGCGCTGCCCTCCATCTCCGTCACCGGTGCCACAGCCGCGCACGTCCTCGCTGCGCCGCTCCACATCGTGCTCCCCGTCGCCGGCTTAGCCACCAACGTGCACGTCAACGCCGAGACCAGCGAAGACCTCACCGCGCCCGAAGACAATCACGACTCCTCCGTCATGACCTCTGAAGATCTCAAGGCGCTGCCCATCTTCGACAACGATTACGCCACCGCCATGAGCGCTTTCCTCGACGACAGTGCCACCGCCACCGGAGGCTCTGGCCTCATCGTCGACGGCGTCGAAGCCAATCGCGCCACCGTCTCCGCCTCCGCCGTCCAGGAGGTCCGCATCAATCAGGATCCCTACTCCGCCCAGTACTACTGGCCCGGCCGCGGCCAGATGGAAATCATCACCAAGTCCGCTGCCGACCACTTTCACGGCCAGTTCAACTTCTACTTCCGCGACTCCGCCCTCAATGCCCAAAACGCCCTCGCGCCATCAAAGCCCTTTGAGCAGCGCCGCATCTACGAGGGCAGCGTCACCGGCCCCATCAAGTTCATCCCCAAAAGCAGCTTCCTCGGCACCTTCAACCGCGCTGAAGAAGATTTGGACGCCGTTGTAAACGCTACCATCGTCCCCACCGCGGCCAATCTATCCGGCTTCTTCGAGGCCAACGTCCCCGCCCCTACCCGCGATACCGAGTTCAGCCTCCGCGCCGCCCATCAGTTTCACGAAAAACACTCCGCCTACGCCCAATACAGCTATCAGGACTGGACCGGCAAGAATCAGGCTGTCGGTGGTCAAACTCTCGCCGCTGCCGGATACAACAACGAGTACCACGAAGACGACGTCACCGTGCACGTCGACTCCGCTCTCTCCGCCGTCATGCTCAACCAGTTCTCCATCGTTGGCGAACACGACTTCAGCCACAACATCAACGCTACCGAGGCGCCGCGCGTCTCCGTCACCGGCGACTTTACCGGCGGCTCTGCGCAGTCCGACTCGCTCGGCACTGAATACAACTTCCGCATCTACGACATGCTCACCTGGACCCGCGGCCGCCATCTCATCAAGGCCGGCGTCGGCACGCCCCACATCAGCCGCCGCGCCTACGACGACAATTCCAACGCTCTTGGCTCTTACGTCTTCGGTCCCACCCTCGACGCCAACGGCAACGTCCTCCAGTCGGCGCTTCAGAACTACGTCAACAACCTCCCTTCCGGCTATTCCGAAAACTCCGGCGAAACCCACTTCATCTATCACCAGCAGGAAATGGGCGCCTTCATTCAGGATCAGTGGAAGATCACCGATCGCTTCGCCATCACGCCCGGCATCCGCTACGACTGGCAAAATTTCCTCGCCACCGATCGCCTCGGCTTTTCGCCGCGGGCTTCCTTTGCCTGGGTCCTCGATCCCGACGCCAAAGTCGTCCTCCGCGGAGGCGGCGGCCTCTATTACGACCGCTTCGGCTCCGGCCCTCTGCTCGATCTCACACGTTATGAAAACGCCCGCCGCCGCTCCGTCAAGCTCTCCCTCGATCCCGCTACGGAATCACCCTGCGTGCCCATCACCGACTGCGTCAACCTCGCCACCCAGCCCGTCGCCCTGGCGCAACTCGAGCCCGGCGCCAAACTTCCCTATCAGATCCAGTACGGTCTCTCCCTCGAGCGCCAGCTCGGCGAACGCGCCACTGGCGTTGTCAGCGTCTACTCCGCCCGCGGCATCGACGAGTTCCGCTCCGTCGACATCAACGCCCCCACTCCCGCATCCGGATACACCGTGCGTCCCGATCCCACCTACGGCATGATCCGCCAGATGCAGCCCGCCGGCTTCTTCGAGGGAAGCGGCTTCGACATCTCCTACCGCGGCATGCTCAACAAATATTTCACCGGCTTCGGCCGCTACACCTGGTCCCATTACGAATCGAATACCGGCGGCATCGGCTGGTTCCCGCAAAACCAATACGCCCCCAATGACGAATGGGCCAGCGCCGGCTTCGATCGCCGCCAGCGTGTCGGCATGTACGCCATGTTCAATCCCAAAAGCGTCTTCAACCTCTCCGGCGGAGTCTTCGCCAACACCGGCCGCCCCTGGACCATCCTCACCGGCACCGACCTCTACGGCGACGACCTCTTCAACACCCGCCCCGCCGGCGTCGCTCCCTACACTGAAAACGCGCCCTCCTACGTCGATGTCGATCTGCGCTGGGGCCACGACTTCGCCTTCACCCCCGACAAAAGCGACGACGCTCCCCGCCTCGGTCTCTCTGCCGGAGCGTTCAACATCCTCAACCACCAGAACCCCGCCAGCATCGACACCGTCGAGTCCTCCCCCAGCTTCGGCGATGTCACTGCGGTCAACCCGCCCCGCCGCATCCAACTGGCCATGCGCTTCGAG
>Ga0181516_10001132_pt1 | contig 21141 bp, 23 predicted proteins | sample PEATcosm2014_Bin_25_FD_121104 | JGI IMG/M metagenome (GOLD analysis project Ga0181516, IMG submission 121104) | Peatland microbial communities from MTU Mesocosm Facility, Houghton, MI, USA - PEATcosm2014_Bin01_10_metaG | ecosystem: Environmental > Terrestrial > Soil > Wetlands > Peat | place... | reverse complement strand
CGGCACGGCGCTGCGTTTCCGCGAAGCCGACTTCGCGGCTCACGAGGCCGGCGAGGGCAGAACGGTGGGCTGGCCCTTCGGCTACGGGGAGCTGGAGCCGTGGTACGAGCGCGCCGAGAAGCTCCTTGAGGTCCACGGCCAGCTGGGGGACGACCCTACTGAACCGCCGCGCGGTCCCTTCCCCTTCCCTCCCCTGGAACACGAACCCGTGATCGGCACCCTGGCCGCACGGCTCGGACGCCAGGGCCTCCACCCCATCCACCTGCCCATCGCCATAGACCAGGGCGGCAAGGGCCGCTGCGTGAAGGGCAGCCCTTGCGACGGGTTCCCGTGCCAGTACCGCGCCAAGGGCGACGCCGAGAACCGAATCCTGAGGCCCATGCTTCTCAAGAAGCCCGCCAACGTCACGCTCTGGACCAACGCCCTGGTCGAGAGGCTGGACACCGACGCGTCGGGCGACCGGGTGACCTCGGCCACCGTGGTGAGGGGCGGCGAAACCGTCGTTGTCGAGGGCGGCACCTTCTTCCTTTCGGCGGGGGCCGTGAACTCGGCAGTGGTCCTTTTGAAGTCGGCGAACGCCGCCCACCCCAGGGGTCTGGCCAACTCGTCCGACCAGGTGGGGCGCAACTTCATGTCGCACAACAACACCGTTCTGCTCGCCCTGTCGCCGTGGCGCACGAACCCCACTCTCTTCCAAAAGACCCTTACCATCCACGACTTCTACGCCCTCGGGACCATACAGTGCCGGGGCAAGGTGAAGCCCGAGATGCTGCAAAGCAAGAAGGACTGGTTTTTGCGGACCTTCCGCCGGGCCATCGCCGCCCGAAGCGTGGACTTGTGGGTCATGTCCGAGGACCTGGCCCACCCCGAGAACCGCGTGACGGTGGACGGCGCGGGGCGAATCCATCTGCACCGGACGGCGACCAACGTGAAGGCCCACCGGGAGCTGATCCGCAGGGCGAGGGACGTGCTCCGCAAGGCGGGCCTGCCTGTGTGCTTCGTGGACGAGCGCGGCATCAACGCCATCCAGCACCAGTGCGGCACCGTGCGCATGGGGACAGACCCCAAGACGTCGGTGCTCGACCCCTGGTGCAAGGCCCACGACGTGGAGAACCTGTACGTCATCGACGCCAGCTTCTTCCCCTCGTCGGCTGCGGTGAACCCGGCGCTCACCGTCCTGGCCCAGGCGCTGAGGTGTGCTGAGCATTGGAAGGAACAGTTCGCACCTCACAGCTGAAACGTGGACTGTGCCTCCAATTCGGTGCGTGTTTGGCGGCGGTGGTGTACTCAATAGTCCCTTAGCGGGAAACGGAGTCGGGCCTTATAGGGGTCGTTCCGGGGGTCCAGCGTCTTCGTCGGCTTGGATTCCGACAGCTTTGCCCCCCCTGAATCTACCCAAGTCATTACTCTGGTTCAATTTAAGACGCACCGGATTGGAGGCACTTCCTAAAACGTTGGTGCGAAGTCGACCACGCAAGCCTTTTCCACGTACGGGTCAACGTACCTCCGAATGAACTCCTGGTGCGCCGGGTGCGGGATGTACTTGTCCCGGTCGGCCGGCGACGCGAAGGAAACGACGAAGCAGTGGGTGAGCCCCTGGTTGAGGCCTTCGGGGCTTGAGTTGCGCCCGCCTTCAAAATCGACAACGAACGGAAGCTGGGCCGCCAGATCGGCAAAGGCCTTCTCGAAGGCCTTGAGGGTGTCGTCGTCTACAGTGGGTCGGAATTGAAACAGGACAATGTGCCGGTAGGGCTTCTCGCTGGTCTTCATGGGTGCTCCTCGCTGAGATTCAAGCATAACCCATTCATGATCGGCGCCGGAAGCTCTGGCAGTCGAGTCCGAACTTCTCCACCCCGAGCACCAGGATGCGCATTCCGGCGCCGCGGCGCTTGCCCCATTGGTGGCCGAGGCCGTCATCCCATGACCCGGCGTTCAAACTGTTCTGCCTCAAAGGGAGTCGCTTCGTCTGGGGGCCGGGTCGCCGGGCTACGCTGTGATCAAGGCCAGCAGCGTGATGGTCGGGGTCGACTAGCCAAGAATTTCGGCAAGGGCGCCGGGTCCGTCCAGGAGGGGGAACGCAAGCTCCAGGCAGGGCAGTGAAAGCCTCAGCTCGGCGGGCTTGAGCGCCAACGAGGTCCACGACTTTTTCGGGACGAAGACGCACCGGCTGCCGTAGACCGCCCTCCCCGCCCGCCGCCAGGGGGTTCCCGCGTCGAGGACGAGGAGCTCCGAGCCGGTTTGCAGCACAAGGACGCCAAGTCCCCTGCGGCTTCGCCCCCGTTCGTCCTTCATCTTCTGGCCCGGTTCATCGCAGTAAACGACTCGGGTCGCGGGGTTGTGCCGCTGGTGTTCTCGGACGAGGTTTTGAAAGAAGAAGTTCTTCACGGGGAGAGAGGAGCCCAGCGGGGGCTGCCCGGCCGGGGCGACCCGTTCCCTGAGCAGGTCCACGAAGCGCCGGACCAGGGGGCTCGAAACCGTATTGAACAGGAAACCGAACTCGCTGTCGGGCGTCACAGCCGAAAATGTCCCCAACAGGAGCACCTGGTACAAGGTCAGAGCCTGAAGCGCGGCGATCGAGACCGACCGCTCTTCCACCCTCTCATCGGCAAGAGAGAGGCTTCGCAGCGTGTCGCCCTTGATCTCGAGAACCTGACGGTAGAGGTCCTGACCGGGCCGAGCGTTGCGCCTTTCGACGTCAACGGGGATCTTGAGGACAAGGTCTGACCCTCCCCAGGGACCAAAGACGGCGCGAAACCTCGGTGGCAGGTCCCGCGCCTCGAGAACTTCGTACACCCAGGGACCGAAGGCGTCGTACTCGCGCCGGGCGTCTTCGCTGGCGTCCCGGTACCAGTCCTTCTTGGGGGCGGCGTCTCGTCGTTTGAAAAATGGCATGGTGACCTCTCGATCAGCATGGACCCGGCGAGGCTTCTTGTCAAAGCAATCAGACGGCCAGAATCGCCTCTCCCTTGCCGTAGGCCTCTTCCCAGTCGCTGATGAACTTGTCGACGCTCGAGTCGGTCATGGGGTGGGCGATCAGCTTCTTGAACAGATCGCGGCCCACGGTCACCGAATGCGCGCCGGCCAGGCAGACCTTGTGGACCTGCTCCACATTCTTGAAGCTTGCCGCGAGAACCTTGGTCCCCAGGTGATGGATTTGAAAGAGGCGGACCATATCGGCCACGACCTTGGCGCCGTCGATGCTCAGGTTTTCAAGACGGTCGATGTACGGCGCGCAGTAGCTGGCGCCAGCCAGGGCGGCCATCAAAGCTTGCTGGGGCGTGAAGATGGCCGTCGCTGTGACGTTGATTTCCCTCAGCTTGAGAAGCTTCATGGCCTTGAGCCCCTCGGCCGTCACGGGGATCTTCACGTACGAGTTGTCGCCGGCGAGTTCCTGGATGGCGATGCCCTCGCGGACGATGGCGTCGGCCTCGGTGGCCAGGCACTGAACGTGCAGGGCGGGGTCGCCGCCCAGGATGGCCCGGATCTCGCGGATGAGGGGACGGAACTCCTTCCTCTCCTTGGCGATGATCGTCGGATTCGTGGTTACGCCGTCAACGGGGTAGAACTCCATCGCCCTGGCGATGAACTCGGTGTCGGCGGAATCCAGAAAGTACTGCATAAAGCCTCCATGTCCCTCATAGTCTAACAAATTCCAAAATTGGGAGCAATGGATAAAGGATAATTATTTATTAAAAACTCGAGAGTCGTGGTTTCACTGAAGCGGGACGCTGTCCCACTCCACCCACCGGGGCCCGTCCTCGTAGTAGAGGGCTACGTTGTCGATGGTCCACGAAAAATTCGGCACCGGCGGTTCGAGCGTGGAGACGGACTTGCGCAGACTCTCAACCTCCTCGGCGCCCAGGTCGTCGAAGGCCAGAGTCAGGTGGGGACGGAAGGCGCCCTGGGGGCCCTTGGCCCAGTCGGTGAACTCCAGCAGGCGTCTGTGCAAGGCAAGCAGCGGCCCTGTGGCGCCGACCGTCCAGCCCACCATGCCGCGCTCGGCCCCGGGCTCGCCGTAGGTGGTGTAGAACAGGCCCTCGGTGCGCACGGGCACCGAGTTCGCCCCGGCCGCGTGGGCGAGGAAGGCTTTGGCGACTTCACCGGCGCGTCCGTCGGGGCAGACCAGACCCGTCCTCAGCGTGAGGTGGGGCGGGTAGCGGAGGGCCTCGCCGGCCCCGACCTGTTCGTTGAGCGGACGCCTCAGAGCGTCGATGCGGTCCCGGATCGTCCGGGGCGGCAGGCTGATGATGACGAACCTCAAGGAGTCTCCTCTTGCACCCGCGCCAAGTCCACCCTCACCCGGCAGGCGTCGGCCCTCAGGAAGTTCACTGTATGCTCGAAGGGCTGTCCCTGCCAGTGGGCCTCGTGGGTGGTCTTGAGCAGCGGGGACCCCACGGGAACCTCGAGGGCCGCGGCGACCACGGGGTCGGCGGCGACAGCTTCGCACCAGGTGCGGACGCGCCCGGGCCGGATGCCGTAGCGCTGTTCAAGCATTTGGTACAGCGACACGTCGCGGCCCAGATGCAGGTTGAGCCCCGGGGTGAGGGCGACCAGCACCTTCACCCGGGCCAGACTGAACGCCAAGTCGCCGTCGTAGCGGCGGAAGTCCAGGACCCAGGACCAGACGCCTTCGGCGTTCACCTGGTCGATGCCGAGCACCTCGGACCTCGGACGCTTGTTCTGCTCCACCATGTTGGCAGTGTACGAGTTGTGCCTGGCCACGGGAATTTCAAGCTTGGGTGACGGGAAGAACCAGCCCTTGCCCCTCACCTGGTTCAGCGCGCCCTCGCGCGCCAGGGTCTGAAGAAGCCCGTGCAGGCGCGAGCGGGTGACCTCGAGCCTCCGGCAAAGCTCGGCCTCGGGGGGCAGCCGGGTCGCACCGCAGCCGCGGATCTCGTCGAGGACGAGGCCCAGCCGGCCCAGCAGACCGTAGTCGCCGAAATCGGGGCCGAAGGCCGCGGGCGGGCTCATGCCGCGCCGCCGGATCGCCGGTTGGCCTCGTGCAGCCTCGTGGCGCCCAGCTCGAGTCCCGCTGCTACGATGAGGATGGCCCACGTGATGGCCCCCACCTCCCGGAGGTTGAAGTAGTAACCCGCCGCCATGAACAGGTCGAACCCCACCCCGCCCGCGCCGGCCGCCGCCCCCATGGCCACCGCCGTCGTGAAGTTGATCTCGAAACGCAGGAAGGTCCAGCTCAGCAGCGAGGGCAGCGACCCGGGGATTGCAGCCTGGGCGATGACCGAGGTCCACGACGCGCCCGATGCCCTGAGGGCCTCGATGGTCCCCTGGTCCACCTCCTCGAAGGCCTCGGAGTACGCCTTGAGGAGGTAGCCGAACGAATGGAAAGTCATGCCCACGACGGCAGCGACGCTGCCCAGCCCGGCGCCGATGGCGAAGATGAGCACCCAGAGCACGGTAGGCACGGCCCGGATGAGCGAGACGAACGCGCGCAGCACGAGGGAAAGCCACGCCGGCCCCAGGTTGCGGGCCGCCAGAAGTCCGCCCACCACTGCGGGGACGGCGCCAAAGACCGTGGTGAGCAGCCCGAGGGCCAGGGTGAACGCCACTCCTCCGACGGCCTCGAGGACCGTGAAATGCGTGGCGGCAGGGTGGAGGAAGAGCGTCACCAGGTCCTTGCCCGTCTGCGCGAAGGCCGCCCCCACGTCGATGCCCTTGGTATCCAAGAGGACAAAGCCGCCCAGGGTCACCGCCGCAAAGACGAAGAACACGAGGCCCAGGATCACCGACGAGCGCGACCAGGGCTTTCGGGGGACGGTGCCGGTCACAGGATGCTCCGGCGCAGGACGTTCGAAAGCCCTTCGAGGAGGAGCACCGCGACGACAATGGCCAAGGTGGTCAGGGCCGCCGAGGGGTAGTTGAGGCTCTTGTAATAGAGGTCAAACAGGAAGCCGATGCCCGTCCCAGTCAGAAGCCCCACCAACGTGGCGCTGCGGATGTTGGTTTCGAGCATGAAGAGCATCCAGCTGGCCAGGGCGGGAAGCACCGACGGAACGACGGCGTGGGCCACCAGGGGCGCCCACGGGGTGCCGGCGGCCCGAAGCGCTTCCACGGGGGCGGCCGAGGCCTCGTCGACGGTCTCGAGGTACGAGCGGGTCAGGAACCCCATCGACTCGATGAACAGCGCAAGGAACCCTGTGAGGAAGGTCTGCCCGAAGGCCAACAGGAAGATCATGGCCCACGCCACCACGGGGATGTTGCGCCCCAGGGACGCCACTGCCCGGACCACCGCGCTGGCGGCGGGGTGGAACCGCGTGGTCCTGGACCCCAGGAGGGCCAGCAGGAACGACACAAGCGCAGCCACCGTGGTCGCCATGATCGAGACGACCACGGTCTCGCCGAGCCGCGTGAGGATGTTGGGAAAGTTATGCCAGGCCCGGGCGTCGGGGACGAAGTTCGCGGCCATCCAGGCGAAGGCCTTGGGGAAGGCGGCCGCGCCGTCGAGGAAGTCGAACTGGGCCACGACGGCCGACCCCAAGGTGACGGCGGCCACGAGGGCCAGTCCGAGTACGGCCCAGCGCTGGCGGCGGCGGAAAGCGACGACGATGGCTTCGCCGGTCACTCGGCAAGCTCCCCGACCAAGAGGTCGTCCGACTGCGACCCGTAGATCTGCTGGACCACCTTCTTGTTCAGCTTCTTGGGGCTGCCGTCGTACTCGATCCGGCCCTCGCGGATGCCCACGATCCTGTCGGCGTACTTGGCCGCGACGTCGACCTGGTGAAGGTTGATGACGATGGTGATCCCCGACTCGCCGGCTATCCGCCTCAGGTGGTCCATGATGACCTTGGCCGAGCCCGGGTCGAGGGAGGCGATGGGCTCGTCGCACAGGATGAGCCTGGGGTCCTGGATCAGGGCCCGGGCTATCCCTACCCGTTGTTTCTGTCCGCCGGAAAGCAGATCGCACCTCTGGTGGACCTGGGCCTCGAGGCCCAGCTGGACGAGAAGTTCCCAGGCCCGGCGCTTCTCCGAGACGGAGTACAACCCCAGCAGGCCCGCCCACGAGGACTTGAACCCGAGGCGTCCGTGGAGCACGTTTTCGGCCACGGTGAGCCGAGGCACCAGGTTGTAGTGCTGAAACACCATGCCGATGCGCGTCCTGAGCGAGCGCAGGCCCCGGCGGGTGGCCAGGAGCATGTCCTGACCGTCGAAGACGATGCGCCCCGACGAGGGTTCGACCATGCGGTTGATGCACCGCAACAGGGTCGACTTGCCCGCGCCGGAACGGCCGATGACAGCCACGAACTCGCCTTTCTTGACGGTGAGGCTGACATCGGTCAAGGCCGCCGTGCCCCGGTAGTCCTTGCTCAGGTTGTGGATCTCGAGAAGGTTGGACACAGGCGGCCCCAAACTCACTTCAGCATCGCGCGGATAGGGTCCCACCAGGAGTCGTCGGCGGCAAGGTAGTGGTTCTTGCCGGTCTGCTTGTTGATCGCCGCTCCGCTAGCGCCTTCGGGGAGGAAGATGGCAGGGTTCTTGGTGGTCGAATCGTCGAGGAAGGCCGCCTGGAGCGCCTTGAGCTGCTCGGGGGTGAAGAGCTTGGTGTTGACAGCGATGGGGGCATTCTTGACCTGGACGGCGCTGATCACCGTGAACTTGGTGCCGGCGGGGACGGTGTCAAAGGGGGCGGCGGCACCGGTCTTGACGGCGTAGACGGCGCCGGGAGTGTTGGCGGTACCCGAGACGAGATCCAGGTAGCTGTCCACGTCGATGTCGTCCACGGCGCCAACGTCGGCCTTGCCCGTGAGGACGTTCAGCAGCGAACCTTGATGGCTCTGGCCGAAGACCACGTTGCCGAAGAATTTGCCGGGTCCGCCTTCCAGAAACAGGTCCTCGACCTTCTTGTCGCCGAACATCTCGGTCTTGTTGAAAGTCGCCTTGATCACGTTCGCGGGGAACACGAAGCCCGAGGTCGAACTCGTCGATACGAAGCTGAAGGTCTTGCCCTTGATGTTGTCGAGGCTGTAGGCGCCGTTCTTCATGTACGCGGGGGCGTTCTCGGTCTTGACCACGATGCGGCTGTAGTAGAAGGCGTCGTCGAGGGTGCCCGAGTCGCCCGAGGCCACGACCAGCGGCTTGACGTCGGGGTTCTTGGCCTGAGCCTGGAGGAATCCCACGGCGCCGGGGTAGATGATGGCGGCATTGCCGGTGGCGATGGCCTCGATGGCGATGACGTAGTCGGTGGTCAGCTTGTCGCTCACCGGGCGGCCGGTGGCCTTGCTGATCAGGTCATCAATGGCCTGGCGCCCGGCCTTCCAGTCCTCACCCGAGTTATTGGGGTACCAGACGGCGACAATGGGCTTGCTTGTGGCTTCCTGGGTCCCGTTTGCCCAGGCTCCGAAAGCGAGGAGGGAGAAGAGAACAGCGGTCATCGTTTTCATGATGCACCTTCCTTATCCGAGGTTCGACGGACGCGAACGGTCTGCCGTTGCCTACAAATGACAGCTTTCTCATGAACCGAGAATGAGGATTAATCCTGGTTGTTTGTGTTTTGCGTGAGGATCTGGTTACCGGAGCGCCTTGAGGCGGTACCCGAACCCCCTGATGGTCTCGATCTGGTCGGACCGCGATCCCAGCGCCTTGCGCAGGCCCACGATGTGGACATCAACCGACCTGTCGGTGGTGGCCGACGTGTCTCCCTGAACGCTCTGGATGATCTGGGCCCTCGAGAAGACCTTGCCCGGCGACGAGAGCAGAAGCTCGAGGATGGAAAACTCCATGGCCGAAAGGGCGACGCCCTGACCCTCTACGGTGACCTGGTACTGAACCCTGTCGAGGGTGATGCCGGGCACCTCGAGGATGGTGCCTGCGGTGTTCACCCCCGACTGCCGACGCCGGAGCAGAGAGCGCACCCTGGCCATCAGAATCCGCGGTGAGAAGGGCTTGGTGATGTAGTCGTCCACCCCCAGCTCGAGCCCGATCACCACGTCGATCTCGTCGGAGCGGGCTGTGAGAAAGACGATGGGAACGCCCTGGTTGAAGCCTGAATGCCTCAGGTGGCGGAACACGTCGAGCCCGCTCATCCCCGGCAGCATCACGTCGAGGATGACCAGGTCGAGCGACCTCGACGCCGCCAGCGAGATCCCGGTCTCGCCGTCGGGAGCCCGATAGACGACGAAACCCTCGCGCTCCAAGTTCGTCGCCACCAGTTCTAGAATGTCGGGCTCGTCCTCGACGACCAAGATCTTGCTGTAAGGCATGCTCGCGCTCTCAGAGGTCTGAGTGTTCTCCCTGCACGGCGTAGACGGTCCAGCCGCAGATGGCGACGGCGTGGTCGCCCATGCGCTCCAAGAAGCGGCTCAGGAACAGCAGCTTGGTGCCCTGCTTGATGTTGTCTTTATCCTCGAGCATGAGGGCCAGGAGCTCACGGTAGACCTGCTTGTTGAGGTTGTCCATTTCCTCGTCGCGGGCGGCTGTGGCCCTGGCCAGCTCGGGGTCGGCATTGACCAGCGAGTTGACCGCCTCACGGAGCATCTCGGCGCCCAGGACAAGCATCTTGGGGATGTCGATCAGCGGTTTGATGTACTTTTCGTCGGCCAGTTCCTTGGCGCGCTTGGCGGCGTGGACGGCGTAGTCGCCGATGCGCTCGATCTCGCTGACCGCCTTCAGGCACGCGACGATCCAGCGCAGATCGGTTGCCACGGGCTGCCCCAGGGCAATGAAGCGCACGCAGGCGTCGGTGATGGCCAGCTCGAAGGCGTTGACTTCTCCGTCGGTGGCGATGACTTCCTTGGCCAGCTTAGGATCCTGGTTCTTGAGGGCCTTGACCGACTTGTGGATATTTTCTTCCACGATGACGCTCATGCGCAAAAGCTGCTGGTTGATCTCTTCGATTTCCTTGAGGAAATGTTCTCGCACGGTGGTTCCCCTTTTTGTTTTTCCGGTCAGATTGTAAACTCGAATCAGCCGAAGCGTCCCGAAATGTAATCCTCGGTGCGCTTTTCCTTGGGCGTGGTGAAGATCTCGGTGGTCGACGAGAATTCAATCAGCCTGCCGCCCTTTCCATTTTCGCCGAGGAAGAACGCTGTCTTGTCCGACACCCGCGCTGCCTGCTGCATGTTGTGGGTGACCAGGATGATGGTGAACTCGTTGCGCATCCCGATCGGAAGCTCCTCGATCTTGAGCGTGGCGATGGGGTCGAGGGCCGAGCAAGGCTCGTCGAGGAGCAAGACTTCGGGCTTTACCGCGATGGCCCGGGCGATGCACAAGCGCTGCTGCTGGCCGCCCGAGAGCGCCACGCCCGAGGTCTGGAGCTTGTCCTTCACCTCGTCCCACAGGGCCACCTCGCGCAGGCACCGCTCAACCACCTCTTCCTCGGGCTCGGTCAACCGTGCCGAGTTGAGCTTAAGCCCGGCCAGGACGTTGTCGTGAATGGACATGGTCGGGAACGGGTTGGGCTTCTGGAAGACCATGCCGATCTTCCTCCGGATCCTCATGGGGCTGGTCTCGGGCGAGTAGATGTCGTCGTCGCCGATGAGCACCTGACCCGAAATCGACGCGCCGACGATTTCCTCGTGCATGCGGTTGATGCAGCGGATCATTGTCGACTTTCCGCAGCCCGAAGGCCCGATGATGGCGGTGATCTCGCCGGGCTGGAAGGACATGTTGATCTCATCGACCGCCCGGCTCTTGCCGTAGAAGGCCGACAGGTCCTTGACGGTGATGACCTTGCCGCGCACTTCCTGGGACTTGCTTTCGGCGGGCCGTTCCTGCACCTGGACCATAGATTTATCGAGTTTCAATTTTTTTACTCCTTGTGTAGAACCGCACGGCGGCGCTCAGGACGGCCACAACAACGATGAGGATGAACGTCGCACCCCACGCCTTGGCGTGCCAGTCGTCGTAGGGAGCGATGGCGTAGTTGTAGATCTGCAGGGGAATGGCCGCCATGGGCTTGTTCAATTGAAGGTTGAAGAAGGAGTTGCCCAGGGCCGTGAGCAGCAGGGGCGCGGTCTCGCCGGCCGCCCGGGCCATGGCCAAAACCACGCCTGTCAAGATGCCGGGGAGCACGGTGGGAATGACCACCCTGAGCACCACCCGCCACCGGGGCAGGCCCAGGGCCAGCGCCGATTCCCTCAGGCTGTCGGGGACGAGGTGCAGGATCTCCTCGACGCTCTTGGCGATGATGGGGATCATGATGACCACGAGGGCTGCAGCGCCTGCCAGGCCCGAATAGCCCGTGACGCTCCGGACGAGGACGGCCCAGATGAAAACGCCCACGACGATGGAGGGAAGTTCGGCCAGCAGCTCAAGGCAGAAGCGCACGGACGAGGCGAAACGCCCGCGCCCGAACTCCGAAAGGTACACCGCAGTCCCCAGGCCAATCGGAATGGCCACGACACCGGCCAGGGCCAGCATGATCAGGGTGCCCGCGATGGCCGGGGCGATGCCGCCGCCGCTCTCGCCGTAGGGCTTGGGGATCTGGGTGAAGAAGTCCCAGTTGATGGACGAGTATCCGTTGACCACAATGTGACCGAAGATCGTGAAGAGAATCGAGACCGCCAGAACCGAGAGGAAGGTCACCAGCACCGCCATGAACGAGTTCATGACCTGCCGGCGGAGCAGTTTCCTCAGCTCGCCCCTTTGCGCCACCTCGGCGCTGACCACGACAAGTGCGCTCATGCTTTTGCCCCTCCGGGAAGTTTCGCCATGTTGGTGACCAGGACGCGCGAGACGACGTTGAACAGCGAGGCGACCAGCAGAAGCACCAAGCCCAGCTCAACGACGGCGCTGAAGTAGACTGCGGTGTCGGCTTCGGTAAACTGGTTCGAGATGGCGCTCGAGATGGTGTAGCCCGGGTTGAGCAGCGACGGCGTGATCTTGGTCGAACTGTTGCCGATGACCATGGTGACGGCCATGGTCTCGCCGATGGCCCGGGCCAGACCCAGCATGGCCGCGCCGATGATGCCGCCCCGGGCAAAGGGAAGCACCGCCTTGCTGAGCACCTCCCACTTGGTGGCGCCCAGGGCCAGCATGCCCTCCTTCTGGAGTTTGGGCACCTGGGTGATGATTTCCCGCGACAGCGAGAGGATGGTCGGAATGATCATGATTGCCAGGATGACGCCGGCGGTGAGGATGTCCTGCCCCTGGGCCGGACCGGCGAACAGCGCGCCGATCATGGGGACTGCACCTATGGTGGCCTGAAGGAAGGGTTCGACGACATCGCGCATGAACGGAACCAGAACGAACAGGCCCCACAGGCCGTAGGCGACGCTGGGAATAGCGACGAGCAGCTCGATGATGAAGGCCACGGGCTGGCCTATCCACCGGGGAGCGTACTCGGAAACGAACAAGGCCGCGCCCAGGGAGATAGGAGTGGCCAGAACCAGCGCGATGATCGAAGTGACGATGGTGCCGAAGATGAACGGCAGGGCGCCAAAGGCGATCTTGTTGACTTCGGTTTCGACGGGGTTCCAGTCGGAGGAGGTCAAGAAGCTGAGACCGAACTTGACGATGGACTCGCCCGAATCGGAAAGCAGAAGCACCACGAAACCCACGAGCAGCACGATGACGAAGAGCGATGTACCCAGAGTCAGGCCCCGGAACACCGTGTCCCCCACGGCCTCACGGGACTTGAGACGGCGTGGTTTATTTTTTTGTTCGACCATGAAAGACCTCTTTGCGGATGCGGGCGGATGGCTGACGAAAACGAAGGGGAAGGCTGCGCCCTCCCCTTCGTTTCCGTATCGGCTTACTTGGCGATGGTCGCGGGCAGCGCGGGGGCGCCGTTCACGGTGATGGACTTGATCAGCACCTCAGCCTTCTTGATGGCGTCAAGGGGCAGCGGAGCGTAGTCGAGCTTCGACGCGTAGGCCTGACCGTCGTGGAGGGCCCACCACAGCATGCGGGTCAGGGCGGTGGCCTTGGCGGCGTCGGTCTGGTTCTGGTAGATCAGCAGCCAGGTGAAGCCAGCGATGGGGAACGCCTCGGGGTTCGAGCTGTTGACCAGCATGATCCTCATGTCGTCGGGAAGGGCGACACCCTGGGCGGCCATCGAAACCGACTTCTCGTCGGCGGCGACAAACTTGCCGGCGGCGTTCTTCACAAGGCTCACGGGGAGCTTGTTCTGCTTGGCGTAGGCCAGTTCGACGTAGCCGATGGAATAGGGAGTCTGCTTGACGTTGCCGGACACGCCTTCGTTGCCCTTGCCGCCGAGGCCGGTAGGCCACTTGACCGAGGTGCCGGCGCCAGTTTCCTTGGCCCACTTGGTGTTGACGGCGCTCAGGTAGTTGGTCCAGATGGCGGTGGTGCCCGAACCGTCCGAGCGGTGAACGACGGCGATGTAGCGGTCGATCTTGGCCAGGTCGGGGTTGTCGGCGACCAGCTGGGGGTCGTTCCACTTGATGATGTCGCCGTTGTAGATGCCGGCGAGGGTGTCGCCGGTGAACTTCAGCACGGGCTTGCCCTTCAATTCGGGAAGGTTATACGTCGGGACAACGCCACCCATGGTGGTGGGGATGTGCAGAAGCGCTCCGCCCTTGGCGGCCGCGAGCTGGGTGTCGCTCATCGGACCGTCGCTGGCGCCGAAGTCGACGGTCATGTCGCTGATCGACTTGATGCCGCCGCCGGAACCGATGGCCTGGTAGTTGATCTCAACCTTGGTCAGCTTGGCGTAGTCGGCGAACCACTTGGTGTAGAGCACGGCGGGAAACGTTCCGCCGGCGCCGTTGAGCTGCTGGGCTTCGCCAGCCATCGGGCCCTTGACCATTCCTGAACCGGGCACAGCCTGGGCACCTGCGCCCAGAACCACGACTGCGGACAGAATCAGAACGAGAAAACTCTTCATCTTTGCCTCCTTTCAGAAACCCACACTTGGTGGTTGAACCCAAGCTGACCCCCCATTGTTAGGGTTTCGTGAGGGAAAGGTGAAAAGACCGTTTGAGAGACCTCTAAGGCCCGGCCGACTTCGTCCTGAATTCACACAGTTCAGACGGAATTCACACGAAGTTGGAACACGGACGCGCGAGTTTAGTCCTGTGAAAAACAAACCTGCCGAATCGCCGTTCCAACAAGCCGCCCGGCCAAAGTTCCACGAGAACATGGTCCTCAGTCTGGTCAATCAGTACTACTGCGTGCCCGAAGGCATGAAGATCCGCGAACTCACCGAGGCCCTGAAGGGGGTCGAAGAAGTATGGGCCGTCGGTGTTGTCAACGATGACGGCGAGGCCGTGGGCATCGTGGTCACCACCCAGTTCCAAGAAAAGATGGGCCGGCCGTTCTCGCACGACCTTCTTGACAAGAAGCCGGTGGTCGAGGTCATGACCAAGACCAAGTCCTTCGCCTTCGACAAGAACATCCAGTCGGTGGCCGAAGACTTGGCCGACGAGGTGAGGAAGACCTCGAACCGCTACTTCCTTGTCGAAGACCCGAACCAGAAATTCTGCGGCATCTTTTCAACCAAGGACCTGCTGATCCACCAGTTCAACGCCCACCTTGAGGACATCGAGCTGGCCGTCGCGATCCAGCAGTCCGTCGTCCCCGAAACCCTCGAGAAACGCAGCGGCGGCCTCGAGCTCCACGCCTACAGCAACATGGCCAAGGGCGTGGGAGGGGACTTCCTCGCCGTCAAGGAAGTGAGCGCGGGGCGCTGGGTGCTTGCCGTCTGCGACGTGTCGGGCAAGGGAGTCGCGGCCAGCCTGGTCACCGCCGCGCTGGGAGGGATGTTTGCCCAGTACGACCCGACGACAGGACTGCCGGCCTTCATCTCTCAGGTCAACACCTTCATCCTCGAGACCTTCAAGATGGAGAAGTACCTCACAGGTGTCTTCCTCGAATACGACGAGGCGGTCTGCAAGCTTGTCTACTGCGACATGGGCCACTCGTATTTCGGGGTGCTCCGGGGAGGGTCGGTCCTGAAGTCCCCCACCATCAATCCTTTCCTCGGGTTCGTTCCCTCCCTCGACGTGAAGAGCGAGGAGCTCGCCTTGGAACCGGGCGACTTGATCTTCCTCTACACGGACGGACTGGTCGAGCAGACGAACGTCAGCGGAGAGGAGTTCGGCACGCCGTCCTTTGAAACGGCTCTGGTGGACCACCATGAGCTTCCGTTGGCTGAACTGGCAAGCCTGCTTCACCGCAAGGTCAAGAAATTCAGGGGAGACCAGCCCCGGGGCGACGACGAAGCCATCCTGCTGGCGAGGGTGCTATGAACCTCGAGGAAGGCGACGACTGCTTCATGGAACTCACCTTCAGCCGGCGCTGGAAGCACGTGTCTGTGGTGAGGACCTTCCTCCAGAGCTTCCTGGACGTCAATTTTCCCGACGGCAAGCAGACCACGCCCGAACGCGTGGCCATGGCGGTCAGCGAGCTGATGGAGAATGCGGTCAAATACGCCTCGAGCGAAGGCATTCGCCTCAGCCTCACGGTGTCGGGCCACGACCCCGTGCTCACCGTCACCATCGAGAACCCGGCGGAACCCGAAGCCGTGAAGACTGTCGAGGCCCTGTACAACCGTGTGATGACGGGGGAGCCCATGGCGACCTACCTGCAGATGATGATGGAAGCCGCCACCAGGGTGGAGGACCACAGCCGCCTGGGGTTGATCCGCATCCGCTGCGAATCGGGGTGCCGACTGCGCCTGGAAACCGAACCCGAACTTGTCCGCTTCACCTTGGAACTCTAGGAAGAGAAGGAATACAACCATGAACAAACTTGGAATCGCCCCCATCACCCACGACAGGGTGTCCATCGACGTCGCCGACGCCGCCACCGGCGTCTTTGTCTCGGTGGTGGGCGACATCGACATGCAGGACCCCAGCAAGCTGCTCGACCCGTTCTTCCTCAAGCTCCACCAGGCAGCGCTGAAGGAGGGCACGCCCGCGATTGAGGTCGACTTCCGCCGCCTGGCCTTCCTGAACTCGAGCGGCATCAAGGCCCTGGCCAAGTGGGCCATGCTGCTGGCCGTGGTGCCGACCGAAAAGAGGTACAAGCTCCGCTTCTTGCACAACAAGGGCCTCACCTGGCAGGCGACAAGTCTCCCGACCCTCACCTTCCTGGTGCCGGGCGCGATCACCTTGGCCTGACGCCATGAGCGACACGGCAAGTTTTCTAGAATCGTTGGAGCAGATGAAGCTGTACTCGACTCAGATCCACGAAATCTCTGAGAACCTGGGGGGGAACGCCGAAGCGGCGTTCGCCAGGGCCAAGGAAGTTCAAGAGAAGGTGCAGGGCATGTCGGGAACGGTGGAGGCTTCGCGCAAGGAAACCCAGCTGCTGCTCCAGGAGTCGGGCAAGGTTCAGGGCATCCTTGAGCTGATGCGCGACATTGTGGGGTCGACCCACGTGCTGGGGATCAACGCCACCATCCTGGCCGCCCGGGCGGGTCCCGCGGGCCGGGCCTTCGGCGTCCTTTCGAAGGAGATCCGCACCCTGGCCGAAGAGTCGGCGCGGTCCCTGCGTGACATCGAGACCATCATCGCCGCGCTCCAGCAGTCCATCACCAGGGTTTCGGACCGCATCGAGGACTCGGGGTCCACCATCCTGGGCCAGGTGGACAACCTGACCATGGTGGCGGGCTACCTTCAGGGCACGGCGCTGGGCGTCGACGTCATCCACACGGTCTCGGGAACAGCGGCGGCCCTCACCCACGACCTGCTGCAGAGAGCCGAAACCGCTTGAGCGTCCGCTTGGGCAACAGGACGCGCAGCGCCCGGGGGATCACCCCGACGGCTGTGCCGCCTTCGGGAAGGAACTCACCGTCCACCTGAACGGGCAGCCCGTGGCCCGGGACGAGGTCCACCTCGCGCGCCCTGTAGACGCCGTGCCTGCGCATCAGTCCCAGGGAGCCGTGGGACCCGGTGAGGCTGTGCCACACCAGCTGCGCCGCCATCCCCAGGAACTTCCACCGGCCCGCGTCGCGGAACACAAACACGTCGAGGGCGCCGTCGGTGGGGTCGGCCTGGGGCTGGATGACGAAAAAGGCTCCGTAAAGGCTTGTGTTCGACACCAGGACGAAGCTGCCCCTGTCGCGGCGTCCGCCGTCGAGGACCACGTCGACGGGCCGGTGTCCGTAGCGCGCCAGGGCACCGAGGGCCGCCCACGCGTAGGCAGCGACTCCCCAGATCCGCTTGCTCCCCAGCCCCCGCATCCGCCCCAGCACGTAGGCGTCGAAGCCCACGCTGGCCATGAGCAAGAACGGCCGGCCGTCGAGGGTGCCCAGGTCGACCACGAGGGTGCGCCCCTTCCGGATCACCCGGCACTGGCCCTTCACCCCCGAGGGCAGCCCCATTTCCTTGGCAAACACATTGCCCGTGCCCCAGGGGAGGATTCCCAGGGGCAGCGCGGTCCCCGCCAGGGCGCCGACCACCTCGTGAATGGTCCCGTCGCCGCCGGCGGCTACGACCGCGTCCCAATCCTGGCCTATGGCTGAGAGTGCCGCCCGGGCAGCGTCGCCTGAGGCCGAAGTCTTGGCCACCTCGACGTCGTCGCCCTTGCGGCGGAAGTATTTGAGGACCCTCCCCAGAAGGTGGCGGTTCCGCCCCCCTCCGGAGGTGGGATTGACGATGAGCAGGTAACGCATACCCCTACCATGCTCCCGCTCCGGCCCTGCGCGTGTGACGGCCTGATGAAAAATCGATAAGAAGTTTGGACGCGCTCTACGTCGGGGACGCGGCTCCGGGCAGGTCAACCGTGAAGCAGGTGCGCCCGGGCCGGCTTTCCACCGTGATGGTGCCGCCGCAGCTTTCGACAATCTTGCGGCAGATGTCCAGACCCAGGCCGAGCCCCTCGCCCTTGACCTTGGTGGTGAAGAAGGGATCGAAGATGCGCTCAAGGTTGGTTTCGGGGATTCCGTCGCCCGAGTCGATGATGCGGACCAGGACGCGGTCCTTGGCCCTCACCGTCTCCAAACGGAGGGTGCCGGCCTGGTTCATGGCCTGCAGCGCGTTGTTGATCAGGTTCATCCAGACCTGGCTGAGGCCGGCCGAGGACCCCCAGGCCAGCACGCCGGAGTACCGCCGCTCCACGGCCACGGTCCGGCCGATCTGGCTCTTCACCAGGGTCAAGACGGACTCCAGGTCACGCTCCACCTCCACCTCGCCGGTCTGCCCGGCCGACTGGGGGCTCAGGTAATCACCCAGCGCCGACAGGACGTTCGCGGCCTTGCCCCCTGCCAGGGCGACGACCTGGGCCATGTCCCGGGCCGCCGCATGCTGGTAGAGAGCCTCCAGCAACGCCGTCAGATCGGGTCGGAGGGCAAGCTCGGGTTTGTCCTCGGTCAGGGATCCGAGCCTGAGTTCGGCCAGCAGGTCGCCCACCGCGTCGGGTTCCTTCACGCCGCGGGCCTTCAGCCTCTGAGTCAGGGCCCGGACCTCTCGCCGCTCCAACCGGGGCGGATCGTTGGCGGTGGCCGCCTGCTCGTAGGCCACGAGCTCCATGAGCCGGGAGCGCTGTTCGTCGGTCCAGCCGAAGACCGTGGCGAGCAGCGAAGGAAAGCTTTCGGTGTGGAACTCAAGCACCGTCCGGTTGGCCGAGATGATGGCCCCCAAGGGGGTATTGAACTGGTGCGCCATGCCGGCCGCCAGCTGACCCACGGCCGAGAGCCGCTCCGATTCCACAAGGCGCCCCTGGGTCCGGCGCAGGTCCCTGAGCGAAGCCTCGAGCTCGGCCGTCCGTTCGAGCACGTTGCGCTCGAGCTGGGCGTTGGCCTGCCGCAGCTCCTCGCTGTGCGCCGCGATCTTCCCGGCCATGCGGTTGATCAGGTGCACGAAGTGGTTCACATCCCGGTAGGGGGTTTCGGGGACCGGCCTGTCATAGCGCCCCCGGGTGATGGCGGCGATGCCCGAGCCTATGGAGGCGAACGGTCGCTCGACCTGGGGCCGGATGATGAACCTGTGCGCGGCAAAACTGGCGCCGATAACGGCGGCCACCAGGACCAGGGCCAGGCTGAACAGCAGGGTCTGCGCCCGGACCACCTCGCTGTCGTCGAACCAAAGGTTAACGGTTCCCACGTCGATGCCGTTGCTCATGATGTGGCGCGAAAGGGGTGGAACCTTGGAAGGCTGCCCCGGGTAGTCCTGAATCAGCAGCACGCCCGAGGCGGCCGACTCGAGGCGGATGCCCGAGATCCTTCCCGAGGTGAGCACCACCTCGGCAAAACGGACGGCCTGGTTCTCGTCCACGTTGTAGAGAGGGTCGGCGAGCAGGGCCGCCATCTCGTCGGCCGTAGTCACCGAACGGCGCACCAAGTCGTTGTTCAGGAACACCGAGACGAGAGTCAGCGAGGCCGCCAGGACCAACAGGATGATGAGCGTGGATACCACGACCATCGCGGTGAGGGTCTCGCGAAGCAGGCGGCGGTTGTTGCGGTGCCGCCTCGGGAACCAGCCGTCGGCAGTCACCTGTACCTACCCAGGATGTCGGCAATGCTGCCGTCGGCGAGCATACCCTTCAAGGCCGCGTCGATCTCGTCCAGCCGGGCTGCCAAGGGCGACTTCTTTGAAACGGCAATAAAGAGGTCGGTGCGGTCGGGGGGCTGATAGGCCGTCCGTTCCACCCGGGCGCCGTAGCCCCCCCTGGCGATGTCCCAGCTGAGGTTGGGGTCGGTGCCGATGGCCACGTCGACCCTGCCCAGCGAGATGACCCTGAGGATCTGAGCTTCGTCGGTGAGTCCCACTTTTTGGAGGGACCTGTCGGAGTTGAACGGCTCAAAGTAATCTGAATTCAACGAAAACGCGATGGTCTTGCCCGCCAGATCGGCGTACGAACGGATCCCGGGGCCCCGGCCCTTGGTCGTGATGAAGACGGGTTGAACAGCCGTGTAAGGGGTCGGAACGAAGAGCATGTACTGGGCCCTGTCTGCACTGTACGCTACTCCCGTGATAAGGTCGGCCTGGCCCGAACGCATCATCTCGAGGGCACGGCCCCACGGCCTTCTCTCGATGGTGATGGGGGTGTGGAGCCTCGCCTGCAGCTCCTGGGTCAGGTCGATGTCGATGCCCCGGAAGCCCGAAGGGGCCGTCTCGTCGTTCATGCGGAAGGGGGCCCACTCCTCGGTCACCATGACGAGGGGAGCAGGAGCTGCCCAGACCGGCGCAAGGAAGAGCAGGGCGGCTGCCAGCAAAAGCAATAACGAAAGGGAACGCGGGTGCATGGGCCTTCTCCCCTGCTTAACTATAGTGGCCGCAGGGTCCCGCCACAAGTGCCTTTGCGGCGCTGGGCTACCCGAGCGTGCCGGCGCTCATGGGGTATTCCCGGTCGCAGAGCTCGCCCATAAACTCCAGGTCGTGGAAGATGCCAAGCATGGTGACGCCCTCGGCCTTCAGCCTCTCGAGGAGCACCCTGACCTTCTCTTTGGAATGCTGGTCGAGGCTGGCGGTAGGCTCGTCGAGAAGGAGGAGCCGGGGCCCCTTCATCATGGCGCGGGCAATGTTCAGGCGCAGCTTTTCGCCCCCCGAAAAGGTGTTCACGTAGCTGTCCCACAACCCGCGGTCAAGCTCGAAATGCTCGAGCATGCCCTCGGCCTGGGCCCGCGCCTCGTCGGCGCCTCCGCCCCTGTCGAGCACGGCGTGCTCGAGAACCTCGCGGGCCGTGGTCCGGGGAATCACCCCCAAAAACTGGCTGATGTAGCCCAGCTCCCGGCGGCGGAGGTCCAGGACGAGCCTCTCGTCCAACCGGCCCAGTTCCACGGGTCCCAGGGCCGCCGACCGGTACCAGACTTCGCCCTGCTGGGCAAGGTAGGTGCGGTAGATGAGCTTGAGCACCGTCGATTTGCCGCTGCCCGAGCGCCCGGTGATCCCGACGAACTCGCCTTCGCTCACGGTGAAGTTCACATTGGAGCAGCCCGAGAGCTTCTTGTCCAGGGCGTGGATGCGGAAGGACTTGCCCAGCCCCCTGACCTCGAGCAGTCCCGTCACCGGCGGCCCCACTTCTCGAGGAACAGCTCCACCGAGGCGCTGAAGTCGGGCAGCCTCGCCTTGAGGGTGTCGTGGTCCCAGTCCCACCAGGCCACCGCCGCCAGGGCGTCGGCGATGACCTCGTCGAAGCGCCGCTTGAGGAACCGGGCCGGGACGCCCCCCACCACGGTGTAAGCGGGTACGTCCCTGGTGACCACGGCGCCCGCGCCGACCACAGCTCCGTCGCCCACCGTAACACCCGGCAAGATCACGGCGCCGTGCCCCACCCAGGTGT